>Ga0074195_1001458_pt1 | contig 33359 bp, 33 predicted proteins | sample EPASupsiteHSE623_FD_64525 | JGI IMG/M metagenome (GOLD analysis project Ga0074195, IMG submission 64525) | Bioremediated contaminated groundwater from EPA Superfund site, New Mexico - Sample HSE6-23 | ecosystem: Environmental > Aquatic > Deep subsurface > Groundwater > Contaminated ... | reverse complement strand
TTGTTTCACGGGTGATGAAGAAATTGCTTCAAGTATGGGGTTTACCGACTCAGGATGGATACTTACATTTCTCAAAAAAGCTTTTATTTTAGTCCGAAGAGCGCTTTTCTCCTGATATAGTTTCTTACGTTCCATGTCAGCCAGTCCAATATCTACACCAATTCCACCAAGCCTTTCATCAGCATTATCCTGTCGTAACAACACCCTGAATTCCGATCTTGAAGTAAACATCCGATAGGGTTCATCCACGCCTTTTGTTACGAGGTCGTCAATCAATACTCCAATATAAGCCTGCTCGCGTTTGAGCACAACAGGAGGCCTGCCCTGCAGCTTTCTGCAGGCATTTATACCTGCCATCAAACCTTGCGCAGCCGCCTCCTCATAGCCTGTGGTACCATTAATTTGCCCTGCAAAAAATAAAGAGTCTACAATCCTAGATTCCAAGCTATGAAATAATTGTGTAGGTAAAAAATAATCGTATTCAATGGCATAACCAGGTCTGTACATCTTCACTCTTTCAAGACCCCGAATCTTTCGTAACGCTTTAAACTGAATAGAAAGCGGTAAAGACGAAGAAAAACCATTGATATAGTATTCATTTGTATTCCATCCTTCGGGTTCCAAAAAAAGTTGATGACGCTCCTTTTCGCCAAAAGTTACTATCTTATCCTCAATGCTTGGACAATAACGAGGCCCTATCCCTTTAATACTTCCATTATAAAGCGGACTGTCTAAAAAGCCCTCTCTCAATACCGAGTGAACCTCCTCATTGGTATAGGTAATAAAACAGCTCATCTGGCTATCAATCTTCCGGGTGTTTAAAAATGAAAATCTCCTGATCTCGCTATCACCTTTCTGTTCTTCAAGAATTCCAAAATTAATCGAACGACCATCAAGTCTGGCAGGCGTTCCGGTCTTTAACCTTCCGCTTTTAATACTAAACTCAGCCAATTGTTCGGTGATACCCTGTGAAAAATTCTCTGAAATCCGTCCACCCTGAACCTGCGTTCTCCCAACATGGATAAGTCCATTCCCAAATGTACCTACTGTTAAAATAACCGCTCCCGCAATAAATTTCACATTCATTCTGGTTCTAACCCCCCGTATCTTTTCATTTTCAATTACTAAGGCCATAACCGTATCCTGCCAAATATCAATATTAGGCTGCTTTTCAATGAGGGAACGCCATTCAAGTGTAAAAAGCATTCTGTCACATTGTGCCCTGGGACTCCAAACTGCAGGACCCTTAGACTTATTGAGCATCCTATATTGTATCATGCTGCTATCCGTTACCACGCCGGAACAACCTCCTAAGGCATCAATCTCCCTGACGATTTGCCCTTTTGCTATCCCACCCATGGCAGGGTTACAGGACATCTGAGCAATTTTCGTCATATCCATTGTAATTAACAAAACTTTTGCTCCCATAGTTGCAGCCGCATGCGCAGCCTCACACCCAGCATGCCCAGCCCCAACAACAATTATATCATAGCTTAAATCCATTGTTTCATTCTTGTTTCATTTCATCGCCAGCCGAAGAAAAAAATCCTCCTTCGACCTCATTATTTTAATTTCACTTTCTGATTTGTCTCCAAATCCACATAAATGAAGAACACCATGGATGATAACACGTAATAACTCCGTTTCTCCCGATGTTTCAAATTTTACAGCATTCCGGTACACCTCTTCAGGACAAATAAAAATATCCCCGTTCACAACTCCTTTAAAAGAGTTGTCAAACGTGATAACATCCGTCAAATAATGATGCCCTAAATATTTTTCGTTAATCTGGAGAATACGCTCCGCCGTGACAAAAATAATACAAATTTCCCCTAACTTCTTCTTTTCCTTAATTCCAACTTCTTTAACCAGTGCTTTTAGCCCCTTTGGTATTCCTACTTTTTTATGCAGTTCACTACTGTCAATGAGTAATTTCAACACTTACTTCAAATTAAACTCTAATTCAACTGTAGCACCGTTTCTGGTGAACTCAATTTTGTCAGATAATTTTTCCATTAAGAATATCCCCCGTCCATTAACATTTTCTATATTTTCGGGCGCTGTAGGATCAGGTACATTCTTATAATCAAATCCGCCTCCTTCATCTTCCACTCTAATGTACAATTTCCGATCCTCCATTTTGATATAAAATGTTACCATTTTTGACTCGTCCAACTTATTGCCATGCAATACCGCATTGTTTGCAGCTTCTAACACAGCAATCAATACATTTCCATACACATCTGCACTTATGTTATAATCAGCCGATATTTCATCAACCAGTTTTTCGACCTTTCGTAAATTTTCAATTTTAGAGCTTATTTTTAGTAATTTTTCCATTACCTTATATGTTTCAATTATGAAGTAATATACTCATTCTATTTACCTTTTGTTTCTATTTTGTCCAACATTTACGCTAAATTACGAAAAAAAATAATTCAATTAATGCGCCAGCCATAATTCTGGATCATTCCGCTCTGTTTCTTTCCAAAGTTGAAAATATAATGTCGTTTCCTTAGTACCCTCATCAGTACAAACCAAACCAATAACCTGCCTGGTTTCTACATTTTGTCCCGCCTTCACCCTCACATCAATAAGATTGTGATAAAGCGAATAATACGTACCATGTTTTATTATTACTGTAAAATTCTCTCCGGGAATTGAAAAAACCTTTGATATCGTTCCTTTAAATATAGCCCGCACCTGTTCGCCCATGCCTGTACTTATATAAACCCCATCGTTTCTAACTTTCACGTACTTAAAATCGGGATGCTCATGTTCTCCGTACTTACCCGTCACAATATGGTGTTGGGTTGGCCAGGGAAGCAATCCCCTGTTTTTTTCAAAATCGTTTGATAGCATGCGATCAGCAGGTGTTGCACCTTCACGTGCTACATTCTTTTTTGCTTTAATTCTCTCCTCCTCGATAATACGTCGAATTTCATCATCAAGCTTCTTTGCAAGCCTTTCCTTATTTCGAATTTCATTTTCAATCTCACGCTGCTTTATTTTCAATTGGTCTATGATAACCTTTTTTCCTCCGACTTCCTTTTGAATGGTACCATATTCAATCCTTGTCGTATTTAAAACCACTTCCTTTTCGCTGAAAAGCTTACTTAATGATTCGTTCGCCATCTGTAATTCTTCTTGCAGCGCCTTTTTCTTTGCCCGTTGCGCCCTAATAAAACTATTATATATCTGCATATAACGCAACCTTCGGTATAACAGGTTAATATTCTCAGAAGCCAGAAAATACATAAGATAATTGTACTTGCTTTTATTTTTGTACATGCTGCGTATCATCCCAGCATATCCCTCGTTTATCCGCTGTATATCAACCTGAATTTTATTAATAACAGCTGCATTTTCTTCAATATACTCAGATAGAATAGTTGTTTCTGCTTCAAGCCCTACGATGTATTCCCTTCGCTTTCTCAATTTGCTATTGATCAGATTGAGCTCATTTAATGATTCCTTTGCTCTTCCTTTCGTCTCTTCAAGCAATTTATTGGCATACTCAATCTCTTTCAGTGCACTTTCGCGTTGCTTTCTCACTTTTTCAATACTGTTTTGCGCAATACCTTCCTTAGCACAAAACGCCAACAGTAATATAATAAATGGCCCTCTTAGCATATGCACAAATTATAAGGCTTCCGTTAATCCTCCGACCAACTTTAGTTTCTCGTTAATACGCTGTTGTAAATCTACATCGGCATATCTAAGGGCATTTTCCCAAGCCTCTTTTGCAAGATCGTCTTTCCCCAGACTATGTAAAACGTCACCATAATGATCAAGAATCTCCGCGCTTTCATTTCCACCCTTGGCCAATGCTTTCTGAAGATACTTTAAAGCCCTTCTTTCCTTATCCTGTTTAAAGAGTATCCAACCATAGGTATCGAGGTACACCGAACTATCCGGATCTTTTTGCAATGAAAGTTTACTCATTTTTTTTGCATCAGTAAGCTCTTTCTCCTGTACAGCTAAAAAATAGGCATAATTATTATTAATTGCAGGATTTTCCTTTTCAATTGCTAAAGCCCTTTTAAAAAAATCCTCTGCCTTCACATACTCGCTCAAACTATTGTAACATTCTGCCAATAAAACTTGAAATTCAAATATCAGCGCATCATTGTCCGTTAGTAAAAGACCTTTTTCCAGAACCGAAGCAGATTTATAATATTCCTTTTTCTGGTAATATGCCGAACCAGTTACCATAAAGGCTAACGGACGGTTATTGAACCGTGCCATTGTACTTTCACCGTAGAATAAAATACTGTCTAATTCACCTAAAAAATTCAAGCACAGTAAAAGCTGCTCCCAAACAACATTGTTGTTATCGTCTTCATCCAAAATCGACAATAATGCATCTGCAGCCTTTCGATAATTTCCTAATCTATACTGTAAATCGCTGTATAAGGATTTAACCCTAATATCCTTTGGCTGTAAACTATAAAAAAGTGACACAGTTGTATCTAAAACAGGTCTCGCAAGCTTAAACAAAGCCGGCTCCTGAACCAAACTATAAAAGTATCTGGCCTTAAGACTATTATCAATCGCATCATTATCAACAAATTTTATGAAAACAACTTTCGCGGAATCAAACATCCTCTGCTCTAACAAAAATTCTCCATAGGAAAGATAAACATTGGCATTCTCAGCGTTAAAGCTAATCGCTCTTCTGTAATATTTATAAGCTGAATCAGACTCCGCGATATTTCTATAGTGCTCAGCGATCATACCAAGCACTATATAATCCTCACTGCTAATTTTCAATGCTTTATACAATTCATTAACTGCCTTTGTTCTATGATTCAACATATTATAAACCCTTGATTTACTCACCGCAACTTCCCTGGTAAAACCGATTTTATTTTCAATTGAATCCAAATAAACCATAGCATCTTCCGGTTTATTTAATCGCTCATAGATTGATGCGATCATAAATTGTAAATTTGTCCCATCCTCGCCTGTTGCATCAATTGCCTTATATATAAGAAGCGCACTGTCTAATTGCATATCCATTTCATATATTTGCGCAAGGCTTTTGCCATACCATTCATTTTTAAGATCACCAGAATAAGCTCGTTTTGCAAAAGTTTTTGCATTGTCCAGATCACCAGATTTCAAATAAATCAGCGATACCTGAAAAGAAGCAGCTTGACTTTCAGGCCGATAGCGTAAGCATTCCATATATAAATTCAAAGCAGCACGAAAATCACCCAAAAGATACATTTTGGTTGCTTCCGTAAATGCGTAATAATAACCCTGTTCTTTAGTTTTTTCCTCTTCACTGTTTTTCAATACTCCTACCTGTGCAACAGCCACATAAAAACTAAAATTTACAATTAAAAACAGCGTAAGCGTAAATACCAATTTCTTCATATTATAATAATAATTTAAACACCCGTATGACCAAAACCTCCTCTTCCACGATCCGTTTCAGACAATTCATCAACCAATTTCCACCGAACAGTTTCATATTTCGCAATAACCATCTGACAAATTCTGTCTCCATTTTTTATAATACAATTCTTTTGCGAGAGGTTAACCAAAATCACCTTTATTTCCCCACGATAGTCAGCGTCAATAGTACCTGGCGTATTGAGAACTGTTACTCCATGCTTAATGGCCAAACCGCTTCTTGGTCTTATTTGGGCCTCAAAACCTTCCGGTAATTCAATGAACAATCCGGTAGGAACTAAAACGCGTTCCATTGGTTTCAATTCAATATCCTGCTCCATATAGGCAAATACATCCATTCCCGCACTATACTCAGTGCTGTAAACAGGCGTGCCATGCGAAGATCTTGAAACGATTCTTACTTCCATTTGTTAACAATTATAAACTTTTAATACCAATCATTCACCATAGGTAAACATATAAAAAAGCGATGATCCCTATTTTTTAACAAATTTTATTAATATCACCTAATTGCAGCAGTGCGCTTTCCGGGTTTTCATAATTGAAAACAAAACCAGCATTGCTAAGCTTTTCAGGTATAACACTTTGTCCTTCAAGCAATAAAACAGCTGCCTCGCTCATAGCAAGTCTTATTATCCAATTGAAAAGATATATTCTAAGAAAAACTTTTCTCACAGAAGCCCACAATTTATAAAAAGAATCGATCGCAATAAAATGCGGAGAAGTAACATTTACTATCCCCTCCATAGAATCATTGTATATAATAAACTCAAAGCATCTTACCAAATCGTTAATATGCACAAAAGGAAAATTGTGTTGTCCTTTAATCACAATTCCTGCAAAAGCCGGCATCATCTTCCTCAATTTCAAATACATTCCACCGTTGCTTCCAAGCACTACGCCGAGCCGTAAAATACATAGTCTTACATTGCATAAACCGGCGTTTAAATAAGCTGCCTCCCAATTTATCACTACTTCCTTTATAAAACCATCAGAATAATGCATGCTTTTTTCGGTATGCGCATGAATACTATCGTAAAGCCCTACAGCGGAAACGCCAATAATAATTTTGACCCTCGTGCCATAGTTTTTTATAACCTGTATTAAAGCCTGTGTTGACAATATTCTGCTTTCCAGAATTCTTTTTTTCTTCGCACTTGTCCATCTTCCTGCAATCGATTCACCCATCAGATTAATCACAACTTCAGAATTCCGGATACTTTCCGTAACCTCATTACTGAATAATTGCCGATGGGAAATTACGGTAGTTTCATGCCCGGCATTTGTTAAAAAATGAATCAAATTTGTCCCGATAAAACCATTCCCGCCGGCAATACATATCTTCATGCAGCAATCAACAATAATTAAATAAAAAATTGTATAATTTCACCCTGTAAAATATCCTATTCCAATTGCAGTAAAGAATCATGTGTAAAATTAGAGTTCTTTTATACCATATTCACACATTTCTTATATTATCATTCATTTTTACCATGACACAATCACAAACCACCGTAGAATTCCAAACAACAGCAGGCTCATTCCGCATTTTGCTATACGAGGATACACCCAACCATAAAGATAACTTTGTTAAATTGGTTGAGCAGGGCTATTATGACAGTCTGCTCTTCCACCGCGTTATCAGCGGGTTCATGGTACAAACCGGTGATCCTGACTCCAGGAATTCTCCAACCGGAGAACAACTTGGTGTTGGGGGCCCTACGTATACAATTCCCGCGGAAATAAATGCTTCCCATTATCACAAAAGAGGTGCCTTGGCCGCTGCAAGGTTATCGGATCAGATTAATCCGGCTAAAAATTCATCAGGCTCACAATTTTATATCGTCCAGGGCCGTCCTTTCGCCTCTTCAGAGCTTAAATCTCTTGTGAAGTCAGGCCGTCATGCGCCCTTCTCAGCCGATCAGGTTGACATTTATTCAACAGCCGGCGGTGCGCCTCATTTGGACAACGCGTATACAGTTTTCGGAGAAGTGACTGAAGGTATGGATGTAATCGACAGTATTGCAGCAGCGCCTACATACTCTTCAAACCGTCCACTTGCCAACATCAGGATCATACGTGCTTCCGTACTACTAAAGTAATTACATTCATGAATCAACGCATCGAACAATACAGTAAGGAAATCGAAACTTTTGTTATCACAAACCAACAGGAGCTCGAAGCATATCGCATTCAGTTTCTTTCCAAGAAAGGCTTATTGCCAGAGTTGTTTTTACAGTTTAAAGCACTTTCGAATGAAGATAAAAAGATTGCAGGTATACTACTAAACAACCTTAAGAATAAGGCTTCAGAAAAATATGAAACCTTTAAACTTACCCTTGATCAATCCGAAAAAACCTTACTACAGGACCTTACTTTACCTGCAGATTCCATTCCCCAGGGAAGTCGCCATCCTGTATCCCTGATAAGAAAAGAAATTATTTCCATTTTCTCAAAGATTGGTTTTACCATAGCAGAAGGCCCGGAAATAGAAGATGACTGGCACGTTTTTTCCGGTCTGAATTTTCCTTCGGAACATCCGGCAAGGGATATGCAGGATACCTTTTTCATTAAAAAAAATCCAGACATTCTCTTAAGAACCCATACTTCCTCTGTCCAGGTACGTGTTATGGAATCCCAACAGCCTCCTATCCGTAAAATATTTCCGGGCCGTGTATTTAGAAACGAGGCGATTTCCGCCAGGGCTCATTGCATTTTCCACCAAATCGAAGGACTGTATATTAATGAAAATGTCTCATTTTCTGACTTGAAGCAGACCTTATTATTTTTTGCCAGGGAAATGTTCGGAGAAAAAACACAGATAAGGTTGAGGCCTTCCTACTTTCCGTTTACAGAACCTTCGGCAGAACTAGATGTATCATGCACGATCTGCGGTGGAACAGGTTGCAATGTGTGTAAATACACAGGCTACCTTGAAATTCTGGGCTGTGGTATGGTTGATCCGAATGTATTGGATGCGTCTGGTATAAGCAGTGAAAAATTCACCGGTTTTGCCTTCGGAATGGGTCTGGAGCGAATAGCAATGCTAAAATACCAGGTGAATGATCTTCGCTTGTATTTTGAAAACGACACCCGTTTTCTTCGTCAGTTCGGCAGTGCTTATTGACGAATGGCAACAGAATGTAAACAATCACAATTGCAGTGTTAAGTCCCCGAATCTGTTTTTTCCAAAATACCGGTAAGAAAGTTCCGTAGCCTCTCTTCCCCGTGGCGTTCTTTTTAAAAAACCTTCCTTAATCAGAAAAGGTTCGTACACTTCTTCAATAGTACCTGCATCCTCACTCACAGCTGTTGCAATAGTGGTTAAACCGACCGGTCCACCATTGAATTTATCAATAATTGTCATTAATATCTTATTGTCCATATCATCGAGTCCCCGCTTATCAATATTCAAAGCTTCCAGTGCATACTCAGTAATTTGAATATCGATTTCCCCCTTTCCCTTCATCTGAGCAAAATCCCTGACTCTTCGCAATAATGCATTTGCTATTCTTGGCGTACCCCTCGATCTAAGAGCAATTTCACCGGCTGCCTCATCACTGATTTTTATCCCAAGTAAGTCCGCAGACCTTTCAATAATTCTTTTCAACACCAGGTTGTCATAATACTCCAGGTGAAGATTAATCCCAAACCTTGCTCTCAGAGGACCTGTAAGCAATCCTGCGCGAGTTGTAGCGCCTATAAGTGTAAATGGGTTCAACGACAACTGCACTGACCTTGCACCAGGACCCTTGTCAATAATCAAATCGATCCTGTAATCTTCCATCGCCGAATATAGAAATTCCTCTACCGACGCATTTAATCGGTGGATTTCATCAATAAAGAGTACATCATTAGGGCCAAGTCCTGTTAGTATGCCGGCAAGGTCACCTGCTTTTTCCAGCACCGGACCGGAAGAAATTTTTATATTACTGTTTAATTCGTTAGCGATGATGTGCGCAAGAGTTGTTTTTCCCAACCCTGGCGGACCTGACAGAATAACGTGATCAAGCGCTTCGTTTCGCAATTTAGCAGCACCAACAAACACAAAGAGATTATCAACTATTTTCTCCTGACCGTTGAAATCTGCAAACCGTTGTGGCCTTATACTTTTGTCAACCGCACGTTCTTCTTCCGAAATGTTCGCACCATCCCTTAAATCCAAGGTATTGCCCATATAACAACTTATTGTATCAATTTAATATCTCCTTCACTAAATTCTACCTTTTCACCGTTAATTCTGTATTCACGGTTATCTTTGTAAGTGATTGTAATCAACAACAATCCGTTCTCGTCGAATTTTTTCCAGTTCCTTTCACTGATACCATTAACGTAATAACTTATCTCACGGATCACACCATTCTCATAATAATAAACATGTTCGCCATCCGGATTTCCTTGTACATAATTTCCTTCATACCGGAGCTTTCCATTTTCATAAAAAGATTGCCACTTCCCATCCTTCAGATCTCCCACATATTTCCCCTTCTCACTATAATCTCCAGCTTTATAAACCCATTCACCTTCCTTCAATCCGTCAAAATAACTGCCCTTTGAAATAACACCGCCAATGGAATCATATTCAACATACGTACCTTCCTCCTTACCTTCAAAATACTCCTCCTCACACTTCATTAAACCGGTAGGGTAATACCAACTCCATAAACCATCGAACTTTCCGTTTTTATAAACTCCGGTTTGCTCTATCCCACCATGAATGCCATAAAATTTCCATGTTCCGGTTTCATTGTTATTGGTATAACTACCACTTGCTTTAACAGCTCCGTTCTCATAAAAATATTTCCACGGCCCCTCCTTTTTTCCTTCCTGCGTAATAATACCTTCTCCAAGTTTAATGCCCGTGTCAGTGAATAAAAAACCATTAATAACCTTTCCTTTTCCATCCAATTGCCTGTGAATACCGACCGAGATATTTTTCCTGTATGTTCCGCTGTATATAACATTTCCTTCTGCATCATATTCATTTCTTACTTCAATATCAAGCTCTGCAGTATCGGCATTTTCAATAAGCTTTCCTCCGCTATATTGCAAAATATTCATTACATTTCCATCCTCGTCATATTCTTTGTACAGCCCGTTAAATATATCATCCTTGTAACTAATTTCACTTTTCACTCTTCCGTTCGCATAAAAAGATTTCCAGATGCCCTGTTTAAGACCCTTTTCATCTACCCTGTTAATCCTTTCCCTTTCGATAAGCATTCCGTTCTTAAATCGCTGAATAGTGATGACATTACCTTTTGTGTCGTATTCTATAGCTCTTCCGTTGCGCTTGTTCAACATATAATAAATTTCCTCATTAATGGAGCCGTCAGGATAATAATAGTAGGATTTACCTTCCTTTTTATCATTCACGTACAATTCTTTAGAGATGATTCTGCCTTTCGCCATCGGGTCACCTGAATTTCCAACATTATATTCGACAACAAATCCATTTCTTTTTCCAATCACGTAATTCACCTTTTGCATGGTATCTCCTGCTTCATTATAAAATACCCATATACTATCGAGCAGGTGGTTGCGCCTGTTGCCTTCAGATTTGAGAATCCCCGAAGGAAAATAGGTTTTCCAGTAACCATCCGGCTGATTGTTTCGCATGGTTCCTTCACTTGAAAGCTTACCATTTGGATAATAAATCTTTGTATATCCATCTTTAACAGCTTTCTCCTGAGCCACCAATCCTGTCGTAATTAAACCAGCCATTATGAAGAAAATTATACTCCGTTTCATGGTTTATAATCCTAATTTTTCAGATATTTCCAACATTCTTCTTATAGATTTCTCTGCTTTCGAACGCAATTCTTCCGGTACTGTAATTTCGGGTAGTTCAAATTTAATACAGTTATACAATTTCTCCATTGTATTTAATTTCATAAATCTACAATCAGAACACCCACAGGTAACGTCTTTTGGTGGTGCTGCCAAAAATACCTTTTCCGGGCACGCTTTTCTCATCTGGTGTAATATACCTGATTCAGTAGCAACAATATATTCCTTCCCTGTATCTTTCTTTACAAAACTGAGTAAGGCTGATGTTGAACCAATAAAATCAGCTACAATTAAAATTGGCTTCTTGCACTCGGGATGTGCAATCAGTTTGGCTTCCGGATGCGTCTTTTTCAAATCAAGAATCCTTTCTAAAGAAAATTCCTCGTGAACATGGCATGCCCCATCCCATACAACCATTTTTCTTCCGGTTATTCCCTGAATATAATTTCCAAGATTTCTGTCAGGTGCAAAAACAATTTTTTCCGTATCAGGTAAAGAATTAACTATTTGTACCGCATTTGAAGAAGTGCAAATAATATCGGAAAGAGCTTTAATTTCGGCAGTTGTATTCACATAGCTAATAACAGTATGATCCGGATACTTCTTGAGAAAATCCTCAAAATCATCACTCCGGCACGAATCAGCCAATGAACATCCTGCATTCAGATCAGGAAGGAGTACTTTCTTACGGGGAGAAAGTATTTTTGCAGTCTCAGCCATAAAATGAACACCACAAAATACAATCATATCAGCGTCTGTTGATGCGGCTTTCTGAGACAGAAATAAACTATCGCCAATAAAATCAGCTATGTCCTGAATATTTCCCTCCTGGTAATAATGTGCCAGGATCACGGCATTCTTATCCCTTCTAAGCCTGTCAATTTCAGCAGCAATATCAATACCCTTATCAATTACAGCATCAACAAAACCCTTTTTCAACAATATATTATTATTATTTAAAATCATAATCTAAATTTTATAGTGATGATATTAGTCTGTTAATTGTGTTTGAAAAAAGATATCCTACTGCTTGCATTTTTGCTTTTCGATTCTTTATTAACAACAAATAACAGGGGTCTCTAATTATGATTCTTTGATTATTAATGAATTCTGCACTTATTAACCAATTGTTAACAGCGGCAACTGTACAAAATTAGCGAGAATTTTAATGAATACACACTGTTTGATGTTTGTTAATAAAACAATTCAGGCATCTTAAAAACAGCAATAACTTTAGTATATATCAGTGTATTTTACAAAAACTGATCCAATGTGGTGTATTAATAACAATTTTTCAGTCGTTTTCAAACAATTACTTAACAATTAAAAAGGATATTCAATTCTTTTTATCGAAAATACATACAGCCTTCTTACAATTTCTTTATATTTGTCCGTATCCAACACACTATTTGATGAAAATTGCACTTGCCAGCGACCATGCGGGATATGAATTAAAATTGAAGCTCGCTCAATATTTATCAGATAAGAAAATTGAGGTAACAGACCTGGGTTCTGATTCGGCAGAACCTTCTGATTATCCCGAATTTGGTCATGAAATTGCTAAGCATATTGAACAGGGCAAATCTGATTTTGGAATATCACTTTGCGGCAGTGGAAATGGAATTAACATGACGGCCAACAAATATCCTTACATTCGTTCTGCTTTATGCTGGAATATAGAGATTGCTTCTTTGGCCCGAAAGCACAATAATGCCAATATCTGTGCATTGCCTGCCCGATTTATTACGCTTGGGGAGGCCAAGAAAATTGTAGACATTTTTATCCATACCTCTTTTGAAGGAGGCAGGCATCAAAGACGAATCGAAAAGATACCCAGATAAAGGTTTTACCATGTTGTCCAATACAAGCAAATATGCCATCAGATCAGCCATTTATCTTGCGCTGAACGTAAATAACGGAAGTAAAATTGGCATAAAAAAAATTTCAGGCGATCTGAATATCCCTTCACCTTTTTTAGCAAAAATTTTGCAGGTACTTGCCAAACAAAAATTACTTGCATCTACCAAAGGTCCAAACGGAGGTTTTAGCCTGGCCAGGGATCCAAAAAAAATCACCTTGTATGAAATAGTCACCATTATTGATGGGGATGATATTTTCTATAAATGTCTTATATCCATGCGGACCTGCCATGAGGAAAACACACCTTGTCCGGTTCATGAACGTTACGAATCCATCCGTTCAGAGGTTATCAGGCTCTTTAAGGAACTAACGATTGGCGATCTGGCTGTTGATATTAAGGCGCGGGATACCATCATCGCTTTATAAAGCGAATAATTACAACTCCGGCAACTGATCCGGCCATATCAAAGAACAAATCTGCAAAGCTTCCCGAGCGGTTCAGTCCTGTAAACAAAAATTGTAGCAACTCCGTGGTTATTGCCAGCGTCATGCAAACCCCAATGGTAATCAATGTGATCCTGGCAAGGTCAGCGGGATGTTTTGAGTAGCTTCGCAGATCACGATAAAGGAACACACTCAGACCAACAAACATTAACAGGTGTATAGCCAGGTCTTCATATCCGATTTTCGGATCGATTTTCCGAAGGTTATCAGAAGGAATCAAACACAGGATAACAATACATAACCCAATACCCAAAGGTTTCCAGAATCTTAGAATCAATAACAAAATATGCATGGCGGCCTGATCAAAAAGGTGTAATTATTATTCTATCGCCCAGTCCTTTTGAAAGAGTAATCTTAAGATTGTTTAACACAATAAATTTTACCTGAAGGGATTGTATCCGTTCTTCGTTTTTCTCTTCCTGGGCATATCTGAGTTCCTCTTCGGCATCTTTGAGAAGCCGGAGTACTTTTTCGTTCTTGAGTGCAAGAATAGCATCGGGTACATCTTCTTTCAGCCTCATTTCTTCAGTTTCGAAATAATTTTCGTAGCGCTTCCAGATCTTGCTTAAATCATGGGGAGAAGTCATTAAATCAACTACAGTTTTTGAAATAGTTTCGTCTGGATGGTTGATGAAGTAATGATCCGCGATAACACCCGGGGAATTCTTAAGTTTGATAAATTCATCGTAGATAAGGTTAAGAACAGGATGATGAAACTCAAGCTCATCCTGTTCAATTTCATGTGCCACATAATCAAGAACGCTGATCTCAGTAGTTGCTCCATCCGCAGCAGGCAGGGTTATTACCTGGTTGCCAAAAAGCAGCATGATTCTGATAACTTCTTTTTCTGCAACATATTTTTCAGGGGGAGCCTGCGGAAGAGGGGCGGGACTTAATGAGGCAGGGCTGTATTCTTTGTAATCGGCCTGTTTGGATTTTTGTTCGAGCCTGTTCCTGCGAAGCTTGGTTGTTTCGGCATAAAGTATTTTTTCATCAACGTCGAGCAGCTTGCTGCATTCCCTGAGATAAACGGCACGACCAATACTTTCGGGGATCACAGAAATGGTGCGAACAATTTCCGATATCAGTCCTGCCTTTTTGATTGGGTCTGTTTCCGCCTCTTTTCGGAGGAGATTAGTTTTAAACGAAATAAAATCCGCTTCATGGGCGCGAAGGTATCCACCAAATGAATTGGCATTGTTACTTCGTGCAAAGGAATCGGGGTCTTCACCTTCCGGGAGCAGTACAACCCTGACATTAAGACCTTCTTCGAGCAACAGGTCGATACCTCTGAGGGAAGCCTTGATACCGGCATCATCTCCATCATACAATATTGTAATATTGTGCGTAAATCGTTTTACAAGCCTTATTTGATTAACTGTAAGGGAGGTGCCTGAAGAAGCTACCACATTTTCGATACCAGCCTGGTGCATTGAAATTACATCAGTATAGCCTTCTACAAGGTAGCATTTATCACTTTTAAGAATAGCCTGCCTTGCGAAGTACAAACCATAAAGCACATCGCTTTTATGGTAAATTTCAGAGTCGGGGGAATTGATGTATTTGGCGGTTTTGTCGTCCGTTTTCAGGATACGGCCTGCAAATCCCACTATTTGTCCCGACAGCCCATGAATTGGAAAAATCACCCTGCCATGAAACCGGTCATAGGAATAATTCTCACGTTGAAGTGTCAGTCCCGTTTTTACAAGGTAATCAAGTTTATATGCCTTGTCAATGGCGGTCCGTGTAAAAGCATTCCGTTCTTCACGCGCGTATCCGAGCATGAATTTGACAATACTGGTCTCGCGAATACCACGTTCCATAAAGTAACTCAGGCCGACGGCTTTTCCTTCGGGTGTATGGAGGGTATCAGTAAAGTACTGCGCAGCATAGGTATTAACTGCCAGGAGACTTTCGCGTTCATTTTTAAGTTGAATTTCCTGGGCCGATTCTTCCTTTTCAATGATTTCAATATTGTATTTTTTAGCAAGGTATCGCAGTGCTTCCGGGTAGGTAATTTTTTCATGTTCCATCAGAAAGTTCACAACATTACCGCCAATACCGGTGCTGAAGCATTTGAAGATCCCTTTGGCAGGACTGACAAAAAAGGAAGGTGTTTTCTCGCTTTTAAATGGGCTCAGACCGCGAAAATTCTGTCCAGATTTTTTCAGGTTTACAAATTCACCTATAACTTCCACAATATCCGAGGCGGCAAAGATCCTGTCAATGGTTGCTCTTTCAATCATACCCTTATTGTTTGGTTTCTTCAGGAATAATAAGGCGGTTAATAAGGGCATACATTGTTAACCCTGCAATGGTTTTAATCCCAAGCTTAGCGGTTATGTTTTTTCGGTGGGTAATTACCGTATGCGAACTGATAAAAAGCCTGTCGGCAATTTCTTTATTTGTAAAACCCTGCGCCACCAAACGCAGTACGTCTCTTTCGCGATCGCTTATATCATCAGGGGGTGTGTTTTCAGCGCCATTCTCTGACAAGGCATGCAACCTTTTTTCAAGCTTTTTCAGCATAATTTTTTCATTTTCAGTGCGTTCTATAATCTCTGTAAAATCAATTTCAGGATGCAGTGATTGATCCGCATCGAGAATTAATATACGGGAATCTGCACGGAATCTCGATTTTATGGAAGCTGTCAGAAGGTTGGTACAGGAATTCAGAAATGAGCGACTGATGATCAGAAGCTTTGCCTGGTCCTTAGAAATCACCTGACCGAGTTTTTCGGGGGTACCAATCTCACGGATGGTAATTCTGTACCTTGTCTGATGCAAAAGACTCACAAGGCCCAGCCGAACTAATTGTGACATATCAGCCACGATAACATGTATTGAATCCATATCGGTCAATTGCCGGGGCGATCAATTATCCATTTTTCCATAAATCTGACCTTGGGTATCAGAACCTTGTCCTCGATCCGGGCATGGTCTTTCAGATCGGCCTCGAGCCTGAAAAGTTCAATCAGGATGGTATGGCAAAGATCCGTATTGACAGGTTGAGGCAGGTATTTAATAATTATATTTTTAAGATCATACAGCTCATCCTCCACATTATCGTGTTCACTCTCATAATCTTCAATAGAATAATCACGGATCCGGCCAACCAGCTCAGCTGTTGCATGCCTTGTCCGATAGGCCTCTTCTACACTGAAAACATAAGGATATACATTATCCTCTTCATGCCGGATATGTTCTGACAGTTCATGCTTGTATTCACTGAAAAATTTGTCAATCAGCTTCAATGACCGCTGTCCGGCCTCGTTGCTTAGCGCTGAAAGCTGCTGTATCAGCTCTTCAATTCTTGGAAGTTTTACCTGGAGATAATATTCATGGGATTTTCGAAGGTAGTCAATGATAAGTTTCAACGGGAATCCCTGCAGGTGCTTTTGCGGAAAATAATTTTTGTCGTGATAGGAATTGAGTATTTCAAGAAAAAAATCAACATCCAGGTTATGTGCCTTGCATACCTGTTCAATGGTTTTGTCTCCGAATCCCAGCATAATTCCGAAGCGGGAAATCAAGGGTAACAAGTGGTAATTGAGATGAATTACCGCTGCCATTTTCATATTTGGGGTGATTTGCATGAGAATCCCGTTAAAAATGAACCTGTGAATAAACCTCGTAGGGCGGGGATATTCTGGATCGCCCCTGTAAAAAATCCAGTTCTACAATGAATGAGATTGAAATACTACGAATGTTGAAGTTCTTGATCAGGTCAATGGCGGCCAGTGATGTTCCGCCTGTGGCCAGCAAGTCATCATGTAATAAAACCACATCTCCGGGCTCAAGGGCATCTTTGTGAATCTCCAGGGTATCTGCACCGTACTCAAGGCTATAGGTTTTAGAAAACGTTTCAGCAGGCAATTTGCCCGGTTTTCTGACCGGAACAAATCCGGCTCCTAGTTTGCAGGCAAGGGCCCCTCCAGTGATAAAGCCTCGTGATTCAACCGCAACAACCTTTGTAATGCCTGCCTTGCAAAAATGGTCAGCCATATCTTCCACGATCATATTCAATAAAGCAGGTTGCTTGATGACAGTACTGATGTCTTTAAACTGAATTCCTGCTTTAGGGAAATCCGGAATATTGCGAATGGCTGTTCTGATCTTATCAAGGTTTTCCGGCGTCATCTTCAATAATTTTTACAAAAATAACAGAATTTAACCTATGGTAGGTAAATGGCAATCGAGATGTTTGAAAATACCGAAAAAATCACTATATTTAATAATTGATGTAATTCAGGCATTATGCAAATTGATTTACTCAAATACATGTCGGATCGCAATCAGCATGAGTGTGGTCAGTTGAAGGAACCGGGACCAGTGGTCACAATTTCAAGAGAATACGGATGTCCTTCTAAACTTATCGCAGCCAGGTTGGCCGAGGAGTTGTCACGAAAAATGTTCGTTAAGGGCAAGGAAATCAAATGGAGGTATGTTACCAAGGAAATTATGGCGGAATCAGCCAGAGCCCTTGAAGTGGATCCGGAAAAGATCAAATATGTTTTTCAGTATGAGCAGAAAAGTGTGATGGACGATATCATCACTGCGCAATTCAACAAGTACTATATCAGCGAGCGCAAGATACGCAATACTGTGGCGAAGGTTATCCGCAATATGGCGTGTGAAGGCTATACGATCATTGTCGGACGCGGAGGCGTGGTACTAACGCACGATATCCCCAAATCGTTGCATGTTATGCTGGAGGCTCCACTTGACTGGAGATCCGCACGGATTGCCGAAAACTATAAAATCAGCCAGGAAGAGGCCAGAAAAAACGCCAACGAAATTGATAAAAAAAGGAAAGAATTCCGGGATTATTTTCAGGGCAAGGAAACCGATTATACCTGGTTCGATTTAAGATTTAACTGCATGACTTTCAGTATTGATGAGATTGTAAGCATCATTCTGAAAGCAGCGGAGGTCAGAAAACTTATTTAGTAATGCTGCGACAGGCATTATGCCCTATCCTCAAGGGCTCTGTTTAAAAACAGGTTAAAGGGAGCCATCGCGCGGAATACATCAACAACCTCCCCGATGAATTGTGGTTTCTGATACACAACATCGGGTTCGCTTTTTGCAACCGTATAGTGTTTGTATTTGAGGTAATCCATATCGGGAAAATCTTTTGGAAAACCACGGGGTGCAGAACGAAGTTTTTCACCCGAAAGTTCCCTGCCAAAGTGTTTTACAAAATCAGGCGTCGTTATTATATCCCTGAATTCATCCACATTGCTGTAAATTTCATTTCGGATGATTTTCAGTACGGGAGCAGGAGGCATGTAAATGCCACCGGCAAGGAAGCATGCACCGGGTTCAACATGGATGTAGTACCCGGCACGCGAACCATTGCGGCCTCCTTTGGCCACAAAGGCACCAAAATTGGGCTTGTAGGGCTGTTTGTCATTTGAAAACCGTATGTCACGGTTGATCCTGAAAATGGATGCCTTGGCATTTGTCAGGGCTGATTCCTTGTCGAATTTTGCAATTTCAGTGATTACAATTGAAATGAAAGTCTCAAATTCGTTCTTCTGCTTTGAATACACAGTCCGGTTTTCATCAAACCATTCTTTATTATTGTTTTTCTTAAGCGCAGAGAGAAATTGAAAGGTTTCCTTGTTTATCATAATTCATTGCTTTAATGGGTACTACCGGAGATGATATGTGGGTCAGTTTTTGTAAATTTAGGACATTATTTGTAAACAATATTTGACTTGAAAAAAATAGCATTGATTGTTGCAGGGGGATCCGGCACAAGAATGGAAACAAATGTACCAAAGCAATTCCTGCTGTTAAAAGGCGTTCCGGTATTGATGCATACCATCCGGCAATTTCACAGGTATGACAGCACCATTAGCATACACGTTATTATACCCGAAAGTCAGGTACCTTACTGGAAGCGTCTTTGTGAAACACACAGTTTCACCATTTTTCATGAAATAAAAACCGGGGGTGAAACAAGGTTCCATTCAGTGAAAGACAACCTGTATGACATCCCGGATCATTGCCTTATAGCTGTGCATGATGGCGTAAGGCCACTTGTAAGCAGCCATACAATCGGGAGGTGCTTTGAAACAGCATTGGAATGGGGGAATGCCGTTCCCTGTATTGAAATACCCGAGACATTAAGGATGATAGAGGAGAAGATCAGTGCACAGGTTGACAGGTCAAAATTCAGGCTTATTCAAACACCCCAGGTTTTTGAAAGCGGATTGCTAAAGAAGGCATACTCACAGGAATTCCAGACACATTTTACAGATGACGCTGGCGTTTTTGAAAGCATGGGGCATACGATTCACCTTGTGGAAGGGAATCCGGAGAATATTAAAATCACCTTGAAAAAAGACCTTGTAATCGCCACAGCACTATTGGGAATGCAGGATCAATGAAAAGGATGGAGCCAGGCCTAGTACCATTTATAGATTTTGATTCCAACCAGAAAGCAAAGAAATCCGAGGACTGAAAGAACCAGGAATTCCGGGAGATTCTCTGAGATACCGGTACCTTCGGTCATGATGCTGCGCAGGCTGTCAGCCAACATGGTTAATGGCAGTTTTTGAATAAATGGCACTACCACCTCAGGAAAGTTGTGGTAACTGAAAAAAATTCCGGAAAGAACCATCATGGGCATACTGATAAGGTTGATCAGTCCGTTTCCGATCCTTGAACTGGATGTTCGCGCTGCCATCAGAATTGAAATACCGGCAAAACAAAAGCTTCCGGCGGCAAAAATCATGAAAAACGCAAAAAGACTCCCTTGAATTTCAATACGAAAATAGATCCAGGAGAACAAAAACAGGATCGCAGCTTCGAAAACAGATAGCGTAATCCGGGCAAAAAAATGCGAGATAATGAACTGCCATTTTTTCATGGGAGCAGCCACCATACGACGCAGCAGCTTTTTTGAACGGATTTCAATGAGCCCGTAACCAATCCCCCACAAAAAGCCGTTCATAATACCCAGGGCCAGCAGCCCAGGAATCAGGAAGTCCACATATCGTGTACCCAGCTGGCTTAGTACCTGTACCGAAGCCGTGTCGTATACAACATCTTCATGATGAATGGCAGCAGAAAGCATGATATAATTATACCGGGCATCAGCATTTTGCGGATCAAACTGAAAAATCAGGCTGTCTTTCTGTTCTTTCAGGATAAGCGATGTTTGTCCCCTTTTAACCATTAGAAAAGCGCTATCCGGGGATACAGACTTAATCCGGAAAACAAGTTTACCGAGCTTGTTTTCAATCGAATAAAAATAAAGGGCACCTGTCTGATCAGGCTCAAACTTCGTCCTAGAAAGAAAAGATTTCAATTCCTGATGCTCTATCCCGGGATCATCCACCAGGGCAATGGTTTGTATCAGTTCTCCTTTTTTTGTAAAAGCCACACCAAGAACCCAGGCCATAAGCACCGGAAATGCGAGCGACCAGAAAATTATACCGGGTTCACGGATAAACTCCTTGTAATTAATGCTTATTAGCTGCCAGAGTGCTGTCAGGTTATTCTTCATCATTAATTTTTCTACCGGTAAGTGAAATAAACAGATCTTCCAGCGTCATCTTCCGGCATTCGAAGGAAGTAAGATGAAATCCGCTCTGGCTTATAAAATCCATAAAGCCTGGCAGGGTGGAAACAATATCGTTCACCAGCAGCCAACCCTTGCGCGATTCACAGTCCCATGATGATTCACGGAGGTGTTCGTCAAGGAATATGTTAAGATGCTGGGGTCTTTCCTGTAAGGAGAACTCAATGATCTCTCCCTTGTCATGCTCAAAAAGCAGGTTTTCAAGGGTTCCCTTAGCAAGGAATTTCCCATGATCCATGATGATGATTTCGTCGCACAAAAATGCCGCTTCTTCCATGTAATGGGTAGTTAAAACGAGTGTGGTTCCGAAATCGCGTTTCAAACCGAGCAGGATATGCCAAAGCTCCCTGCGCGAACCTGGATCAAGTCCGGTTGTTGGTTCATCGAGTAAAAGGAGCGAAGGTTTATTGAGCAATGCAATTGCCAGCGCAAGTCGCTGACGCTGACCCCCGGAAAGATTCACCGTATATACTGCGGCTTTTTCCTCGAGTCCCGTGAGTTGAATTACTTCAGTGATCCGGGTGAATTTCAGTCCGTAAAAACTGGCAAAAAGCCTGAGTGTTTCAGCTACCGTTAGTTTATCAATAAACCGTGTCTCCTGTAAAGAAATACCCAATTGATGGTGAAGAAAATCTTCGCTGCCCGGCCATTTTTTTCCAAACAATTTAATCTCGCCCGCATCGGGTTGTTGCAATCCCTCAATCATTTCTACAAGAGTGGTTTTACCGGCCCCGTTGGGACCTAGCAATGCCAGAAAAGTACCCTTATCAAGCTGCAATGATATAGAATCTACGGCAGTAACATCACGAAAACGTTTTGTCACTTCGTTCAATATAATCACAGGTTCTGCTGAATTCCTTGCCACGTTGAAAAATTCAGGGCGTTTACAATAATAAAACCATGATGCACCAAACCATTATGGTGTATAAACAACAATGGTACCACCGGAGTTCGTTACCGGGTTAAATTTTGCCGGATCACCTTTGTACGAAATAAACCCTTTAGAGGCTGCTTCAGCATTGAGTTCATCTTCGGCATAAATTTTAGCTTTACCACCTGAGGTTGCTTTTATAGTGACCTTGTCACTCTCCAATTCAAAAGCTGAAAGCGTTCCGGAGGTTGAGACCGCCATGTTCTGTTCATCGGCATAACCTTCTGCATTTAACAAGGCCCCTTCGATGATTCTTCCTGAAAGGTATCCGATATCCGCATCGAGGTAAAGCATCCCGCCGCTTTTAAGGTCTACATATAATGAATCAGTTTTAAAAATACCTTCGGTAGTCACTTCCGCACCGCCTGTGACGGTAATAAAATGAAGGTTAACATAACGAAGTGTGATCATTACCTTTTTTTTGGTGAAGGGCTCACCATAAACCGAAATGATTAGTTTACCGTTTTCGGTAACAGTCTTCACGGCCCCGGCATCAATACCCTGAACCCGTATTGCGGCCGATTCATGTTCCGATTTTACAAGGCGCACAATAATTTTATCACCCACCTCAAGTTTTTCAAAGGGCTCCACTTTTCTTTCTACAGGTTCCTGTGCCATCAGGTTGCAGGATAACAGGATACCACATACAACGAATGATTTTATCATAGCAGGCGTTATTAACATGAATAATAAGATTCTTTTGCCTAATTAACTAAAAAACCGATATAAAATTATACCGGTTACAAAGAACAGGATCGGTTTGAACAGTGCCGGATCAATGATCAGTCTCCATCAGGTTGAATGGCAGGCTTAATAGGGACTGGAATACTTCTCCGGCTTCGAGCATACTGTCATCATCACTGTCAAAATACCAGTTGATGGTTACAATTTTTTTCCCCTGGTATTTTGCCTGAATTCCCTTAAGGATGTGGAACAGCCACTTTGAGGAGCTTGAATTGAGATAGTTGAGAATAAAGTCAATAGAGGCATGGGTTTTAAAATCATTAATGTTCTCATCAAGCAGCAGGGAAAGTTCTTCATAAAATATGGAAGGATCTTCAAGTCGTGATTGTCCGGATATGACGATACGATGATCATCGGAAAGGATTTTAACAGAAGGAGTATTCACAGTTTCTTTAATTCCTGCCGGCATATTGGTTTATTTAACTATAAAAATATCTATTTTTAAGATATAATTTGTAGATACGGGAACTTTTTATTAACCATATTGTTTGGGGATATTGATAGGACTGTTATGAAGCTTGGAATTGAAAACCAATTGTTTATTGTTTGTGGCGCTACCAGTGGTTTCGGAAGGGCTGTTGCACAAACACTTATAGAAGAAGGTGCTCATATTATTGCAATTGCCAGAAACAGGGAGAAGCTTCGCCTGCTTGCAGAAGAATTTGGACCGTCAGTGGAAGTATTGCAGGCCGACATTACGCAGGGCGAATCCGTTGATTTTTTATTGCAGATTCTGGGTGAACGTATACCCGACGGAATGTTGGTAAATGCCTCAGGTCCCCCGGCCAGATCATTTGCAGAAACAACCATGGAGGATTGGGACCAGGCTTACCGCCAATTGTTGCGATGGAAAATCAATATCACGCACCGGTTATTGCCTGGCTTTCAAAGCAGAAATTACGGACGGTTGGTGTTTATTGAAAGCTCTTCCATAAAACAGCCCATTGAGAATCTCATTCTCAGCACATCGCTCAGGCTCTCAGTTGCCGGATTTGTAAAATCGTTATCGCAGGAAGTGGCCCATCAGGGAATCACGCTGAATATTCTTGCGCCAGGATTTCATAATACACCTGCAGTTGACAGGATAATTGAAAAAAAGAGCAGCCAGGAGAACATTACACTAAAGGAGGCAAAAGATAGAATTATCGGAGCCATCCCTGTAAAAAAGGCAGGAGATCCTGCTAAGCTTTCGTCCCTGGCAGCCTGGTTACTTTCACCAGGTTCGGAATATGTAACTGGACAGGTATTTGTGGTTGACGGAGGTACTGTAAAAAGTACCCTGTAAGTTAAAAAGTATACTCTATGGCAAGTGCTTTCTCAAGGGATTCCCGGCTGATTTCATCCTTGATGATATAACTGCGTGCACCGGCTTCAATCATTTGAACCACATATTTCATCTCGGAGTGAAAAGAGACTGCCACTACAATAAGGTTGCGGTAAAGAATGGTAGATTGCCGGGTTGCTTCAATACCATTCATGTTGGGCATGTTAATGTCCATAAAAATGAAGTCACACACCTTGTTTTTGAGCTGATTTAAACAATCCAGGCCATCCACGGCAGTGGATATGGAATCGATACGATCTTCGAAGTAGTCACTCAGCATGAACTTGAGTGCATTCAGGAAATGAGGATTGTCATCCACGATCATTATCTTCAACTTCTTCATACAGGGAACACTTACGCTTCGGGTTCAACTTTTGAAAAATTCCTAAATCAAACGTTATCTTCGAAAAATAATCAAATAATATATAAATATCGAATTTTAATCTGTGTTTTGCGCCCCGAAGTTGAATTTCTTGCAGATCAACCACCCCCTAAAAAATCCAGCGGGAAGCCAGTAAAACCAACTCCCCGCTTTCCTACCTAAATCCAACCAAACCCTATCTTAAATATCTTTATAATGAATTGCGATCTGTCAACTAAGAAATGAAATCTGAAATGTATTATTCAAATTCTCATGTACAAAGATACGCATGAGAATGAATGTTGATAGGGTTGATTATACTTAAAATGGCTACCACCGATACCCAATTTAATCTAGGTACTTTCTGCCAGGTGAACTGCGTAAATACCGACATAATTAGTAATTCCCGGAGGATTCTTCAACAATATTAATCATAACATCATGAAATACAAACCATTTAAATGGATATTATTTTATTCTTAAGGGCGTAAACTATAAGGCTTATGGAGTTCCTCGATCCGGTTTTTTCAAGAAGGCTTGTCCGGTGTCTTTCAACAGTGCGCTGGCTTATATTAAGCATTCCGGAAATTTCCTGGTTGGAATGTCCCTTGCTGATAAGCTTAAGCACTTCCAATTCTCTTTTTGAAAGCTTCACTGTTTCGGATTGCGATTCTTTTCGGATGATATTAATGAGAAGTTCCTGGGAAAAAAAAGTACCTCCTTTCAACACTTTATTGACGCCATTGATGAATTCATCATTTTCAGCGTCTTTAAGCACAAAGCCTTTTACGCCTATTTGAAGCAGGGTATTGTAATATTCAGTTTCGCCATACATTGAAAGGATGAGAATATTGAGGTTCGGATAAAGGTCGAGTGCCATTTTTGAAGCTTCAATTCCATTCATGACGGGCATATTGATATCCATAATAACGAGCTGGGGACTGTGTATTTTCAACAATTCAAGGAATTCAACCCCATTGGAGCATTCAGCAATTACCTGGTAATTACCTGATTCCTCAAGGATATAGCGCAGGCCGCTTCTGAACAGCTTGTGATCATCAACGATGATTATGCCGGGTTTTTTCATGAGGTTAAAATTAATTAAATGCCATGAGGTTCTAAATAGAAAAGCTATTCAACCGGAACATCCATTTCAAATGACATGCCATAGGGGGAATGGTTGTAGAATCGGCTGATGGCTTTGATGGACCGGCAGCGGCTCATAATGTTAGACATCCCCATGCCCATATACTGGTAATGATCGTGCCAGTTTTCGGGAAAACCTTTGCCATTGTCGGAATAATACAGGTGTACCGATTTGAGAACTGCATGGACCCTTATGGTAATGGCACTGGCCTGTGCATGTTTGAGTGTATTGTTGATGAGTTCCTTGATGATCCGGTAAATCGAAAGTTCAAGCATGTTGGGATATCTTTCTTCTTTCAGATTGGTTTCAAGTACAATGTATATGTATGGTTTCAACTGGTCAATGAACCATTCAAGCGCTGCAACCAACCCATAACTCGAAAGCACGTGCGGACTCAGGTCGTTGGAAAGTTCCTTGGTACTCTGGATGGCTTCAGAAAGGATCTTCTTAAGCTGGGACATTACAAATTCGTTCTTTTGCGGATCGACACTTGATGCAAGTGAATTCACATACATTTTAATACTTGAAAGCAACGGACCAAGTTCATCATGGAGGTTGCGTGCAAATTTTTCCCTTTCACGTTCTTCTGTGGACAAAATGGTATCAAGAATGCGGTTTTCAATTTGCTTGCGTTCGGTAATATCCCGGATAATGGACACCAGAGCAGGCTGACCTTCGAATTCAATGAGCTTGCTGTTGATTTCCGCAGGCATGCTGGTCTGGTGGAGGCATTTGACTTCGCATTCAAGTGCCGGCAGGTTTTCATGCTGAAAGAAACGCACAAACTGGTCAACAATCTGTGGCAGGTATGAGTCGGTAATTATATCCGAAAATTTCATTTTCGGAATCTCCTGCAGGGTATAGCCGGTAATTTTCAGAAATACCTCATTTACTTCGAGAAAAGAAAAGTTACTGCTTGTAATTACGATGGCATCACTGCTGTTGTTAAAAATATTCCTGAATCTTGATTCGCTTAATTTCAACGCTTTTTCAACAATTTTACGTTCGGAGATATCACGACAGGTGATGATGATACCATGGATTGCGGGATGATCAAGCATATTATTTGCAATGGCCTCAAGTGATACCCAGTGGCCGTCTTTATGCTTTGCCCTGAATTCGGTGGGAAGATAGTCGTTTTGTTTGCTAAAGACCTCTTTCAAATCGGCCATTACCTTACTGAGATCGTCCGGATGAATCAGCTTCAAACCTGGCTTACCCAACAAATATCCGGGCTCATAACCCAGAACATGCCAGCTTGAAGGGGATTCAAAAATGATGGTGTTTGAACTGTCAAGGATCCAGATGATATCGGTAAGGTATTGGATGATAGAACGAAATCGTTCTTCACTTTGACGCATCATCTCTTCGGACTTCTTTCTTTCGGAAATATCCCGTACAACGGCCAATACACGCATATCTCCGCCAATCTCAGAACATTTCAATGAGACTTCGGCCCAAAAATTCTCTCCTTCCTTATGTCTTGCAAGCCACTCAAAAACCACAGTTTCATTGTTCAGGGCCTGTTTGATATAATTCACTGCCAATTCATGGTTAAAGCCTTCTTCGGTGTTGCTAAAAAGATTGGCATTACTGGACAGGGCTTCTTCGTGTGTAAAGCCGAAAAGTTGTATGGCTGAATGATTAACATCAAGCACTTCACCAGTATTGGCATCATGAATAAATATGGCTTCATTGGTGGCATTAAAAATTTCCCTGTAATTGCGTTCACTCTCAATAAGTACTTTCTCTGAGTTCATGCGAGTGATGGCATTTACAAACGCTTCTCCAATAACCCTGAACAATGAAATTTCATCCTGTTCCCATTTTCTGGCAGGATCAACGGTACTGCTGCCAATGAATCCTACAAGGTTGCCCTGGTAACGTATTGGAACAGCCACCATGGAAGCTGTTCCTGATTGCTGAAAAGACGATTTTACAAAGGTTTGATCAGGAAGGTCATCCGGACTGGCTACAAGAAAATATTCAACATTCTGAATATTTCCGAGCCATTCATGCATTTCATTCAGAGGTGCCCGGTTGAAATAGTGCTGGTCAAAGGCTATCTTTTCATTATTCCATACGTGGGAAAGCCGGTAGATTCCTTCGGAATAGATAATTTCAACCAAAAAACCCACATCGGTACCAATAAAGTTGCACATTTCTTTCAGTGAATCAACAATACTCCGGTCCACAATTTCGGGGGTCAGATTGAAAAACCGTGTTGATAAACCTGCGATTAATTGTTCGAGGGCACCCTTGTATTTCAGTGATTCTTCGGCCCTTACCAGGTCCGTAATGTTTCGCTGTGCATTCCATATTCCAATAAGCTTATTACCACGAATCATTCCGGAAAGATTGTGAACATAATACCGCAATGCACCGTCTTCCCCTTTTTCGGTAGTCTGAAAATCCGTCAGTCGGTATTTGTTCCTGACGAATTCCGTTAATAGCCCCTTTTTTTCCATTTCTGCTTCTTTTCCGAATACTTCGGTCATGGATCTGCCGAAAAGCTGGTTTCTCGGCTCACAGCCATACATCCGGGCAAAAGAATTGTTGCATTCGACCAGCGAACACAATTGCAATAAGTATTCAACCTGCTCCCCGACAGGGAGGTTCATATTGACAGGTTTTGCAGGTTCAAAATAGGAAATTCCTTCAGCACTCTGTTCAACAAAATTGCTATACCTGTTTTCAGTGAGCACCAGCCTTTCCTCACTTTTTTTCAGTTCGCGTGTACGTATGGAAACAAGTTCTTCAAGCTGAATCTTATACATTTCAAGCTCTTCGTTACTTACTTTCAATTCTTCATTGGCCAGGGTAAGTTTCTCATTGAGTTCGGATACTTCCTCGTTTCTCTCCCTGACAATTGACTGCAATTCCAGCTGTTTTTTCTTACGTTCGGTAATGTCACGTGAAAGAACAATGATACGTTTCTCACCTTTGATTCTGACAACCTTCATGATGTTGTCAGTCCAGAAAAACATGCCGTTTTTCTTGCGATCATGCCATTCAAATGAAATGTAACCATACTGTTTTGCCTTGTTAAACAGTTCATTGGATTCTTCAACAGTATGGGGTGCTTTACCGGCAGTTATTTGTTCAAAGTCAATGTTCAGTGCTTCGTTGTATGTGTAACCATACATCTCCAGCATATCTTCATTGACATCCACAATTTTCCCTGTTTCATAGTCGTGTAAAAAGATCGCTTCGCGGTTCACTTTAAACACGCTTTCTAGTTCTTTAATATCTTGAAAATCAGGAATATTCATTTGAACTTCATTCATATCCTTCCTTGTTGAGTCCATAATCAACCTGCTCAGTTTTTCCAATTTGAGACCTAAAGTTAAAGTTTTTTATATGAAGAGATTCCCGCAGGTTGTCATTTAGTAAATTTGCGGGTAACAAAACCGGAGAATCGAATAAAAGTACATGGCCGGCATTTATATTCATATACCATTCTGCAGGAAAATTTGCAGTTACTGTGACTTTTATAAAACCACATGGCTGCAATTAATACCTGAATACAGGATTGCCATGGAGCTTGACCTTGCAGTCAACAGGTCGTTCCTGAACGGGGAAAAAATAGAGACAATTTATTTTGGGGGAGGTACACCCTCGCTGCTGGAGGTGAAGGATATTGCCGGCATTGTTGACAGCATCGGTGCCCTTTTTGATGTTTCACCATTGTGTGAAATTACCCTCGAAGCAAATCCCGATGATCTCACCCCTGCATGGCTGCATAATCTAAAAACCTCCACCCCAGTGAACAGACTCAGTATTGGTATTCAGTCATTTAACGATGAAACCCTGAGAATGCTCAACCGCCGGCACAATGCAATGCAGGCGCTGGAATGTGTGAATTATGCAAAAGCGTCGGGATTTACCAACATCACGATTGACCTGATCTACGGGTTACCAAAAATGGATCTTACCGAATGGAAACGAAACCTTGAGATTGCATTTACACTTGGAATACAGCACCTTTCAGCCTATCACCTGACCATTGAACCCAATACAGGACTTTCCCGCCAGGTCAGTCGTGGTTTGCTGCGGTTGCCCGAAGATGAAGAGAGTGCGGAACAATTTTTACTGTTGCACGATTTGGCGGAGGGTAAGGGATTTAAGCATTATGAAATCTCAAATTTTGCCAGGGAGGGATTCATTTCAAATCACAATGTCAATTACTGGCTTGCTAAAAAGTATTTAGGGATAGGGCCATCTGCACATTCTTATTCCCTCGATACCAGAAGATGGAACGTATCCGATGTTAAGAAATACATGCATGCTGTACAACACGGGGAAAAATACTTTGAGTCGGAAGAAATTGACGACTTGAAGAAATTCAACGAGTACCTTATGGTATCCTTAAGAACAATGTGGGGAATTAACACCGGCACCATGAGCAGGGAATTTGGATCGTTGACCGTCGATGCTTTTTTAAAGGATTGTCAGCCATTTATCGCTACTGGCTTGCTCATACGGCATGATAACAGTGTTAGGATGACACCCGGGGGATGGTTGATTTCTGATCATATCATCAGTAGACTGATGAAGGAGGATAGACATCAATAAAAACCCTCCGGATCTTGCCGGAGGGTTTTTATAAAAGTTCTTTATTTCAGGGTGAAAGAAGCCGAACCAATTTCATAACCTTCGGAATACAAGATGATGGTATAGGTTCCGGCAATAAGATCAGCGTTTTTATCCCAGAAAATACATATATCAATATCCTTGTTTTCATATTCAAGCTGACGTTTGGCAGAGTAAACAACCTGTTCGCCTTTGAAATCAAACGTTTCACCACTGCCAGCAGGCAATACAACTTCATCGGGCCTGAGAATTCTCAGGTAAACATCTTTTGAACCAGGGGATGCTACCGCATTTTCACGGACGGTGAAGCAGACTTTGATCTTGGTTACTTTGTTTACCTTGGTGTTGGCTTTACCTCCCTTATTCTGAGGTTCAATAGCGATATTTTTTGCTGAAAGTACTTTGGCGAGCTGTACCTGGGTTTTATTTATTTCCAATTCCTGCGACAGTTCAACATTTTGGGTTGCAGCAGTGGTCAGTTGTTCCTTAACCTGGACATTTTCTTCGGTAAGCGCTCTGTTTCGGGTATTAAGCGAATCAATCTGAACGATATAACTCCGCATAACTTTTCGGAGGGTTTCAAGTTCGTCTTTGTATTTTCTGATCTTCTCAGCGTCAGAGGCCTGCATTCTCAAAAGGTTCTTAATTTTATCCTGTTCCTTAAGAAGAAGAGTGTTCACACTGTCATCACTTGTTTTTAAGGAATCATATTCAACTATCATATCGCGTAACTGCTTTTCAAGATCGCTTTTTACATCCTCAAGAATGGCCTTTTCTTCCGTTGTTTGTCCTAGCCGCTGTGATTCTTTGTAATACTTGTATCCAAGTATGATAACCGCGATAGCAAGTACAATTACGAGCACAACTAATGCTACCGAAGGTTTCTTATCCGGTTGTTTTTGGTAGGTGTTGGTTGTCGTTTCCATAGTCATAGTGTTGGTTCTTAATATTTTTTGTAAATATAAAACAACTGTCTCTAATAAAATATTGTACCGGAGTATTTTTTCATTGAATATTTCTTTGCCGGTTCATCCTGATTAAAAGGTATTCAATACCTGTGGTGACAATGCTGTCATGGATCATTTCTGGCTGAAAATATTTTAATTCCGTATGAATTGAATCGGATTCGCCGGTATGAATGACAACACGTTTAATTTCGTTGCCTTTTTTAATAAAGATGAATTTGCCGCCCGGATCATTTACGACTGCGGAAGAAGGTATGCTTGCAGCATTTTCCGTTCCGGTGATAATCCTGGCGTACACTGATGTACCCGGGATCAAATGCGGTGCATTTAAAAGGATGGCATGTACGGTGAAGGTTTTTGTACCGGTGTCAATGCGGCGTCCTATAGAAACCAGCCTGCCCCTGTATGACAAGGGATTGCCGGGAGCAATGGAAAAGTTCAGCATTTGTTTTGGTTGCACAAGATGAAAGTATATTTCAGGTACCTGAAGGATTAGCTGAGGCTTTACCTGGCTGGTCATTTCGAATAAGGGTGCACCCGTGGAGATAAATTCACCGGGAATCCCATGAATTATGCTGACATAGCCTGAAATTGGAGCCTTGATTTCAATGGAGGAAACAAGGTGATCAATATCAAGACTATCTGTTTCAATTCCCATGAGTGTAAGTTGCGTGCAGAGTGATCTGGTTTTTATTTCATTGTCCTGATAGTCACGTCGTGCTTCCTGAAGTTTTTTTATTGAAGAAGCATTTTCCAGTGTCAGTTCACCTTGTCTTTTCAGCGCAGCATCATCATATTCGAGTTGGTTTTTAGCTTCCAGGTAAGCTTGTTGCAATTTCAGAAGATCCATGCTTTCAAGTACTGCCAATATGGTACCCTTCTCTGCAAAGCTGCCCGGAAGGCATGAAACGTTTTTGAGTATCCCCGAGGCAAGGGAAGTTACCTGAGTCACAGACGAATAGGGCAATTCCAGCGTTCCTTTGCATTCAATGTACCGGTCAGCCAGTCGCATGGTAAGGGTCGCGGTTGAAAGTCCGGCTTTGGACAATTCCTGAGAAGACAGCGTAATGACATCCCTGGTGTTATTTCCCCGCGCCGATTTGTCAGGGGTTTCAGTTGGCCTGCAACCGTTTGCCACAAGTACCAGAATAACAGGAACAGATAGTGCCCAGTGATTAGTAAGCATAGAATTCGAGTTGTATAGCAGTTTGGTTGTATTTATCAAGGGTATCGAGGTATTCTAATTTTATTGCAAAGGCACTGTCTACCAATTCGATAAATTCACAATAATCAATTTCTTCCTTCTGTAACCTGGTTTTTGCTGTATCAAGCATCAAACCTGAAGTTTCGAGTGCAAAGGTTTCAAAATGCCTTAGTTTTTTGAACGAAACATTCAGGGTGTATTTCAGGTTTTCAAGTGTCAAATCACTTACGAAAGCAGAATAATCATCGGTGTCAGCCGGCCTTGGATCAGCCGGTGGTGCATCCTTGTTTATTTTATACATTGTAAGGACGGTATCAGCGGGATACAGATCCTGAATCTCAAACAAGTGGATTTTTAACTGGTTTCGAAGGATTGCCATTTCATCAGAAAGAACGGAAGCTGAAGTGCTTACATCGTTGAGGCGGGAGACCAGTATTGTTTTTTCAAGCAGATCGATGTCTCCGGTCTCATAGCGTAACCTGGCAACCCGGCGGAGGTCCCCGATCAGGTTTAATTGATCCCGAAGGATCTTCATTTTTTGATCCACTAAAACCAGATGGTAATAGGTTGATTTTACATCCCGAATCAGTGCTTTTCTTGCCGCATCGTTCAATGCCGTGGGATTATGTTGCAGGGCCAGCTGAAGGGCATCGTCAATGGAAATATATCTCAGACTGTCTGTTTGACCTACGCACAGGAGGGAAAGCGAAATAAGCTGAATTATGATAAAAGTTCGCATTGTTTGAGTGCGTCTCTATGTTGGTGCTAAAATATCCGGTTAAAAAACAAAGGGATTATAGTTTACCCCATGGTCGAACACGTCTGTTTTTTCCCTTTTTTTAAGGAAACCAACAATCAAATAGGTAAAGGGAGTAAAGAGGATTTCAACAGAACATTTGAAAACATAGTTGGAAATAATCA
>Ga0074195_1001456_pt1 | contig 33373 bp, 30 predicted proteins | sample EPASupsiteHSE623_FD_64525 | JGI IMG/M metagenome (GOLD analysis project Ga0074195, IMG submission 64525) | Bioremediated contaminated groundwater from EPA Superfund site, New Mexico - Sample HSE6-23 | ecosystem: Environmental > Aquatic > Deep subsurface > Groundwater > Contaminated ... | reverse complement strand
ATAACCCGGATCGAGGAATTTACGATTTACGAACCGGAGCGAAGCGGAGCTCGGCGGAGCCATTTACGATTTACGAATGAAGAGATAAATGAGGGTAAAATGTCATCTGTCCCGCGTCCCGCGTCCCGTGTCCCGACTTTTGATCCCATGCTCCAACATGTCTATGAAGGATTGAACCAGGAGATTTTTCATATCCTGCATGATCCGGAACCGGTATTGTTCATTGAAGATATTGCAGCATACAACACGAAAGAGGGGCTGGCTCTGAGCAGTGATGAAATTCAATACCTGATCGGGCTGTCACATAAACTCAACCGGAACCTCACTGACAGCGAGGTGTTTGGTTTTTCCCAGGTTAATTCCGAGCACTGCCGGCATAAAATATTCAACGGGACCTTTATCATCGACGGGAAGGAGATGCCCGACTCGCTTTTTTCACTGATAAAAAAAACCGCAAAAGAACATCCAAACTTCATCGTATCGGCATACAAAGATAATGTCGCTTTTATCCTTGGACCTGAAATAGAGCAATTTGCTCCTGTAAACCAGCATGTAGCCGATTTTTTTACCATCCGCGATATTAGCTCGGTCATCTCGCTGAAGGCGGAAACACATAATTTTCCAACGACTGTTGAACCATTCAACGGCGCTGCAACCGGCTCGGGCGGCGAGATCCGCGACCGGATGGCAGGAGGAAAAGGGAGCATCCCCATGGCCGGGACTGCTGTTTATATGACGTCATATCCGCGGCTTGCGGGCGGACGTTCCTGGGAAAAGGCACTTGATGCGCGACCCTGGTTATATCAGACCCCGGAAGAGATCCTTATCAAAGCCTCCAATGGGGCAAGTGACTTTGGAAACAAGTTTGGCCAGCCACTGATATGCGGTTCGCTGCTTACCTTTGAACATGAGGAAAACGGCAAGACATACGGTTTTGATAAGGTCATCATGCAGGCCGGCGGTATCGGTTTTGCACGAAAATCCGACAGCCTGAAGGAAAATCCGGATGGCGGTCAGCATATCATCGTGCTTGGCGGCGATAATTACCGGATCGGCATGGGAGGAGGCGCTGTTTCATCTGTCGCCACCGGAGAATACGGCAATGCCATCGAGCTGAATGCCGTGCAGCGGTCGAACCCTGAGATGCAGAAGCGGGTCTTCAATGCCATCAGGGCGATGACCGAGATGGACCAGAATCCCATCGTTTCCATCCACGACCACGGAGCAGGGGGGCACCTCAATTCTCTCTCGGAGCTGGTCGAAAATACCGGAGGAACAATCCATATTGATGCCCTCCCGGTTGGCGATCCAACTTTATCATCCAGGGAGATCATCAGTAATGAATCACAGGAGCGCATGGGACTCGTGATCAACGATAAGGATCTTCACATGCTGGAGGAAATCGCCCTCCGTGAACGAGCTCCGTTATATGAGGCCGGTCGTACATCTGCGGATCATATGCTGGTTTTTCATGACCGGAAGGATCATAGCAAGCCCATCAATCTCAGGCTGGAGGACTTCTTCGGAAAACCTCCCAAAACAATCATCAGGGATTTGTCGTACCCGACCATTTACTCCCAGCTAACCTATAAGCAAAACCTGCTTGCAATCTATCTTGAATCCGTTTTACAAATGGAAGCCGTGGCATGCAAGGATTGGCTGACCAACAAGGTTGACCGGGCTGTTTCCGGAAAGATTGCGAAGCAGCAAACCTGCGGCACCATACAACTTCCGCTGAATAACCTTGGCGTTGTAGCCCTCGATTATACCGGAACCAGGGGCATTGCCACCTCCATCGGCCATGCACCGGTCGCAGCCATGATCGATCCGGTTGCCGGTTCACGACTTGCCATAGCTGAGGCGCTTACCAACCTGATCTGGGCGCCTTTGACCCATGGATTGAAAGGCGTGTCACTTTCTGCAAACTGGATGTGGCCAAGCAAAAATCCGGGTGAGGATGCGCGGCTTTATAGCGCTGTTAAGGCAGTAAGCGATTTTGCCATCGAGCTGGGAATCAATATTCCGACTGGGAAGGATTCATTGTCCATGACCCAGAAGTACCGGGATGGCACCACGGTATTATCTCCGGGAACGGTTATTATTTCTGCGGTTGCTGAAGTGTCGGATGTTAAAAATGTAATCAGCCCGCTTCTGATCAATGAGCCTGATTCGCAGTTGCTTTACATTGATTTTTCAAGGGATTCGCTGAAATATGGGGGAAGCAGTTTTGCCCAGGTTGTGAATACCATTGGCAATGAGGCGCCTATGGTAAACGATGCAGCATATTTTATCAGGGCTTTTAATGCCGTGCAGCAGATGATTCGCGAAAAACTTATCCTGTCAGGTCACGATATTTCGGCCGGAGGACTGATCACGACGTTACTCGAGATGACTTTTGCCAACGAAAATTTCGGGATCGACGCCGACCTGTCGCAGATTGAGGAACGCGACAGTATCAGGCTCCTCTTTAGCGAAAATCCGGGGATCATCATCCAGGTAAAAGAAATGAATGATGTACAGGAGATCATGAAACATACCCGGATAGAATTTGTCAGGATCGGCACGATTCACCAGGAGAGAACGATCACGATAACTAATGGTCTCGAAAATCATTCCTTTGATATTGATTCCCTGCGCGATACCTGGTTCAGGACCTCCTACCTGCTTGACCGGAAGCAATCGGGCGAACCGCTTGCTTTGAAAAGGTTCACGAATTACAAACAGCAACCGTTGAAATTCAGATTCAATACATCCTTTACCGGAAAATTCGCATCTTATGGAATCGATTCACACCGGCGATCCCCGTCCGGAATCCGGGCGGCAATCATCCGCGAAAAGGGGGTAAACCGCGATCGCGACATGGCCTGGGCGCTGTACCTTGCAGGCTTTGATGTGAAGGATGTGCATATGACCGATCTAATCTCTGGCCGCGAAACCCTCGAAGATATTAACCTCATCGCCTTTGTAGGTGGTTTCTCAAATTCCGATGTGCTGGGATCGGCCAAAGGGTGGGCCGGGGCATTTCTTTTCAATGAAAAGGCCAATCAAACACTGATGAACTATTTCAAACGGGAAGATACACTCAGCCTGGGCGTTTGTAATGGATGCCAGTTGCTGGTTGAGCTGGGTTTGATCTATCCGGCGATATTCAGCAGGGAGGCGCAAAATAATCATCATCCGAAGATGTCGTGGAATGATTCGCATAAATACGAGTGCACCTTCGTGGGACTGGATATCGTCGAAAACCATTCGGTAATGCTCCATTCACTGGCCGGATCAAAGCTGGGGATATGGGTTGCCCATGGTGAGGGCAAGTTTAACTTCCCCGGGCCGGAGGATCAGTATCATATCCCGGCAAAATTCAGTTATTCCGAATATCCCGGGAATCCAAATGGTTCTCAATTCAACGCGGCCTGTATCGCATCACACGACGGCCGCCACCTGGCCATCATGCCGCACCTGGAAGATTCGGTGCTGCCCTGGCAATGGGCCTGTTACCCGGGTGACCGTAACGATGATGAAGTGACCCCGTGGATCGAAGCCTTTGTGAATGCAAGGGAATGGATAAAAAAATCACCGAATTTTCTTAAAAGTGAATCATTATGAACAGAATTGTCTTCATCACCGGTGCAACCTCGGGTTTTGGTGCAGCCATCGCGCGCAAGTTTGCTGAAAAGGGGGATAACCTGATAATTACCGGACGGCGTGGAACCTTGCTCGACAAATTGTCGCATGAACTGATCGCCAAATACAACGTGCTTGTATTGCCGCTTGTTTTTGATGTAAGCAAGCATAAACAGGTTGAAGATGCTATCAGGATTATCCCCGAAAACTGGAGAAAAATCGACGTGCTGGTCAACAATGCAGGCCTTGCTGTAGGACTGGATCCAATCCATAAGGGGGTGGTCGAAGACTGGGAACGCATGATCGATACCAATATCAAAGGATTGTTGTATATGACCCGCTCAGTTGCACCGCTGATGGTAGAACGCAAGCAGGGACATATCATCAATATTGGTTCCGTGGCGGGAAAAGAGGTGTACCCCATGGGTAATGTCTACAGCGGGTCGAAATTTGCGGTCGATGCCATCAGCAAAGGAACGCGGATTGATTTACTTCCTCACAATATCAAAGTTACGCATATTGCACCCGGTGCGGCCAATACCGAATTTTCCTTTGTCCGGTTTAAAGGAGACCAGGCCCGTGCCGATTCCGTTTACAAGGGATTCCATCCGCTCCAGGCCGAGGATGTGGCCGAAGTGGTTTATTATGTGACCACACTACCCGGTCATGTAAACATCAATGATCTTGTGATAATGCCTACAGCACAGGCAAGTGCCGTGAATTTTTACAAGGAATAGCCTGCCCCGTGATCAACATTCCCGTGGCATGCACTATTTCATATTTGCGTGATTCCGCTGTTCACTATTTTCCTTATCATTGCATAAAATTCTGATTTGCATATCATATAAATAAAAAATGTTATGGAAGTAACCCGCATCTTTGATCTTTTAGCCTATCAGGAAGCCACTTTCAAACCAAAGGATGATGTCCTGGCATCCAAGGAAAATGGAGATTGGTGTAAATACAGTACGAAGCAGTACCACCAGATCGTGGATAACATCAGCTACGGCTTCCTGGCAATGGGGGTTCAGCCCGGTGATAAAATTGCACAAATAAGTTCAAACCGTGCCGAATGGAATTTTGTGGATATGGCGATTCTGCAGGTTGGAGCGATTCATGTCCCAATCTATCCCACTATCAGTGAATCTGACTATAAGTATATCCTGAGCCATGCGGAGGTAACCTATGTCTTTATCTCAGGCCAGGAACTTCTCAGGAAGATCGATCATATTTTACCGGAAATTACAAATATCAAGGGGGTCTTCACTTACAAGGACCATCACGAGCACAAACATTTGAATGAACTCATTGAACTTGGCAAACAAAATTCAGATCCTCAGATGCTTGAGCTCAGGAAGGCTAAAGTAATGCCCGGGGATATCGCCACGATAATTTATACATCAGGAACCACAGGCAATCCGAAGGGGGTGATGTTGACGCATGATAACATTATTTCAAATTTTAAAGTTTGCGCATATATTCCTCCCTTTGGCGAAGAGGGCAAAGCGGTGAGTTATTTACCCTTATGCCATGTGTATGAACGTATGCTGAATTACCTTTATCATTACCTTGGATTTTCGATTTATTATGCCGAGAACCTGGGCACTATTACGGATAATATGAGGGATGTAAAACCGGATATTTTGTCAACGGTACCTCGTTTACTCGAAAAGATCTATGATAAATTATTTGCTACGGGGCATAAGCTTACAGGCGTAAAGCGATGGATTTTTTTCTGGGCGCTTCACCTGGCATTGCGTTATGAACTCAATGGCGCCAATGGGTGGTTTTATGAACTGAAACGCAAACTATACGACAAACTGGTCTATACAAAATGGCGCGCTGCGTTGGGAGGGAAGCACCTCCTTGTTGTTTCCGGTGGCGCTGCCCTGCAGCCGCGTTTGGCCCGGATGTTTACCTGTGCCGGTATCAATGTGCTGGAGGGGTATGGATTGACTGAAACATCCCCGGTGATTGCTGTAAACGACCTGACCGAAAACGGGATGAAATTTGGCACTGTGGGAAAGATATTACAGGGGGTGCAGGTTAAAATTGCCGATGACGGTGAAATTTTATGTAAAGGTCCGAATGTGATGTTGGGATACTTCAAGGAGCCTGAGATGACCCGTGAGGCAATCGAAGCCGATGGTTGGTTCCACACCGGAGACCTGGGTCGTTTTGAGCCCGAGGGCCATTTAAAGATCACTGGAAGAAAAAAAGAGCTCTTCAAAACATCCTTCGGTAAATATATCAGCCCGCAACCAATTGAAGATACCTTCAAGGAATCATTATTCATCGATCAGCTTGTGGTAGTAGGTGAAAACCAAAAGTTTGCAGGTGCGCTTATTGTCCCTGACTTCAATTTCCTGAAATCATATTGTACCGTCAAGGAGATCCCGTACACCACCAACGCGGAAATGATCAACCTGCCCCGTTTGAGAAAACGTTTTCAAACGGAGGTCGACAAATATAACAAGCTCTTTGGCGATACCGAAAAAATCAAAAGCTGGGATCTCCTCGATACAGAATGGACTTTTGACACAGGCGAAATCACCCCGACAATGAAGTTGAAACGTAATGTGATCGCGAAGAAATATGAAGAGAAAATTGCAAAGTTGTTCGAATAATCATTAGTTTTTTTCGTTTAATGGAGATGAAGCAAATCACCCGGATATTTGACCTGCTGGAATTATACAAGGATGAATATAATTCCATTGAGAACCTTTTCAATATAAAAAAAGATGGGAAATGGCTGCATTTTTCAGCCAGCGAATATGTTCAGAACAGTAACCTGATCAGCCTGGGTTTGTTGTCGCTTGGTGTTTCAAAAGGGACCCGCATCGCCACCGTGATGAATAATTGCCCGGAATGGAATTTCATAGATATGGGGATCCTGCAAACCGGGGCAATCCAGGTTCCGGTTTATCCAACCATCAGTGAGGAAAACTACCGTTATATTTTTAAGGATTCCGAAGTTGAATTCCTAATTTTTTCTGATTCCGAAATTTACAGCAGGATCAAAAATGTAATTCCTGAGATTCCGGGATTAAAAGCGGTTTTTTCAGTCGAACCGGTTCCTGGGATAAGGAATTGGAACGAAATCCTGGAATTGGGTAAAAAGCATCCCCATCCGGCGGATCTTGAGGCCATTAAACAAACCATTCTTCCCGGCGATATGGCAACGGTCATATACACCTCGGGAACCACGGGCAGGCCAAAGGGGGTTATGTCGTCGCATAATAATTTTGTTACAAATTACAAAGCCCTGGCCGAAGTTCCGCCACTGAAAATGCATGACCGTGCCGTGAGTTTTCTACCGCTTTGTCACGTTTATGAACGTACTGCCGGATATGTTTACCAATCATTCGGCGTTTCTGTTTTTTATGTCCAGGATATTGACCAGCTCGGGGAGTATATAAGGGAGGTTAAACCGCATGGATTTGCATCCGTGCCACGGGTGTTTGAAAAGATTTACAACAGGATAGTCTTCACGGGCCGTAAATTGCCGCTGCCGATGAAAGTCTTGTTTTTCTGGGCGTTGCGGCAGGGACACAAATTTGAACTGGATCATGCCCGTGGATGGATTTATGATGTGAAGCTTTTCATAGCAAACCTGCTTGTTTTTCGCAAATGGCGTGAAGCGCTGGGTGGAGAGCTGAAGTTCATCGTATCGGGCAGCGCTTCCCTGCATCCGCGGTTGGCGCGCATTTTCTGGGCGGCAAAGATCCCGATCCTGGAAGCATATGGCCTAACGGAAACCTCACCGGGCGTAACCTGCTACCGGTTTGAACCGGGCGGCATGAAATTCGGAACAGTTGGACCGCTGCTGACAGGGAACCAGATGAAAATTGCCGAGGACGGCGAGATCCTGTGCAAAGGACCCAACATAATGATGGGCTATCTTAACCGGCCCGAAAAAACCGCGGAGGTGATCGATGCCGATGGCTGGTTTCATACCGGGGATATAGGTGTAATTGAAGATGGTAAATTTTTGAAAATCACCGACAGGAAGAAGGAGATATTCAAGACCTCAGGCGGAAAATATATTGCCCCGCAACCCATCGAACAACGGATGAAGGAATCCTCATTCATTGAACATATCATGGTGGTCGGGGAAAACAGGAATTATGCGGCTGCCCTGATCATTCCGAATTTCGAATACCTTAAGAACTGGTGTGAAGTCAAGCATATCGCTTTTGGATCGAGGGAAAAGGCAGTAAAAAATCCGAGAATTGTTCGCAGGATCAAGCGTGAGGTAGAACGATTCAACCAGGATCTTGGTCAGACTGAAAAGATTAAAAAAATAAGGTTGCTCGACGCTTTATGGTCCACTGAATCAGGTGAAATTTCACCAACGCTGAAGCTCCGGCGTAAATTCATCATGGAAAAATACAGCAAAATCATCGAAGAAACATACCGCTCTTCTGAATTCAATTACCGGGTGGAAGAATAAATATCACCCCAGTGCCGCGGTATTAATGCAATATCCTGAAAATTAACTCTTTCATCAATTCACCATCGCCGGCTGACACATTCCCGACACCCTTGGCTTTGAGATCATATTCACGAAGCAATGAAATGATAGCGACCGTTTTGCCTAACGGGAAACTCCTGGCAGCCTGCTGATAGTCTGAAACAAAGAAGGGATTGATGGAGAGGGCAGAGGCCACCGCATTTTTTGATTTATCGGGGAGGTAATGATAATACAGGATCTTGGAAAAATAGGAATATAATATCGGGATCACCTTCACCAGTGGATTTTCACGGGGATTGGCTGCAAAATAGAGTATGATCTGGTTCGATTTCACAATATCCTTTTTCGCCAGCGCCTTTTGCAATTCAAAAACATTATAATCCTTGCTGATGCCGATATTTTTTTCAACGTATTCCTCATTGATCTCAGATCCGGATGGAATGTTGATCAACAGTTTCTGGATCTCATTCACAATCTTTCCCAGGTCGGCGCCAAGGAATTCGGTAAGCATAGTTGCAGCTTTCGGCGTAATAGAATATTGCCGTTGGTGGAGGTAAGTATTGATCCAGTCAGGAATTTTGTTATCATACAGCCTTGCCGATTCAAAGGTCACCCCGATTTTTTCAATGGCTTTATACAATCCCCTGCGTTTGTCCAGCTTTCCGTATTTATGACATAAAACAAGAATCGTGGAGGTCAGCGGATTTTCAATGTAGGACTGCAATTCTTCGATCTTATCCAGGTCCTGGGCCTCCTTCACGATCAGAACCTGGTAATTGGCCATCATGGGGAATCGCTTGGCATAACTCATCAGGGTGAAAACATTCGAGTCCTTGCCATATACGATGGTCTGGTTGAACTCCTTTTCCAGGTCACTCAGAACGTTCAACTCAATAAAATCAGAGATGGCATCAATAAAATAGGCTTCATCACCGTGCAGCAAATAAACAGGGTAATAGATCTGATTTTTCAGATCACCCATAAGCTGATCAAAACTGAAATCACTTTTGCCTGCCATGATTTGACTGAGTTCTTGTTAATCGAACCGGAGATGTTTAACAGATAACTTCTTCTCGATCAGATCGTTCATGGCATCAACCCCAATGCGGAGGTGCTCCTCTGCAAATTTCTCGGTCACCTTTTTGTCGCTGACCTGGGTTTTGATGCCCCTGCCAACCATTGGCTGATCGGAAACAAGCAGAATGGCCCCGGTAGGAATTTCATTGGCAAAACCCACCATGAACAAAGTCGCTGATTCCATATCTATTGCAATGGACCGGGTAATACGCAAATGTTCCTTGAAATGCTCATCGTATTCCCAAACCCTTCGGTTGGTGGTATATACAGTTCCGGTCCAGTAGTTTTTCCTGTGATTCAGGATAACCGTCGAAACAACCTTCTGAAGATTGAAGGCTGGTAAGGCTGGAACCCTTTCAGGAAAATAATCATCCGATGTTCCGTCACCCCTGATGGCCGCAATGGGGATGATCATATCGCCCACCTTGCATTTCTTTTTCAATCCGCCGCATTTTCCCATAAACAGGGCCGCCTTGGGCTTGATAGCGCCAAGTAAATCCATGATGGTGGCTGCATTTGGACTGCCCATGCCAAAGTTGATCAGGGTGATCCGCCCTGCAGTCACACTGGGCATTGCTTTGTCGATCCCTTTGATCGGTGCATCGTACCATTTCGAAAACAGCTCGAGGTACCGGGTAAAGTTGGTCAGCAGAATAAAATCGCCGAATTCATTGAGATTTGTGCCAGTATAACGGGGCAACCAATCATCAACAATCTCTTTTTTAGTTTTCATCATCTGAGAAATATTGCCAGACACCCATGAAGGGTGGGGGTCCTTGCAAAGATAAGGGATTTGTCAGAAGTACATGCATCTGCTAAAAATTGGAAAATGTCATGTACATTTGTATCAAAGGGATCATGCAGCAACTTAATTTACCATTATTAAATGCCCGAATCCGCGAAGGCGAAACAGGGAAAAGGGAGATCTTTGATGAGATCCGGAAAAAGTATGTCAGACTGACACCGGAAGAATGGGTAAGGCAGCACTTTTTGAATTATATGATCAACCATCTTGGCTACCCTGCCTCCCTGATTGTGGTCGAGGCCGCAATTTTATGCAATGGAATGAAAAAACGATTTGATATCCTGACCTACAATTCCAATGGCCACCCTAATCTTGTTGTGGAGTGCAAAGCGCCATTGGTAGAGATTACACAGGCTGTTTTTGACCAGGTAGCGATGTATAATATGACTTTATCCGTTGAATATTTGGTTGTTACAAACGGCTTGGCCCATTATGCCTGTAAAATTAATCATGATAGTAAAACCTATGCTTTTTTAAAGGATATGCCAACATATGCACTGTTGAAACTAAATAGTGGTTAGTTTTCTTCTTATCATTGCAATCGGGATTCAGTTCCTTTTGTGAAATTATACTGCATCTTGGCAGGATTGCATAAACAATCCTGGTTTGAGACAGTTATACTGAGAGATAGAGTTCGATTTTGTTTGCAAACAGCCGAAGTATACAAATGGTCGATCAATTTACGGTTCTTATCAATAAGCTGGATGAATCATTCAATCCCCAGGATACCCGAAATTACGGATTGGCTATCATATTCAATGAGTCCGCCTTTTCTTACTGCATTCTTGATTTCAGACGCAATAAGTTTCTTGGCATTCAGCAACTGGTAAGGATTGATGCAAAAACACAGCATGCCTTGCCAAATGCCAAGCAATCTTTTGATGAATTCCTGAGGCATGTAATCAATGCCATGCCCTGGCTGAAAAATCAGTACAAATCCATAAAAATTGCATATGAGGGGAAGAAGTGCACATTAATTCCGGCACAGCTTTTTGATCCCGCGGAAAAGGATGTTTACCTGAAGTTTTGTTTTCATCAGAGCGAAGATGAGATGGCCTTCTCTGATCATCTGCTGCCGATGGATTCGCACCAGGTGTTTTCAATGCCTGGCCCGGTTTTTAAAACAATCAGGGGCCATTATCCAAATATAAAGGTAGTTCATTTTTCGAGTGTCCTCATCGAGAGTATCTGGATCAATTATAAGAACAGGATCAATGCAAACAGGGCATTCATTCATTTGCGCGACCGGCTGTTTGACCTGGTTATATTTGATGGCCGCCAGATGAGCTATTTCAACACATTTCCTTTTCAGAATCCGGAGGATGTGGTATATTACCTGATATTCGCCCTTGAACAGCTGAACTTCAATCCTGAGACCATGCCACTGGTTTTGCTTGGTAATGTTGAGAAGGGGACCGGGGTGTTTGAACTGCTTTTTAAGTATGTACGGCACATTGAATTCGGCCGGAGGAATGATGCGTTCAAATACAGTTACATACTGAACCAGTTACAGCCACATGCCCATTATCCTCTTTTAAACTTTTTTTCATGCGGATTGTAAGCGGGATATACAGGGGGCGGCGGCTGCAACCTCCGGCAAATTTGCCGGTAAGGCCTACCACCGATTTTGCAAAAGAGGGTTTGTTCAATGTGCTTGGCAACATGGTTGATTTTGAATCGCTGAAGGTGCTTGACCTTTTCACCGGAACGGGGAGTATCGCCTTTGAGTTTCTCTCTCGCGGAGCAGTTGAAGTTACTGCTGTGGATGCCAACTACAGGTGTGTCGATTTTATAAAAAAGACGGCCGAAAGCTTTGGTGCTAAAAATATTCAGGCGGTGAAGTCCAATAGTTTTGTCTTTATCAAACGGATGGTGACCAATTATAATTTGATTTTTGCTGATCCTCCTTATGATCTTGAAGGTATTGAGTCGATCCCTGATTTGATCCTTGATTCGAATTTGCTGGAAGCGGAGGGGATATTTGTGCTGGAGCACTCGACACGCTATCGATTTGAACAGCATGCACGGTTTTTACAGCATCGTGCTTATGGAAGCGTAAATTTCACCATGTTTACCTGAAGTAGCGAGATACAATCATAAATTTTAAAATCGTAAATCGTAAATCGTAAATTGGTTAATATTCATCCTCGTGGAAGAAAAAATCGTCTTTGGTAGGGTAATCAGGCCATATATCTTCAATGCGCTCGTAAGATTCCCCTTCGTCTTCGATCTCCTTTAAGTTTTCAATAACTTCTTGCGGTGCGCCAGATCGGATTGCCCAATCGACCAGCTCGTCCTTGGTGGCAGGCCAGGGAGCATCTTCCAGTTTTGAGGCCAATTCGAGTGTCCAATACATTTATTTCTTCTTTTGTTTTTTTTGCAAAAGTATAAAAAAAAAAATCAGAAAGTCAAGTGTTATTTTTTGGCAATCCAGGGCGACTCGGTTGCACCGAAATCTTTACCCGTTTTTCGTGCCAAAACAAACAAATAATCCGATAAACGATTTAAAAGCCGGATTATTATGTCTTCGACCGGGCTTACCAGATTTAACCTGATGAGAGAACGTTCGGCCCGACGGCAAACTGTTCGGGCAATGTGACAATACGATACAACAGGGTGCCCCCCGGGGAGAATAAAATTGGCAAGCGGTGGAAGATCCTCATTCATTGCATCGATCTCCATCTCCAGCATCGTTATTTCGGCTTCACTGAATGAAGGCAATTCACGTGTTGGCTTTTCGGGGTCACGGGCAACTATAGCCTCCGCAATAAAAAGATCCTGCTGCACCCGGATCAGCACCTCTTTGTAATGATCCCGAATATCATGATCCCGGATTAAACCGATAAATGAGTTCAGCTCATCAAGATTCCCGTAAGCTTCAACGCGATCATGACTCTTTGAAACACGGGTTCCTCCCAGCAGGGAGGTTTCTCCCTTGTCGCCGCCTTTGGTATATATTTTAAATTCTTCGGGCATAAAAAAAGTAACAGGGTGAAAAAGCAACAGTGTGACCGGGTAAAACATGCCAGATTGACCCAGTCACACTGTTATTCTGTTATTTATTTAATCTTTTTTTCAGATTTTCATACTGTTCCGACATCTCTTTTGGCAACCTGTCGCCAAATTGAGCCTGGTGTTCAGCAATCAGTTCACATTCGTCGAGCCATTCCTTTTTATCCACCTTAAGGATTTCCTCCATTTTGTCAGCAACACCGCTGAGGCCGCTGATATCAATAGCATCCTTTTCAGGGATCAGCCCGATGGGTGTATCGATTGCACCTGCCGAACCCTCCACGCGTTCAAAGATCCATTTAAGCACGCGGATATTGTCGCCATAACCCGGCCACAGGAATTTTCCGTCGGCTCCTTTACGGAACCAGTTTACATTGAAAATTTTTGGAAGCCTGGCTTTATCCGGTGCATTTTGACCGATTTTAACCCAATGGCCGAAATAATCACCCATATGGTATCCGCAGAAAGGCAGCATGGCAAAAGGATCACGCCGCACTCCAGCCTTCAGTCCGATAGCAGCGGCAGTGACCTCCGATCCTACGATTGACCCCATGAAAACGCCATGGTTCCAGTCAAATGCCTGGTAAACCAAGGGTACTGTCCCCGGACGACGGCCACCAAACAAAAATGCCGAGATAGGCACGCCTTTGGGATTTTCCCAGTCCTTGTCAATAACCGGGCATTGTTTCGCCGGTGCGGTAAAGCGTGCATTCGGATGAGCTGCCGGTTTGCCACTTTCTTTGTTATAGACTTCATTGGTCCAGGTAATAGTCCCTGCCGGGATATCAGAGCCAATCCCTTCCCACCAGATGTCACCGTCAGGGGTGAGCCCGGTGTTGGTGAAGATCGAATTGGCCGCACAGGATAACATGGCATTTGGATTTGTCTCCATTGAAGTGAAAGGAGCAACCCCAAAGAATCCGGCTTCCGGATTGATGGCATAAAGGCGGCCATCTTCCCCAAACTTCATCCAGGCAATGTCATCTCCGACAGTTTCCACCTTCCATCCCGGTAAATTGGGAATGAGCATAGCAAGGTTTGTCTTTCCGCAGGCGCTGGGAAATGCAGCAGCAACATACCTTTTAACCCCCTGGGGATTTGTGATTCCCATGATCAACATGTGCTCGGCAAGCCACCCTTCACGGTGCGCCATATTGGAGGCTATGCGTAAAGCAAAGCATTTTTTGCCAAGTAGCGCATTGCCGCCATAACCACTTCCAAACGACCATGTTTCATTGGTGTCGGGGAAATGAGAAATATATTTCTTTTCGATAGGGGCGCAGGGCCATTTTGCATCCTTTTGCCCTGGCTGCAATGGTGCGCCAACAGAATGCATGCATGGAACAAAATCACCATCTCCCAATATGTCGAGTACGGCTTTGCCCATCCGGGTCATGATGCGCATATTGACAACCACATAGGGAGAGTCGGTAATCTGGATGCCTATGTGGGCAATTTTTGATCCGAGCGGACCCATGCTGAATGGGATGACATATAATGTACGGCCCTTCATGCAGCCGCGGTACTCCTCTGTAAGAATTTTCTTCATCTCGGCCGGGGCCATCCAGTTGTTGGTCGGACCGGCATCCTCCTGTTTTGCTGAACAAATGAATGTCCGGTTTTCTACCCTTGCCACATCGCTCGGATCACTCTGGAAATAATAACTTCCGGGACGCTTTGTCTCGTTCAGTTTTATTGCCATACCTGTACTGACCATCATATCCAGTAATTTCTGGTTTTCCTCTGCCGATCCGTCACAATAATGAATTTTTTCAGGCTGGCAAAGTTCAGCCCACTCATTCACCCATTTTTCTACTTTCTTACTGATTGTCATATGTCTATGTTTTAATATGTTTAAATTTAAAATTTATTCAAGGGAAGGTCATAAGGTTACATCCTCGCTATTTTAGATCTCCGAGTGCGCTTTTAATCCGTCTTACTGCTTCAGTGAGTTTTTCCTTGCTTGTTGCATAGGAGAAACGCAGGCAGTTCGGATCACCAAAAGCATCTCCTGGGACCAATGCAACAAACACCTTATTCAGCAAATACATGCAAAGATCGTTGGCATTGGCAATGGATGTTTTTCCATCTGTTTTGCCAAAATACCAGGAGATATCGGGGAAAATATAAAAGGCGCCATCGGGGTGGTTGAGTTTCATGCCAGGAATGTCGGCCAGCAACTGTAGCATTAAATCACGTCGCTCGCGGAAAGCCTGTTGCATGGTTCTCATATCGGGGGTGCTCGACGGCTCGGTGATGAATGCCTTGAGGGCTGCACGCTGGGCAATGGATGACGCCCCTGAAGTAAACTGGCCCTGGAGTTTGTCGCAGGCTTTCGCAATGGTTAACGGGGCTGCAATAAATCCAATTCTCCATCCGGTCATGGCGTAACCCTTTGAAACACCATTGATCAGGACAACCCGGTCTTTGATAAAATCAAACTGGCAGATACTTTCATGCTTGCCAACGAAATTAATATGCTCATAAATTTCATCAGCGACAATGGTGATTTCAGGGTATTTAACCATGACTTCGGCGATACCCTTCAATTCGTCGCGGGTATAAACAGAACCGGTAGGATTGCATGGAGAGCTGTATATCAGCAGCTTTGTCCTGGGTGTAATGGCTGCCTCCAGCTGCTGCGGGGTGACTTTGAAATTATTTTCGATGGTGGCAGGAATGAAAACGGCTTTCCCTTCAGCCACCTTGATGATTTCTTTATAGGAAACCCAATAGGGAGCCGGGACAAGCACCTCATCTCCCGGGTTGATCAAACTCAGCATGACATTGGCAATCGACTGTTTGGCCCCGGTTGAAACAACAATCTGATTGCATTCGTAATCCAGGTTGTTGTCACGCTTGAGCTTAACGCAAATTGCTTTGCGCAGATCCTCATACCCAGCAACCGGTGAATAAAACGTATAATTCTGGTCAATGCCCTCTTTTGCAGCATTTTTAATGTAGTCGGGTGTGTGGAAATCAGGTTCACCAAGACTCAGGTTGATTACATCATGTCCTTCAGCTTTGAGTTCGCGGCTTTTACGCGACATGGCCAGGGTTTCACTTTCGGCCAGGTACTGGATTCTGTTAGCTAGTGTTGTCATAAGATAGTGAAAATGAAGTTTTTGAAAATAATGAACAAATTTAGAAAAAATTACGCAGTCCGGGTGACGAATATTAAAAAAATTACAGTTGAGATTGCTTTTTTCTGCAAACCCAAAAAGCCAAAGGATATCGTATATTTGTCGGAAAAACAACCATGTACCATCAATTTGCTAATCCATCAACTTTTCACCTCATTGGCAGGCTGCTCCATGTCTTGATCATTTTCGCCGGCGCATTTTTCCTTCTATGGTATTACCTGAAGCATACCCGGAAAACCATTCCTGAAACACCCAAAAATGAAGATCAGAAGATCATTCTGCCATTGCGACTGCAGGCGTATGAGCGTTTCGTCCTGTTTCTGGAAAGAATCCATCCTTCGAACCTCCTGATGAGGATTAACAGTCCCGAATTGCCAGCATATCAGTTACAATCATTGTTGATAAGGACCATTCGTGAAGAATTTGAGTACAATCTTTCACAACAGTTATATGTTTCACAACGGTCCTGGGAAATGGTCAGGAATGCGAAGGAAGAAACAGTTTCTATGATCAATCAGGCTTTTGCCAAGGTTGGTGAAGATGCAACATCCTCTGATCTTGTAAAAGAAATTCTTGAACTGTCCATATCCAGGGGCAAATTACCAGTAGATATGGCGATTGAAGAGATTAAAACCGAGTTGCAGCGGTTATTCTGATGCCTGTTTACTTTCCGAAGCGATAGGCTAGTGTCAGGCAAGCAGCACCGTTGCTGAAGCCAAAATGAAAATCGGAATTTGTCACCTCGGTTTGTCTTGAGGAGTAAGGTGAATTCATAGTGTTTTTCGTTTTTCCAAAAGTGTAGCTGATTCCAGGAGTGATTTCTGCTCCAATCACTAAGTGGTCTGAAATTAAGTAGGTTATGCCCAGGATAAGATCTATCATGGGGGTGATGCCCCAGGAAATTGATTCATCCTTGTTGTTGATGTAAATGGACTCGATTTTCTGTTTTTGGTAATTATAGTTGCATCCTGTTTCCAGACCCCAAATAAAATCTAACTTTGAAACAATCGGCACCCGCTTTTCAAATCCCAACCTGAATCCCGCTCCATAATGTTGGGAGCTCATGTCGATTGAATCCTGTGGCCTTCCCCATGAAGATGACAGGTCCGTGTTCAGCGAGAGAAAGGTTAGCCTTAATAGTGTTTTTTCACCGCCAGTTTTATAATGCATTCCAAAGTAATCGAGGCTGCTGAAACTAATGCCAACCTGGTGGACCCTGATTGTTTTTTCCTGCTGGGCAATAATTGTGGAGTTGCAGAAACAGAAAAGCAGGGTGAGGTAAATAATGTGTGTTTTCATGGGATATTTATTTTTTCATTCTGTACCAGTATTGATATATCTCCCGGAATCCCATTTTTTCGTAAAGCCTGATTGCGGGAAAATTATCACTGAGGACCTGCAGGTACGCCCTATCAGCTCCGTTCTTCCGGCCCCATCGCAGCAGGTTTTCCACAATGTGGTACCCAACCCCAGTGTTCCGGAAAGCTTTGTCGACAACAATATCAAAGAGACCGAGATTACAATCCTCCAAAACACCCAGTCCGACCCCAATCGTTTTGTGACCACGCGTAAGGGAGATAAGGCATTTTGGGGTAAGCATCTGTTCCATGATCCCGATGTAAGTTGCCTTTCTTTTTTTATCAAAATTATTCATCCGGATGAAATCATCGATCCATCGTGGATTTAACTCCGTTTCAATGTGAATATCGCTGAGCGGATTTGATGGAATCGTGGAAATATCGCATACCTGGAAGGATATGGTTGAGTGGATGTCGTATCCTCGTTTGGCAAGGAGCGTATCGAGATCAGCAGGTTCCGCAATGGTTGTGATCTTGAAACAAGGCGGGATGTGACGTGAGGCATAAACCCGTTCGCAATACGCTATTTTTTTCGACGGATCAAGTGCAGAAGGATAAAGTAAATTCACCGAATTCGATCGCTTGGTAACCCCGTTTGCAAAACGCAGGATCCAGCCGTCATACTGAATTGTTTGCAGCGCAGGCCAGGCGTTGTTACTGATTTCTTCGTAACGGCGAATCATTTCAATTTACGATTTACGATTTATGATTTTTTTCGTCCCGTGTCCCGTGTCCCGTGTCCCGGATTTTTTTCGTGTTCAGCGTTTCGTGTTTAAGTGGTGAGATGGTTTCATCTGATTATTTGCGTAATGATTTATTCTTTCTGAACTTTTCCTTGCCTTCGGGCGACATCTTTTCACAGGCGTATTGAAAGATCAGCCTGGGTGATGTCTCCTTGTATTTCATCAAAAAGAGCTCAGTGGTTTCGGGTTGTTTTTTCCAGGTTTCGCGTAAAAACCATCCAAGGCCCTGGTGTACTTCACGCTTGGGATCGTGCATCATCGGTTCAATAAATTCGAAGAAGGGTTGGAAATCAAGTGAAACCTTCATCGGCTTGATCAGGCTGACGACTGCTGCCCGCCTTTGAAATTTATTCGCTGCGGTTCGCCACGCACTTATCGATTGAAGATCGGCAAGCCCCTTTTTGAAAAAAAGGTTCATCAACTCCCCGCAAATAAAATCGGTTTGTGCCCAATTTGTGATCCCGATGGAGAACCATTTTTCAACGGTCTGGAATGTGGAAATCGTCCAGGATTTGTAGAAACCTTGAACCAGCCTAATGGCGAAGGCGGTCATCTCGTATTTTGGTGATTTAACAAGCAACAACGAGGTTTTAAGGATCAGATCCTGCGTAATTCCGGGCATTTCAAGGATCTCTTTCACTTTTACATCAAGTTGCCCCTGTTGTAAGCCAAAGGCATCATAGCCCTCTTTGAAATAGCGGCTGTATTTTTCGACGATGGCGGGGTTTGAATGCTGTTGACAGAATTCCTGGAAATTGTTAAATATATCTATGGGAGTCATACCTCTTGAAACCTTTGATGAATGGTATGACAAATTTAAACGAAAATCTGCTTTTTACACACCGGCGAATAAAAATCTGGACCAGATTTATAGGAGAAAGATCGTATCCAAAACCTATACAGCATCAATTCAGTGAAAAAACAGATCAGTTTGCACCCATGAAGGACAAGTGCAATGGAATTCTCAGGAGGCAATGAAACCCCTGGCTTTTTCAAGGGCTGCAGCAATGCCGGCCGGATTTTTTCCTCCGGCTGTAGCAATATGAGGCTGACCTCCACCGCCGCCCTGGATCTCCCTGGCCAGTTCACGGATAATATTCCCTGCATGGAGTTTGCGCACCTTAACCAGGTTTTCGGAAAGCATGACCGTGAGCGTTGCCTTTCCATCTCCTTCAGTGGCAAGCACCAGGAACAGATCGGGGATGGATGCCATTAATTCATATGACAGATCTTTCACCGTTTCGGCATCCAGGTCAACCTTTGCCGTAAGGAAGTTGACACCATTGTAATGCTGCACATGGGAGGTAAAATCCTCCTTGAGCTGCCTGAGCTTAAGTTTGCCCAGTTCGGCAACCTGGCGCTTCAGCTCGATGTTTTCATCCAGTAAGTTTCTTAATCCTTTAGCCGGATCTTTCGGATTTTTCAACATTTCGCCTATCTCGTTGAGCAGCAATTCGCGGGAATTCCAGTATTCTTCAGCCTTTTCAGCCGTAATGGCTTCGATGCGCCTGATCCCGGCAGCAATAGCCCCTTCGGAAATAATTTTAAACGTGCCAATCTGGCCGGTAGCCGCAACATGCGTTCCGCCACACAACTCAACTGAATATTTTGGATCAAAGGTGATTACGCGCACAACATCACCGTATTTTTCCCCGAAAAGCGCCATCGCTCCCATGGCTTTTGCCTGTTCTATGGGAACCATCCGCTCCTCTGCCAAAAGGATATTTTCACGGATCTTTGCGTTAACAATGGCTTCAACCGCCATAATTTCCTCCTTATTCATCCTGGAAAAATGGGTGAAGTCGAAACGCAACCGGTTGCTGTCGACAAGTGAACCCTTCTGCTCCACATGAGTTCCCAGCACCTGGCGAAGCGCGGCATGCATCAGGTGGGTGGCTGAGTGGTTGTTGGCAGTACTCCTTCTTTTTGCTGCGTCAACCTGCGCCTTCACTTGCAGGTAAGTGTCTGAAGGTAACGATTCGGCTAGCTGAAGGATCAGTTCGTTCTCCCTGATGGTGTCGATGATCTCTATCTTTTCATCCCCGGAATACAACCAGCCTTTATCACCTACCTGTCCGCCCCCTTCGGCGTAAAACGGTGTATTCCGCAGTGCTATATGAAATAATTCCTCCCCTTTGGTCACAACCTTACGGTATTTGATGATCGAAGTTTCAACCGACAGGGAATCATAACCGACAAATTCTGGTAACCCGGCATCCGGGACCAGTACAACCCAGTCGGAGGTATCCACTGCTGCATCCTGGCGCGACCGGGCCTTCTGTGCTTCCAGACCCTTTGCAAATCCCTCCATGTCAACGGTCCATCCAATCTCCCGGGCCATAAGCTGGGTTAGATCAATAGGGAAACCAAAGGTATCATAAAGTTCAAAGGCAAAGGCGCCATCGATGGATTTTCGATTTTCGATTTTCGATTTTCGGTTTTTATCGCTCGTGGCTGATGATTCGATATAATTATTGAATCGCTGGATGCCTGTCGCCAGCGTGCGGAGAAATGCAGCTTCTTCTTCCCTGATTACATTGATGATGAGATCTTTTTGTGAAACAAGTTCCGGGAAAACCTGCCCCATGTGCCCAATAAGTACGGGCACCAGCTCAAATATAACTGGCTCCTTAAAGCCCAGGAAGGTATAACCGTAACGAACCGCCCTTCTCAATATTCTTCGGATCACATAACCGGCTTTAACGTTCGACGGCAATTGCCCGTCGGCAATGGCAAATGCGATCGCCCGCAGGTGATCGGCCACAACACGCATAGCAATATCGGACTTAGATTCTTTCCCGTAGGGTATACCTGATTTCAGCGCAATTTCCTGGATGATCGGTTGAAAAACGTCGGTATCATAATTTGATTTGGTTCCCTGGATGACCATGCAAAGGCGTTCAAATCCCATCCCGGTGTCCACATGCTTTGCCGGGAGTTCAACAAGCTGGCCGCTGGCAAGCCGGTTAAACTGGATGAAGACAAGGTTCCAGATTTCAATCACAAGCGGATCGCCTTGATTTACAAGTTCTTTGCCAGGGATTTTTTCACGGTCGCTCTCAGCTCGGATATCAGCATGGATCTCGGAGCATGGGCCACATGGACCGGTATCACCCATTTCCCAGAAGTTATCCTTTTTGGATCCAAGCAAAATGCGATCCTCGGGAATGTACTGTTTCCAGATTTCAAATGCCTCCTCATCACGGGATAGGCCCTCCTTGCCATCACCTTCAAAAACAGTGACATAAAGGCGGTCCTTGTCAATTTTCAGAACCTCTGTAAGCAGTTCCCATCCCCAGGCAATCGCCTCCCTCTTGAAATAATCACCGAATGACCAGTTTCCAAGCATCTCGAACATGGTGTGATGATAGGTATCGTGGCCAACTTCGTCGAGATCGTTGTGCTTCCCCGAAACACGCAGACACTTCTGTGTATCAGCTATTCTTTTAAACTTACCCTCTTTATTCCCAAGGAAAATATCTTTGAACTGGTTCATCCCCGCATTGGTGAACATCAGGGTAGGGTCGTTCTTCACAACCATCGGAGCAGAGGCAACAATTTCATGTTGTTTTGAATGGAAGAAATCAAGAAAAGCCTGGCGGATATCTGTCGAATTCATCTAATTATAAGATTAACAAAGCATTAACAATCTTTAACATTTTTTAAAACCGGAAAGCGGCTGCAAAGTTAATTATTTACTTAATTTTGTTGCTGTTAGCTTGTTAGTTTTGAATAATTCTTTATTTGCCTGTTGATGAACAAGGTAAAGTACAAATTCAATAAAAAATCATTGACCTTCGACCGGGTGCATACAACCATGCGCAAACGGTTGCTGTACTTTTTCTCTCATCTTTCAACCGGTGTTGTATTTGCTGCAGTGGTGCTGGTTGTTGCATACAATTTTCTTGATTCTCCCAAGGAAAAGGCCCAAAAAAGAGAGCTGGACCAGATGAAGCTCCAGTATCAGATATTAAATGACCAGCTCGACAAAGTTACCCGGATTATTGCCGATCTGCAGGATCGGGATGACAACATCTACCGGGTCATATTTGAAGCGGAACCAATCCCGAGTTCAATTCGTTCGGCCGGGATTGGCGGGATTGACCGATACGAAGCAATGAAGGGTCACTCCAACTCAGAACTCATCATCGAAACAGAGAAAAAGATGGACAAGATCATGGGCAAGCTCTATGTGCAGTCAAAATCCTTTGATGAGGTGTTTGAGCTGGCAAAAAACAAAGAAAAGATGCTGGTTTCCATTCCTGCCATTCAACCTGTGAACCTTAAGGATTTGCGACGGGTTGGCTCATATTTCGGCACACGCATGGATCCTTTTTATAAGGTCAGGAAATTTCACGAGGGGATGGATTTCTCCGCTCCGGTGGGCACTGAAATCTATGCTACCGGAAACGGAACAGTAACTCAGGCAGGACGTGATGCCCATGGTGGTTATGGAAACCAGGTCAGGATTGATCATGGATATAATTACCAGACGGTTTATGCTCATCTTTCTCGAATATTTGTGAAGCCCGGGCAAAAAATCCTTCGTGGACAGATCATCGGTTATGTAGGTAATACCGGAAAATCGACCTCGCCACACCTCCATTACGAGGTGCGGAAAAACGGGGTGCCCTTGAATCCACTCTATTTCTTTTTCAACGATTTAAGCCCCGAAGAGTTTGAAATGATGCTGGAGGCATCAACACAACCTTCTCAAACCATGGATTAAGCAGGTTCCTATGCTAAGGAAAGACAAGAAAATCGAAAAACTCTATTACTCTATAGGTGAGGTTGCCGAACTTTTTGAGGTAAATGCTTCATTGATAAGATTTTGGGAAAAGGAATTTGATATTCTGAAACCACAGAAAAACAAGAAAGGCAATCGTTTATTTACCCAGCAGGACCTCGATAACCTGCGCATCATCTATCACCTCGTGAAGGAGCGTGGGTTCACATTGCAGGGAGCAAAGGATAAACTAAGGCAAAATAAAGAGGATGTTGTGAACAAAGTGGAGGTCATAGATTCGCTCAACAGGATCAAAGGATTTCTGCTTGATTTGAAGGAGCAGGTGTAATGGCAGGAGGGGTCAGGAGCAATTCCGATTCTTTTTTTAACAATGTTTTCGACGTAGTGCGTCTGATTCCCTTCGGCCGTGTTACATCATACAGAGCCATTGCCGGGTACCTTGGTACCCGTGGCTCTGCAAGAATGGTAGGATGGGCAATGAACGCCTCTCATACCCAGGTAACTGATATTCCGGCACACCGCGTGGTTAACCGGAATGGATTGCTAACCGGTAAACATCATTTTGGCAGTCCGAACATCATGCAGCAATTGCTTGAAAGTGAAGGAATAAACATTGAAAATGACCAGGTAAAGGATTTTGAAAAATTGTTTTGGGATCCGGGGAAGGAATTAACAATCTTACAATCAAATCACTAATTTAGAAACAAATGAATATTGATAAAACCCAGATAATCGATGCCCTCCGGCACGTAGACGATCCGGATCTGAAAAAGGACCTGGTCACCCTGAATATGATCGACAATGTTGCAGTCGACGGCCTCAAGGTCAGCTTTGACGTGGTTCTTACCACGCCGGCATGTCCGCTGAAAAACCAGATCCGCCAGTCATGCATTGATGCAATCCATCAGTATGTGCATCCATCACTCGAGGTCATCATCGAAATGACTTCCAGGGTTACTACCCGTCGTAAAGAGACTGAAGCCATGCTGAAAAATGTTAAAAATATCATCGCCGTGGGATCCGGTAAAGGTGGCGTTGGTAAATCAACGGTTGCAGTCAACCTTGCTGTGGCGCTGGCAAAAACCGGGGCAAAGGTCGGCTTGATCGATGCCGATATTTACGGCCCTTCCATCCCGATGATGTTTGGCATGCTGAATGAGCGCCCAACGGGGTACGACAAGGATGGAAAGACTTTTGTTTACCCGTTTGAAAAATTCGGGATCAAAGTGCTGTCCATCGGATTTTTCGTGGATCAGTCGAAAGCCCTGATCTGGCGCGGACCGATGGCATCTATGGCCCTGCGTCAGCTTTTTAATGATGCCGAATGGGGCACGCTCGACTACATAGTGATCGATCTGCCTCCCGGAACCGGCGACATTCCCTTAACCCTCATCCAGGATTTTCCCCTCACCGGGGCGATCATTGTGAGTACCCCACAGCAGGTTGCCATTGCCGATGTTCGCAAGGCGGCCGATATGTTCCGCAACGACAAGATCAATATTCCGATCCTTGGATTGGTTGAAAACATGTCCTATTTCTCTCCGCCCGATGCTCCTGAGAAGAAATATTACATCTTTGGACAGGGTGAGTGCAAGAAATTCTCAGAGGAATTGAATATACCGATCCTTGGCCAGATCCCGATCGTTTCTGCCATTGCCGATTCAGGTGATTCAGGGAGTCCAATCGCGGTTGATGATGATTCACCGGTAACTGCTGCCTTTACCCAACTGGCCGAACGCGTTGCCCAGCAGATAGCTATCAGCAATTCAATCCGGGAAATATTTTCCAATTAATTTGTACTTTTGCATTTTAAATCTCCGATAATTATGGTTGCAAACGAAGAACTCGTTACGAAAGTAAAAAATGTAATAGAACAGATACGTCCTTATCTTCAGGCTGATGGCGGCGATGTTGAATATGTGAATATAACGGATGACAATACCGTGAACATCCGGTTACTCGGCATGTGCGGAAATTGTCCTCACAGCCGGATGACACTGAAAAACGGTATCGAAGCAGCCGTGATCAGGGCACTTCCCGAAATCAAATCTGTAGAATCTGTAACATCAGAATAACCTGCAAACCAGTCTGCCGGGAAACATTACCAGTGAATCCGGCTGATTTTTTCTACAACAGGTATTTTGCTACAATGGGCATGCGTCGGCCCATGCCGAATGCTTTGGGTGAAACCCTGAGAATAGGTGGTGTTTGATAGCGTTTGTATTCATTGATATTGACCATCTTCAGCACACGTTTAACGGTGGTTTCATCAAATCCTGCGGTGATCAGTTCATACGGGCCAATAGATTGTTCGATGTACCGGAAAAGGATCTCATCGAGGATCTCATAATCCGGCAGTGAATCTGAATCCTTCTGGCCAGGCCTTAATTCCGCCGATGGAGGTTTATTTATAGAATTCTCCGGGATGATCTCTGAGCCGGCATTGAGATAATGTGCCAGGTCGTAAACCTGGGTTTTATAAACATCGCCCAGCACCGACAGTCCACCACACATATCCCCATAAAGGGTTCCATAACCAACCGCAGCTTCACTCTTATTGGAGGTGTTCAGCAGGATATACCCGAATTTATTGGACAATGCCATGAGTATCACTCCCCGGATACGTGCCTGGATGTTCTCTTCGGTAAGGTTGAAAGGCAATCCGGCGAACTGGGGCTGCAGTGTCCTTTCAAAGGTATTAAATGCCTCTTCGATGGATATGATATCATAGGGAACCCGCACGTTTTCAGCCAATTGCCTGGCATCGGCGATACTGTGGTCGGAAGAGAACTGTGAGGGGAGAAGAATGGCCCTCACGTTATCATTTCCCAGTGCCTTCGCAGCCAGAACCATTGTTACGGCCGAATCAATCCCACCCGATAATCCCAGGATTGCTTTGGAGAATCCCAGTTTTCCGAAATAATCACGGATACCCAGCAGTAATGCGTTGTGTATCAGCCTGGTTGTTTCCGGGGAATGTGCTGATACGCTGATGTGCTGATGTGCTGATGTGATGATGTGATGATGTGCTGATGTGATGATGTGATGATGTGATGATGTGATGATGTGCTCTGGTTCTGAGCTGTTCTTTTCCGGCCTTTCGATATCCTGTTTCTGACAGTCATAAATTAAAAGATCCTCATCAAATAACTTGAGTTCCATGACTATAGCTCCGCGGGAATCAACCACCATCGAACCACCGTCGAAAATCAGTTCAGTCTGCCCTCCAACCTGGTTCACGTAAATTACGGGCAATGAATATTTTTTTGCATTTCTCGACAACACTTCCCGCCGTATGGCTGGCTGGTTATAGTTGAAAGGTGAAGCTGCAATATTGATAATCACATCGGGGTTCAGAACGGCAAGTTCATCCATGGGATTGCGCACATAGAGCGGGTCGTCAGTAACATTCCACAGGTCTTCGCAAACGGTTACGGCAAAATGGAAATCACGGTATGTCACGATGGAAGCCGGCAACCGGTTTGGTTCGAAATACCGATACTCATCGAAAACGTCATAGTTTGGCAGTAGTGTTTTATGGATCTTGGCGAGCACCTTACCATCAGCAAGGAACCAGGCTGAATTGTAAAGTGGTTTTCCTTTCGGGTTGGGATTCACTGAAGGGGTGCCGACAATGGCTGCAATCCCAACGCATTCAGCTGCAATCGCATCTACTGCATCACTACACCGCCGGATGAAATCGTCAAATTCAAGGAAGTCGCGGGGAGGATAGCCGCACACCGATAATTCGGCAAATACAACAATATCGGCCTGTTGCGATTTTGCAAGTTCAATATGTTCGATGATCCGGGAAACATTGTTCACGAAATCACCAACATGGTAATTCAGTTGGGCCAGTGCAATCTTCATTGTAACTGTTTAAAAAAGGATCCCAATATTCAGCTCTGCATAATTCAGCAAACTCTTTTCATTGAGTTTCGATTTGTAGTTCACCCCGGTGAGCAGATTATTAAGTCCGTTGGAATAACCCAGACCGATAAATATCCGTGATGATTCATCAAGGTGATAGGCACCACCGATACCCACAAGGATGGACTCGCGGATCAAGGTGGTCCCGTTATTGAAATCATACTGCTGATCCACTGCTTCGTAATTGTCCGGTTCGAAATGTTCTTTTACCTTGGCAGAAACCCGGAAGGCTGTTCCTATTCCGATCTGACCGTAAAATGACATTTTACCGAAGGTTTTGGTCTCCATCTTAATCATCAATGGAATTTCAAGATATATAAAATTATAAGTGCGGTTCACCTGGCCATTCATGAGGTTTGCATTCCCCGGGATTAACAGAGAATCGCTGTAGCTCATCTTTCCATTGAGGAATTGAAAATTAAATCCCGTTGAAATGGCGTAATTTTCAGCAAAATAGAAATCACTTATAAAACCAATGGTCATGCCCAATCTGGCACCGTCGCTTTCATAACCCTTGGTCCCCGGGCTCATCCATCCTATGTTCGGGGCGATTTTGAGTCCCAGTTTAATGGGGATTTGTGCCTGGCTGAATGTTATTAACGGAACTGCCATCAGGATTATAAGGAGTAAAAAAGGATGTATTTTTTTCATTTTCAATGCGGTTATTATTTCGGACCGGAACTGGACAGGACAAAAATAGGTATTTATCCTCCTGCGGATCACAGATTCTTCATATTTTTATCCAAAAATAATCAACCGTTTATTGCGTTGTATTGCCTGAAATTATTGGTAAATATGCTGCATCTTAGCGGGATTACGAAAGCTATTGTCTCCATACTGCATCTTGACAGGATTGCGAAAGCAATCGTGCTTAGATGCAGTGACACTGAGCGAAGTCGGATTAAGGACACTGAGCGAAGTCGAAGTGTCCTTATTAACAGGTAATTGTATCCTTCGACTTCGCTCAGGATCCCTCGACTCAGGATCCCTCAACTCAGGATCCTTCGACTCGCTCGGAACCAATTGATCGGACTTTTCATCGTGGACTCACATTAAATTATTCTATATGTTAGGAATAAAAAAAGGATCTGGCTTGTTTTTAGGATTATTCCTGATGATCATTGCCGGGTGTGGTACACCGGATCAGCGATTGCATGTTGATGTATCGGAGATTAGAATTCCGCAGGTGATCATTCACCGGTATGATATTGATCTCTTCAATGTGAACCCAGCCCGGCTCCGGCTGGAACTGGAGACATTAAAGCCGGCTTACCGTTTTTTTCTTGACACCGACCTGAGTGATCCCGGCAAGGTGGCGGAAATGGCCGACTACCTTGAAAATCCCCGCAATATAGCTTTCCGGGAAGCAGTGGCCGCACAATACAAGGATCTCACACCCCTGGAGCGGGAGCTAACCCAGGCCTTCAGGCATTATCTTTACTATTACCCCGGACGAACCATTCCAAGGATTTACACCTATATTTCAGGTGGTGAATATGATTTCCCGGTACAGTTTGCCGACAGTGTCATACTGATCGGTTTGGATAACTATCTTGGAGCAGATTACAAGCCTTACCTTTCCGATGGACTACCTGCCTATCGTGTGGCGCGGATGTCATCACAAAATATACTTCCGGATTGCATGAAATTACTGGTTTATGCAACGCATCCTGTGCAGCTTCCGGGTAATACATTGCTGGAGCAAATGATAGAAGCGGGGAAACGCCTCTATTTCATTGATGCCATGATCCCGCAAACATACGACTGGCTGAAAATCGGGTATTCAAAAGCCCAATATGACTGGATTATCAGTCATGAAGAAAATGTTTGGGCGGCTATCATTGAAAACAGGTTGCTCTTTACGACAGATGGCAAGTTGATAAGGTCATTTATGGCTGATGGCCCTTTTACTGCCGAGTTTTCGAAGGAATCGCCATCCCGGCTCGGTGCCTGGCTGGGCTGGCAGATGGTAAGGAAATACATGGAAAGCCAGACTGAAGTCACCCTGCCGCAGCTCATGGATGAAAATGACGCCCAAAAGATTTTAAGTTTGTCCGGCTATAAACCCGGTAAGAAATAAATTGTTAATAACTTTCCTTCACTTTCTCTTTACTTTTGATCATTAATCCTGATTAAGCATGAAATATCAACATCATGTTAGTCAAGACTTATGGCAGCGCCGTTTTCGGAATCAGGGCAATTACCGTGACCGTTGAAGTGTATATGGAATGCGGGATACAGTTCTTTATGGTAGGATTACCCGATAATGCTGTAAAGGAGAGTCATCAGCGCATTGAATCGGCGCTGCGAACCAACGGGTACCGGATCCCGGGGAAAAAGATAATCATCAATATGGCCCCGGCGGATATCAGGAAGGAGGGCTCTTCCTACGACCTAACCATTGCCATGGCCTTGCTTGGGGCAAATCAGATCATTCAAACCGAAAAACTGGAGCATTACATGATCATGGGCGAACTGTCACTCGACGGAGGGATTGTGCCGATCAAAGGGGCTTTGCCAATCGCCATCGAAGCAAGGAGCAAAGGATTCAAAGGAATTCTGCTGCCGGCCGCAAACGCGCAGGAAGCAGCTGTTGTGAGCGGACTTGAGGTTTATGGTGTGGCTACGTTAAGCGAGGTCATTGGTTTCTTTAACGATACAGTCAAACTTTCACCGGCATGTTTAAAGGAACATCCTGAATTCAGTCAGCAGGGTTCGCATTATGAACACGACTTTGCCGACGTTCGTGGCCAGGAAAACATCAAGCGGGCTCTGGAAATTGCAGCTGCAGGAGGACATAATGTGCTGTTGATAGGCCCTCCCGGCGCCGGGAAGACCATGCTGGCAAAAAGACTGCCGTCGATTTTGCCGCCTTTGAATCTCCAGGAAGCGCTGGAAACAACGAAGATACACTCAGTGGTAGGAAAAATCGGGCCCGACCGGTCATTGATCACAAAACGTCCATTCAGGGCCCCCCACCACACCATCTCGGATATTGCCCTTGCCGGGGGAGGAAATGTGCCACAGCCCGGGGAGATTTCCCTTTCACACAATGGCGTTTTATTTCTTGATGAGTTACCGGAGTTCAAACGTTCTGTCCTCGAAGTTTTACGACAGCCGATGGAGGACCGCATTGTAACTATTTCACGGGCAAAAGTCACCCTCGAATACCCTGCCGGTTTCATGCTGGTTGCGGCGATGAATCCATGTCCCTGCGGATATTATAACCATCCGACAATATCGTGCCAGTGCGGCGGAGGCGAGGTACAGAAGTATATCAACCGGATTTCCGGGCCACTACTCGACCGGATCGACATTCATATCGAGGTTGTTCCGGTTGATTATAAGAAATTAAGCGATAAACAGCAATCAGAGCGCAGCGAATCGATTCGCAACCGGGTAATTGCCGCCAGGAAGATCCAGGAAGGGCGGTTTGAAGGCTTGACTGGGATTCACTGTAATGCACAGATTCCGTCAAGGATGCTGCGCCATGTATGCAGCCTAAGTGAAACCGGAGGTTTGCTGTTAAAAACTGCCATGGAAAAACTGGGTTTGTCGGCCCGTGCCTATGACCGGATCCTAAAAGTATCCAGGACGATTGCCGATCTGGAGTCTTCAAATGAGATCAAACTCGAGCATCTGGCTGAAGCCATTAACTACCGCTCACTCGACAGAGATAGCTGGGGAAAATAAATGACCATCCGGATGTGAGGACTTACTTTTCTGGCGAAAACTTAGTTAAGGAAGAGATCGGCAATGACAAAACAGGCAAAAATCACCGACGCCATCCCATTCATGGTTGCAAAAGCAAGATTGACCTTCGAGATGTCAGTGGGCCTGACAATGAGGTGCTCATAGCATAATAGGATGGTGAATATTGCTCCGCCGGTCCAGTAGAGGTATCCGAAATTCCCAAGAATTCCACCAAACAAAACCAGCCCTATGGCGACGGCATGAAATACTGCCGACAAAATCAGGGCATTCCGCTTTCCAAGCAAAACCGGCAGGGACTTGAGATTTGCCGATTTGTCGAATTCGATATCCTGCAAGGAATATAAAATGTCGAATCCGGCAACCCAGAATACAACAATGAACGAATAAACGAGGGGTAGCATGTCGAACCGGGCAGTAACGGCCAGGTAAGCGCCGATGGGCGCCAGGGCCAGTCCGAACCCAAGGAAAATATGCGAGAGAAAGGTGAATCGCTTGGTAAGGCTGTAACCCAAAACAACCAGCAAGGCAACCGGGGAGAGGATAAAACAAAGGAAGTTAAGGAAGTAGGCTGAAATCATGAACATCACGGCATTCATGATGACAAAGATCAATGCGGATTCTGGCTTGATGATGGCACTTGGGATTTCCCGTAAGGCAGTTCGGGGATTGTTTTTGTCAAATTCCCGGTCAACGTAGCGGTTGAATCCCATGGCGGCATTCCTTGCGAATAGAACGCACAATAGTACCAGGATCAATAAACGAAAACTCAGGTTTTCTTCATTTACCTTGACAGCAAGGAAAAAACCGATCAATGCAAATGGAAGGGAAAATATGGTATGGTTTATTTTTACAAGGGAGAAATAGTCGGCAATTTTAACGCTTTTCACCATCGGCATCCAACGAAATTTTTGACAAAGTTAATAATTTGTAACTATTTCATCCCGGTATCGTCCAACTTGTTATTCTGAGGATTTACGCTAATTTTGTAGCTTGATTTTTGAACTTATGAACAGACAGGCTGAAGCTGTTGTTGGGTACCTTAAGCATGCGCTCAGGGTGCAATCAAAGTATCACCTGCACTCCCCTTTTATCTATGATTTTTACAGTAAAGTCCTTCAGAATGGCCAGGAGTACCCACAGTACAGGGTGATAAACAGGTTGCGCAAAGAACTTGGATCGGTATCAAGGTTTATCAAACGCAAGGATCTCGGGGCAAATTGCAGGGATTATCCATGCGATCAGCGTTTCGTCAGGGTGAAGGATATTGCTCGTCATTCATCGGTTAGTACGAAGAAAGGCGAATTACTGTTCCGCCTGATACGATATTATAAACCTGCTTCGATCCTTGAACTGGGTACTTCCCTTGGCATCAGTTCAATATACCTTGGTCTTGCAGCCCCCTACAGTAAAATTATCACCATCGAAGGCTGTATTGATTCAGCCAACCTGGCCAAAGAAAATTTTGAAAAAGCCGGATTGAAAAATATCCGGGTCATTACCGGGAATTTTGATGAAAGACTTGCAACGGCTTTTGATGAAATGTCATCTCCGGACCTGATTTTTTTCGATGGTAATCACAAAAAGGAACCAACGCTTGCTTATTTTGGACAGTGTTTGCAACATATTCATCCGGATACCGTTTTGATTATTGATGATATTCACTGGTCTCAGGGAATGACAGACGCCTGGAATACAATCCGTTGCCATTCCAGGGTTAAGGTATCCATTGATCTTTATCATATGGGAATTGTATTTTTTAAAGAAGAACTAAGTAAAGAAGATTTCACCTTACGCTTTTAATATTTATTATCCATGGAAAAGGAAGTAATCCGCCTCAACAAGATCGTAAAAAACTATAAGATCGGTACTATTTTAGTGGAGGCCCTGCGCGAGGTCTCTCTTGTTGTAAGAAAGAACGAATTTGTTGCACTCATGGGACCGTCAGGATCCGGAAAATCAACCTTGATGAATATCCTGGGTTGTCTTGATACCCCGACCAGTGGAAGCTATATGCTGAATGGGGAAGATGTTAGTACGATGGATGACAATGCCCTTGCGGAGATCAGGAACCGGCAGATAGGTTTTGTTTTTCAGACCTTTAACCTCCTGCCTCGTTCAACTGCACTGGAAAATGTCATGCTCCCGCTGATATACGCCGGCATTGGGAAAGCGAAACGCATGGAGTTGGCCAAACAGACCCTTGAAGAGGTAAAACTTGGCGACAGAATGGCTCACAAACCAAATGAACTATCGGGCGGACAGCGTCAGCGTGTAGCGATTGCCCGCGCTCTTGTAAACAACCCTGCCATCATTTTGGCCGATGAGCCAACTGGAAATCTCGATTCTAAAACCTCGATCGAAATTCTCGGATTGCTTGAGGAAATTCATAAGATGGGCAATACCGTAATCATAGTAACCCACGAAGAGGACATCGCCCAGCATGCACACCGGATTATCAGGCTTATGGATGGCAAGATCAATGTGGACGAACCCAATAAGCATATTAAAACCATTGCCGACTACAATGTAGTCCTTGCAGGAGATTAGAGATGCATAAAGAAGGAAAATACAAAAAGCTGTTTTCGGATTTTAATAAGCTCAATGTGCTGATTATCGGCGATGTAATGGTCGATTCTTACTTGTGGGGCAAGGTTGAACGGATCTCCCCCGAAGCGCCCATTCCGATTGTTGCCTTGCGTAAGCGTGAACACCGCATGGGGGGAGCAGCCAATGTGGCGATGAATAT
>Ga0074195_1001455_pt1 | contig 33389 bp, 28 predicted proteins | sample EPASupsiteHSE623_FD_64525 | JGI IMG/M metagenome (GOLD analysis project Ga0074195, IMG submission 64525) | Bioremediated contaminated groundwater from EPA Superfund site, New Mexico - Sample HSE6-23 | ecosystem: Environmental > Aquatic > Deep subsurface > Groundwater > Contaminated ... | reverse complement strand
TTAAGTATGTTAAATAATTAGTCTATCTTTGCTCATTCTTCAAATAGATCATATGCAGATAAAAAATCGCAATAGTCTCTTTTGGTTTTTTAATATTTCGGGCTGGTTTCTCTTTTTTGGACTTGACTTCGCTTTGAATTTTTCGAATTATGCGGAATTAAGCAGTGTTATTTACTTATTGACAGTCTTTCTGTTTGCCGTTCTCCTGTCGTCCGTTATGCGCAGGATTTATCGGAAAAGGATGCCTGACAATTTCAAGATACGCAGGATCATTCTGCTGATCGTTATCGTGTCGCTGGGTGCAAGTTTTTTAAGGCTGATCTTCAGTTTGTTAGTCGAAAGTTATTTTTGCACAACCTCTGATTTTGCCAATAATTTAAAGGAGAATTTAACCATCATGTCAGCCAATGCCCGCTTCCTTAAAAGGAGCTTCCAGATGGCTTATCCTCTATTAATATGGAGTTTGATGTATGTTTCTCTGAAAATGTGGTTTGAACTGATCATGGAGAAGGAAAAAAGGGAGAAAGCATTTTTGCTGGCCCAGCAGGCCGAGTTGAAAATGCTCCGGTACCAGTTAAACCCTCATTTTCTTTTTAATTCCTTGAATTCCATTCAGGCCCTGATTTTCGAAAACCAGCAAATGGCTGACAAAATGGTTACCGAATTATCTGAATTTCTCAGGTACACCTTATCGCATGTAAACAAAACATATGTTCTTTTTAAGGATGAACTGGACGCCGTCCAACGTTACCTGACCATAGAGAAAATCCGCTATGAAGAAAAACTTGAATATACCATCCAATGCAGTGAAGAAGCGGCCAACTATCAGGTTCTGAGTTTCCTGATACAACCACTTATAGAGAATGCCATCAAACATGGTATAAAAACAAGTGTCATTCCGCTGAAAATTAAGATAAAAGGGATGGTGACAGACAATACGCTGCATATCGAGATCAGCAATACAGGCAGATGGCTTCAAAATGAAAATGAAGGTACAGGTATTGCAAACCTGAAGGAACGGTTGGAGAATGCATATGAAAACAGGCATTCTTTAAAAATCCATGAACATGATGGTAGCGTTATTGTTATCTTGGATATAGAACATGAGGATAAATCCATTTAGCATCTCGTAAGCAATCTGTTATGAAAAAAGTGATGACAGCCTTGATCATTGATGATGAACGCCTGGCCCGCACCGCGCTGAAGAATAAACTTGAGGCTTTTCAGGAGATTGAAATAATTGGCGAAGCCGGTAACGTTAAAAATGCCATTGCTGCCATCGAAGTGCATGACCCGGACATCCTGTTTCTTGACATACAGTTATACAATGAAACGGGTTTTGATATCCTGGAGAGAATCAAATATGAGGGGAAAATCATTTTTGTAACTGCCCATAACGAATTTGCAATCAGGGCCTTTGAAATAAATGCCGTTGACTATATTTTAAAACCGGTTTCATACGAGCGGCTGAAAAATGCAATCGACAGACTTAATTCAACCGACCGGAAGATTGAATACAAAACGGATCCTTTTAATTATGACGACCGGATTCTGATCATGTGCGGCGAGCGGATGAAGTTCATCAAACTGGAAACCGTTTCGAATATTACGGCTTCCGGGGATTTTACCTTAATCAATACCCTCGATGGATGTGAATATCTGACTGCCAGATCAATGAACGAATGGGAGGAGAGGTTGCCAGGGAAATACTTCCTGAGAATTCATCGGTCAACGATCATCAATATTGAATTCATCGAGAAAGCAGAAAAGTGGTTTAATTATTCGTCCATGATCCAAATGAGAGGAATCGAAAAACCTTTTAAAGTCAGTCGCAGCTATTTCAAAAAGATTAAAGAGAGGTTTAGTTAAAAGAAATCCGCTGTTCGTCGCATTGATCTGCAGCCCCTATCATGCTGTCATCTGCTCAACCTCGACATCTGCTGCAGAAACAGATCCCGTTTGATCCGGGAGACGGGGATTTGCGAGCCATCGGTCATTTCGATATACCCGCCCTCCTGGCGCACATACTTTTTCACAAACTCAAGGTTGATGAGGTGGGAATTGTGGGGACGGAAGAAATTCCGGTCACTCAGCAGGTCCTGATACTCCTTGAGATTCCTGGATACGAGGTGTTTTCTCATTCCGGTTAGATAAAACCAGCAATAACTGCGATCTGCTTCAATCCTGATAATTTCCCTTGTATTGAGATATTCCATTCCTTCGGCAGTCGGGATGGCCAGTTTGGTGGGCAGTGTCGATTTTAGGTTTTCAAGCAGTTCCCCGTAATTGATGCCCTGTGCGGAACCATGGTGTCTTTTCTCAAGGACTTTGTCGACAGCTTCAATAAACTCGCTTATGTTGATCGGTTTCAGGATATAGTCGACAGCGCTGAATTTGATTGCCTTTAACGCATATTGGTTGAAAGCAGTGATAAAAACCACGTCGAACCTTTTCTTAGGAAACTGTGCTAAAAGCTCAAACCCGCTTCCATGGGGCATTTCCACATCCAGGAACACCAACTCCGGCTGATGTTCCATAATTAGCTGGACACCTTCCTTTGCCGTACCGGCGGTCCCGACAACCTCCAGTTTCGGACAATATTCTCCGATGATGGAACGGATGAAGTTTACGGCATCGGTTTCATCATCAACAATAAGGGTCTTCAATGGTTTTGTCATGTCATCAGCGGTAATTGCAGTTCCACGCGGGTTCCGCACGGGTTGTTGCCATTATCTTTCAGGTCTGTGAAAATCACCTTTAAATCGGTGCCGTACAGTGCATTTGTTATGTTGATGCGCGATTCGGTGATTTTGGTCCCCAGTGAATTATACGAAGTATCTTTCTGTTTTTTGATCTCAGACGCAGCTTCCCTTCCGATCCCGTTATCTTCGATCGTGCAACATATGTGGTGCTGGCAAAGCTGCATACCAATGGTTAGAAGACCATGATCAGGTTTGTTGATGAGCCCGTGGCACACTGCATTTTCCACATAAGGCTGGATGAGCATGGTCGGGATTTTATAGGTCAGTGTATCAATTTCATCATCGATGGTGATCTCAAAGGTGAATTTTTCCTTAAACCGCAGGGTCTCCAGTTCAAGGTAGAGTTGAATGACGTCTAATTCGTCTTTCAACGGGACCAGCATATGCTGAGAGTTTTCGAGAATTTTCCGGATAAGGCGCGAAAACTTGGTCAGATAATTATTGGTTGCGATCTTATCGTGCTGATACATGTAAAACTGTATAGAATTCAGCGTGTTGAATATGAAATGAGGATTCATTTGTTGTCTCAGATTGGCGTGGGTTATCTCCGACAATCTGTTGTTCATTTCGCTGATCTTTCGTTGTGCAGCCATTCTTGACTGGTAATAGAGCAAAAAGCCGATGATAAGCAAAAGGAATATAAATGCGGCAAGACCATAAGTGAAATATTTATTCTGATCAAGTTTCATGTTGAGCAGCTGCACCTCCTTCTCCTTGGCTTCTGTGTCAAACTTTGTACGGGCATAACCCAGACCTTCCAGGTATCTTCCGGCATTCAGTGAATCATTTGAACTTTTATATGCAACATAGTAATCATATGCTTTTTTGTAATCAGCCCTGGTGATGTACATGTCGCTCATGTCTTTGTATAATCCGGCTAAAATGTAGAAATCCTTTGTTCTGGTGCCATATTGGTCGCACAGGTTGTAATAGTACATGGCTTTGGTGTAATCTTTCTTGTCCCTGTAAATCGTGCCTATATTCCCATAAGGTTTGGCAAAACCGGTGATGTTCGAAGGTGGGCAAAACCGGATGGCTTGAAGATAATAATGAAGCGACGAGTCTGGTTCATGTTTCAGATAGTAAAACCATCCGATCATGTTCAGGACGGTCAGAATTGTGAGTGAATCATTGAGCGTTTTGTTGATTTTAAGCGATTCCTGCAGGTAGGGCATCACAGTCGCAAGGTTGCTGTCGACCAGCATGATTTGAACTCCGATTCTGAAATTCGCCTGGGCTGTTAAGGCAGGATTGTTTTCTCTTTTTGCTTCGTCGAGGAACATCTGCAGGTATTGCATGCATTCCTGAGAGTTTTGAGTTTGACCATAAACATTGGCAATCCCAAGGCAGGCTTTCGGAATTATTGCTTTTAGTTTTTTTTCCCTTGCCAGGACAATGTTCTTCTCATAGAGTCCGATGCTTTCATTGAACTGGCCGGCGAAGAAAATGACATTGGCCAGGTAGTTTCTTGCTTCGGCGGCTTCCTGATAATTATTTTTTCCTTCCAGGTAGCTGATCACTTTTTCCATCTCTGCTGCCGCCTCTTTGGTCATTTCGTGCGACCGCAACAGCATGGCATGCAGCCATCTCAAGCGGTAGGGAATGGACAGTTTTTTCTCGTGGCTAAGTTCAAGGGCATTTGCAATGTAAACTTCACCCAGGTTCTGGTGACTCTTTTTTGACATATAGTAATCCGCGATCCTGATCAGGGTGTTTAACCTCAATGTATCGGGTAGTTTTTCGGTAAGTGAATGTTCCAGGTTTAAAATGGAATCAGGCACCTGTCCGAAAACTTCTCCTACTGTCAGCCATAAAATACTGGTTACGAAAAATATCAACTTCCGACTGATCATCGAAAAAAAAGTTTTATACGATTATAGTGCAAAACTATTAAAAAGAGCTCACAAAACTGAGTCAAGTTTTCTGATGGTGGGTCTGAGGTCATGGCTTGCCGTTCTGGCTTATCATTCGCCCGCAATTATTTTATATTGAATCTTGGTGGGATTGCGATAGGATCATGGTTGGATGCAGTTATACGAAGCAATTGAGGTCACATTTGTTTGCAAACTCGAACAGCCCGAAGTCTATCGCTGGATTCATTCGGGGTTTCAGATACTGCAATGCTTAATTGTTTTTTGTACTTTTGCCCTTGAATGGAACAACGGAAAAAGGATCACATCGACCTGGCATTTTCATCCCAGGTGGCGGCGGCGCTGGCCGACCAGCGTTTTAACTACGAGCCTGTGCTGGGGTCGCATCCGCATAAGGAATTGGACCCAATCATATTTTTGGGGAAAACCATGCGAACACCAATGTGGGTATCAAGCATGACCGGAGGTACTAAGATGGCGCGAACCATCAATACCAACCTGGCCCGCGCCTGCAATGAATTCGGTATGGGGATGGGGCTGGGTTCGTGCAGGATATTGCTTGAAAATTCTGATTATTTCGGTGATTTCAATATGAGGGAAGTGATTGGAGATGAACTTCCCTTGTATGCCAATATCGGTATTGCGCAGTTGGAGGAGATGATTGCAAACGGTAGCTGGGAACGGATGGTTGATTTGACGGTTAAACTGCAGGCCGATGGGATGATCATCCATGTTAACCCAATGCAGGAATGGCTTCAATTGGAGGGTGATGTGCTGAAACAACCACCAATTGATACGATCGAACGGTTTCTTTCCCTAAGCCATTTGAAGATCATTGTCAAGGAGGTAGGGCAGGGTATGGGTCCTGAAAGCATCCGAAGACTTTTGCATTTGCCGATTGAGGCTCTGGAACTGGCAGCCTTTGGAGGAACAAATTTCGCCCGGGCGGAATTATCCCGTAACACATTACAAAAACAGGAGCTTTATGCACCGCTCTCATTGGTTGGTCATTCTGCCGTTGAAATGGTTGAAATGATTAATTCCCTGGCTGGCACCGACAATGAACTGCTTTGCAGGCAGCTGATAATTTCTGGAGGGATCAAATCATTTCTTGATGGTTTTTATTTTCTATCGAAAAGTGTTCTGCCCGCTGTTTATGGTCAGGCCTCGGAGTTCCTGCGTTATGCACAGGGCGATTACCAAGACCTTCAGCAATTTGTTGCAGGTCAGGTAAATGGACTGAAGTTCGCCAGGGCTTTTTTAAGAATCAGAAATACATGATACAGAAAGATATTATTCGCGGCTTTTCCAAGCTTACAGAGGAGGAGAAGCGTCATTTTATTGCCATGTTGTGCAATGAATCATCACATGCTGAGTATGTGCTCGAAAATTTCCTGATGGAGGATGAAGCCGAAAGAAGCACATTTCTCGATCTGAGCGAGAATACAATCAGCAGTTTTCACACCCCTTACGGTATTGCACCCAATGTGGTCGTAGATGGTAAAGTGTACCATGTTCCCATGGCAATCGAAGAAACCTCGGTGGTGGCAGCGGCCTCTCACAGCGCCCGTTTCTGGGCAGAGCGTGGCGGGTTCCATGTTACCCGGGTTTCAACGGTGAAGTTGGGGCATGTCTATTTCAGGTGGTTTGACGACCCGGGCTATGTGACGGAACGATGGCACCTGCTTAAACTTTTTCTGCTGGAGCGGTTAAAAAAACTAACATCGAGCATGGTTCGCCGTGGAGGCGGGATTATCAGCCTCGAACTTTTTGATGATACCCACACCATTGACCACCTTTTTAAACTGGAACTCAAGGTGGAGACCATTAACTCAATGGGAGCCAATTTTATAAATACCTGCCTGGAAGATATGGCAGAGGCGCTTGATCTGTTTTTTGCGGTTGATAACGACCCGGAGGGGACCAAATGCCAGGTGGCGATGGCCATCCTGAGCAATTATACTCCCGAGTGTACCGTGACAGTAGAGGCTTACTGTGAGATCGAGCACCTGAAGCCTATTTCGGAGCGAATGGCTGTGGAGATCTTTGCCGATAAAATGCAATTGGCCTATCAAATCGCAAACCAGGACCCTCTGCGTGCAGTTACTCACAACAAGGGTATCATGAATGGCGTGGATGCAGTGCTGATGGCCACTGGTAACGATTACCGTGCAGCCGAAGCTGCTGCTCATGCCTATGCCTCACACCAGGGACGGTATCGTTCGTTAAGCCAATGCAGCCTGAAGGATAATTCACTTCACATTGAGCTCACCCTGCCGCTGGCATTAGGAACTGTGGGTGGGATCACAAATCTGCATCCCCTTGCCCGACTTTCGCTGGAGATCCTTGGTAATCCAACCGCCCGGGAGTTGATGGGAATTGTTGCATCGGTGGGATTGGCCAGTAATTTTGCGGCCGTAAGAAGCCTGGTCACAACAGGAATCCAAAAGGGACATATGCGACTTCATCTGTCGAATATTCTCAATATGCTGAACGTTAACTGTATACAGCGTGAAGAAGCTGAGGTCTACTTCAGGGACAGAAAGGTGAGTTTCAATGCCGTCAAACATTTCCTGCATGAGCAATCCCATTGAATTTCATGCCAACGGCAAGTTGCTGATTACGGGAGAATATCTCGTGCTCGCCGGCGCCAGGGCGCTGGCAATGCCGGTGCGTTTTGGCCAGGATATGGTGGTTATACCCGCAGACTCCGGAAGGATTTCCTGGGAAAGCATTGCACCTGGTGGCACATGGTTTACAGCTCAAATCGAACTTCCCGCCTTCCATATAGTTACCACCAGCAGTTTAAAGGTTGCAGAGGGGCTTAAGAAACTCCTTATTGCCGTAAGAAAACTGGATCCCAAATTTCTGACAGACGGCCGTGGCTGGAAGGTGCATGTTCAGAGTGACTACCCTTTGGCATGGGGGCTTGGCAGCAGTTCGACACTTTGTTCACTTGTTGCATCGTGGGCCGGTGTTAATCCATTCCGCTTATGTCGCATGATTTCTTCTGGTTCGGGGTACGATATTGCATGTGCCGACCAAAAACAGATGATTTTTTACACGCTGCAGGATCTTCCCCTGATCGTTCCGGCTATTGCAGGTCCTGCACTTCGCAACTGTACCTGGTTTGCGTACCTTGGCAACAAACAGGATACTGCAATGGAAGTTGCCACATTCATGGCAGCAAAAAATTATACACCAGACCAGGTGAATCGGGTGTCGCAAATTTCGTCACTGGTATGTAATGCATCAACCCCTGATGAACTCATACGCCTGGTGAACGAACACGAAGCCTTGATCTCTGGTATCCTATGCAAGCCACCAATATCTGACCGTTTCCCAGGCTTTCCCGGCACGGTCAAGTCGCTGGGGGCATGGGGCGGCGATTTCGCCATGTTCGTCAGTGGAAATGATCCTGCTGAAGTGAAAAACATTTTGATCCGGGAAGGATTTTCAACGGTATTCAGGTTCAGTGAAATAGCTGCGAACCCATGACATCATCACCTTTATACCGGTTTCATCACGTATCACCCGGCACTTACTACTTGCCTGATGATTTAACTGTCGCATGGCAGAGTCCATCTAATATTGCCCTCGTCAAATACTGGGGTAAACGCGTCGGGCAGATTCCCGTAAATCCGTCGCTCAGCATGACACTGCAAATTGCTGTCACCCAAACCAGGGTGCATGTTTCATCGGGTAAGCCTGAAAAGGGACTTGTTTCAGTGAACAACGATCCACAGCACCCTTTTTTACCCAAGATGCGTATGCTGTTGAACCATCTTATCACAGAGATTCCAATCCTGGCTGAGCTGACCTTTCGTGCCCAAACACAAAATCAGTTTCCCCATTCTACCGGAATTGCCTCTTCTGCATCCGGGCTGAGCGCCTTTAGTCTCTGCATTCTGGGATTAGCAGCCAGGATTTTATATCCTGAAATGTATAAACCGGCAATCTCAAGTCCTGGGCAAGCCAAGCCTGAAGCAGCATCAGCTGACTTTCAACCAACAGGATTGAGCAACGTTGAACTGTATCGCATGGCTTCTTATACCGCGAGGTTTGGTTCAGGAAGCGCATGCCGTTCGTTGTACGGTGGTTTTACATCCTGGGGCAATACTGATATTATCCCCGGATCATCAGATTATTACGCGGTTTCACTTGCTGAAATGGTTCATCCTGAAATGCTCCTATTACATGATGCCATTCTGGTCGTTTCGGACAAGCCAAAGGCATTATCGAGTACCCAGGGGCATGCGGCCATGAAGGACCATCCTTTCCTGACCGGCCGGATCAAACAGGCGAACCGGAATTTTTCTGATGCCCTGGATGCCTTATCAACCAATGATTTCGAAAAGCTTTGCGATGTCGCAGAATGCGAGGCGCTTACACTGCATGCGCTGCTCATGAGCACCAGTCATGGAACCATGTTGATGCAGCCGGCAACCCTGGAGATTATCCATCATATTCGTGAAGCAAGGAAAGGCGGACTTCCCATCTTCTTTACCCTCGATGCCGGAGCCAATGTGCATCTACTATATCCTCATATGGAGCGTCCCGCCGTTGAAAAATTCATTGATGAGAACCTGAAGCCTTTGTGTGAAACAGGCCGCGTGATCTTTGATTCCTGCGGTTCAGGCCCGGTCGAATTGAATGAAACCGTCACTCCTGACATCTTCAGGTCGTTATGAAAAGCCCTGACGCGGTGTTCCCCGCCAAATTGCTCCTTTTTGGAGAATATTCCATCCTTTTGGGATCCTCGGCCCTCAGCTTGCCTTTCCCGCATTTCAATGCATGTTTAAAGTATGTCAGCGATGAACCTGCCACCTCCATTGTCAGGGTTCCGAATTCAATTTCAGAATCGAATCCGGGAACCTTATTCATGGATGCTTCCAAGTGTGAGGCCGAAAGCAACCGGCAACTACGTCATTTTTATGACTATCTGGTTGGTGACAAGACAGCAAGCGGCACATTCCTTGACCTCAACCACTTCCTGGCCGATCTCAATCAGGGTATCTATCTTGAATCCGATATACCCCAGCGATATGGCATGGGCAGTTCGGGTGCATTGTGTGCATCGGTTTATCACCGGTATTCCCTGGAAACGAATCATCCTTTGAAGTCACCCGGTCAAGCAGGATTGGATGATCCATTACCTCCTGAAAGCAATTTGAAGTCCGGCGGTGGTGTTTATACGCAAAGTCCTTTCCAGCAACCAGATCAGGAAATACTCTCGGCTCTAAGGAATAGTTTCAGGATGATGGAATCCTTTTTCCATGGAAAGAGTTCCGGCTTTGATCCATTGGTTTCCTATTTAAAAAGGCCCCTGCATCAGGGAAAGGAAGGCACAGTCTCCTCTGTCACAATCAAGTCCAGTTCGCCTATGCCCAGGGTGATGCTGGTCGATTCCGGGCTCCATGGAGAAACAGGTCCGCTGGTTCATGATTTTCTTCGGAAATTTATCCCGGGAGGGCTCATTTCATCCAAGGGTAAAGAATTGACCCGGCTTACCGATGCCGCCATTGTGGCCTTCCTGAGCAATAACTTTGATGAATCATGGAATTCGGTAGTCCAGCTATCGCTTTTCCAGTTCAAGGAAATGATACACCTCGTTCCGCAACATCTGCGCGCAATCTGGTTGGAGGGAATTCAGACCGGAATATTTTCACTCAAGCTATGTGGTTCAGGGGGAGGAGGATATCTGCTGTGTTTTACAAGGAATCCTGATACTGCAGCAGCCTATTTTGATAGGAAAAAAATTCAGACAATTATGGTTTTTTCCTGAATGTGTTTTTATTTTTCTTTTTTTGTTTCATTAAAACTCTATATATATGATAAAAATGTGGATTAAAGCGTTGAAAGTGATTCCCCGGATCTCAAAGGAGGAGTGGGATCACCTTGATATAATTTCAAGATGGCTGATTGCCAGTCGGTCGGCTGTTTTTATAATGACTGCTACGGCCGGGATTATTGGCGGGCTGTTGGCCTATCGCGAGGGAACCTTTTCCTGGATTATTTTTATCGGTGCAGTGGTGGGTATTGTATTTGCTCATGCTGCCAACAACCTGCTCAACGACCTGATCGATCACCGTAAGGGAATTGATCATAACAACTACTATCGTTCCCTTTATGGTCCGCACCCCCTCGAACATGGATATTTATCGAAACGGGCCTTCATGAACTACATCTACGTTTCCGGAACAATTGCCCTGGCTATCGGGTTGCTTATTACCTGGTACGTTGGGTTGACCACTATTTGGCTGGTGGCTGCGGGACTGTTTTTCCTGCTGTTTTATACCTGGCCTTTGAAATACTTTGGCCTGGGTGAAATTTCGGTTGTTGTCGTTTGGGGACCCTTGATGATTGGAGGAACCTATTTCGTTGTTTCTGGCGGACATTGGGACAACTGGGTAGCGCTGGTCAGCCTGGTTTATGCACTAGGACCTACTACAGTCCTGCTGGGCAAGCACACCGATAAACTGGTTGAAGACAAAGCGAAGGGAGTACGAACATTACCAGTGATTTTGGGTGAAACACCCAGCCGGTATCTGACCCTTTCCTTCTGGCTCCTGCAGTACATGCTGGTGCTTTACCTGGTTGTTTCACTCCAGCTCGGTTATGCCATGCTGCTGGTATTCATCACTGTACCGGAGTTCATAAAGATTGTCAGGATTTTCTCCAAACCCCGCCCAGCGGAGGCCCCCGAAGGATACGATCCAAAAGCCTGGCCACTTTACCTGGTGGCCTATGCCTTCGAATTTAACCGTAAATTCGGACTGTGGTTCATCCTTGGACTCATTATAGAAATTGTTATCCGCAAATTTTTCTAATCTTCTTTTTGCTGGTATTGACCCCTTGAATTTCGGATTACACCGGTTATTTACCGGCGTTTATCGGATATATGTCAGATTATCCGGCTTTTATGTAACCAAGTGATTGCGGCCCCGTCTTATCACCGAAATAAGAATGGGGCCCCTTCTTTTTCCCGAACAACTAGCAATTTACAATTTAACCACTACTAAAAATAAGGAGTTATCAGCATGAAAAAGATGTTAGCAATTACTATGATCGTGATCGGAATTCTCGGATTATCCACACTTGATTCAGCATATGCCGGAACGCCGGTATCGAACAGTATCCGCCAAACGATCGTTGAATCGGTCAGTTACCCAGATTTGATCCTTGGCAAGGATGCAAGAGAAACCGTGGATGTACTTTTTAAAATGACCGATGATGGCAAGGTCGAGATCAAAAAAATTACTACTGCCAATCAGGATCTTTCAAAATATGTCACCGAGCAGATCTCGAAAATCAAGATATCCGAGCCACTGGATCTGAACAACACATATTACAAGATCACCCTGACTTTCCAGGCTCCCTGATTCTCAATTTGTCATTGATTTTAAATCGAAAAGGCTGTCCGAAAGGATGGCTTTTTTGCTTTTTACTTAACCCACTCCGCCAACCCTGCTTTTCCTTTTCTTAAAATATAATGCATCAATGTAATATAATAGCCTGACGGAGAAACTGTTCGATGCAGGTGCTTGCAATGTGTTGCCGAAATTTTCGAAAAAACCAGGCAAAATGTGGTTATCGTATGTATTGATGGCATTTTTCCACATCAGGGACAGCTGGCTTCCGGGGGCGAAATTCCATATATAGGTCAAATCAAGATTGAAGAGGTTGTAATCGACATCGGCATCATTTGGATACGAAGCCGGGATAAGCGAGCCATCGGGTTGCAGGATGTAGTAGGAATAGTAAGGGGCCGTAACCCAATAGTGACGGACCCGCATATCGATACTCATATTACTTGTAATCATATAGTTAGCCTCCAGGATGTTCGTGATACTTTGCCTGTCGCGGCGGCCGAAATAGATTATTTGACAACCCGACTGCGTTGCTGTTTGATCAACATAGCCCACATCATTCAGTATAGTTTCATAGTAAAGATGATACAGCAGCATGATCCTGTCCGAGACCCTGTAACGTGGTTCGAGGGTGAAGCCGTAACCGGCGGTGTGATTGGCATTGGCGAGATAACCACTCATGGAACCATCCAGGGCAAATTTCTTCCGGTAATCAGAAGAAAACCAGGCATTCATTTGCTCATATGCCGGTGCTATATACATCCAGCCTTCGGTGCGGGGTTCATAATAATCATGAGCCGGGATGGGCTGTATTTCAGTATTTATGCCTAGACTCATATGTTTCAGCGTCGTCGCATTACTGCTCCCACTGATCAGAAGAGAGGTGTATTTCAGTCCATCGTATAGAAAATCATATTCAAGGTTGATTTCATTATACATGTTCAGGAGTTTCCAGAAGGGGTTGTACAGATTATATTCCAGGGTGGCAGTGTTATCAAACTGATTGTTTCTGGTGTCGAATCCCATGTCGTTTGGATCATAGGTGTCTGTTTCGAGAAGCTGGTTATAGGAGAACCGAAAATTCCCTGAAATTTTTCCAAATTCCAGGGAGTAATGATAGCCGAATTCAGGGTTTACATGACTGAAATATTTCTGGCTGATGAAACCATCGCCAGAAAAGGCATAGGTGTACGCTTTATTTGCGAATTTGAACGATGTTCCGGTCACATTGGCCGTATATCCCTCGGTAGGCATGAAATAGTTCGTATTGAGAAAGTCGATGTACGAATTGTTTTTCAGATTCTGATCGAGTACCAACATGTTGTAATTGGTAAAGCCCTGCGTCAGGATCCTCCTTTCTACTCCGGTGACCGTATCTACGACCTTGGCCCAGGTATTGGCCGAAATGGCATTGAACACTCCAATGCCCAAACCTCGGCTCGTCCTTCCCGAAATTTTAGTTGCATTTATCAATTTGGTCTGACTTGGATTTTCTGTTACTTTTTCATTCTCTCCCAACTCTGCATATGGCTTCTCATATCCCTTGGGCTCACTCCCGACACGTCTGGAATAAAATATGCCACCCTTATCGAACATCTCCGTTCCTTCCGTGAAAAACTGACGGCGCTCTTCGTAGCGGATTTCAAACGGCGAGAAATTGTAATATTTATCATCCGAACGTACCTGCCCAAAATCGGGGATGAGGGTCATGTCGAGTGTGAAACTCTGGTTGATGCCATATTTCAGATCGGCGCCATAGTTATAAGAAAAATCGTAACTGTCATCACCAGGGTTGTTTTGCAGGTACCCCGAAATGTAGGGGGTCACCGACAGGCGCAGTGGAGGTTTGATATCAAGGATTCCTTCGAGTAATCCACTTTGGTTTACAAGGCCCGACACCTTCGAATCAACCAGATTCCAGGTCGATATTTCGCGGTAACGACGTATCTCGCGCTGGCAATTGATTCCCCATTCCTGGATGGGTTGCAGTGGAAACCGGATGGCTGAATAAGGGATCTTCATCTCGACGATCCAGCCTTTTTCATTGCTTCGGGCCTTGCTTTGCCAAACAGCATCCCAGCTGTAATCATCCTCATTACCCGACATTTTAAAATCGATCTGAACATCTGAGGCCGCAACCTGAAAGCAAAAAGCATTTATCCCGTCGTTGAAGGGGCTGATTATCAGGATGAAGTTATCGGCATTCAAATCATCGGCATCGCGAAGTCCCATTTGGGCCAGAATACTGTCGGGCCGTGGATCGTTCATTGTGGCAGCTACATATAATCCGCTGTTGTCGTAGAGGAACCTGACTTCCGTTTCCAGTGAAGGTGGTTTACCATTATAGGGCACCCGTTGCACAAAGTCTTTGGCCGGGGGCGCTGCTTGCCACATGGACTCATCCAGGATCCCGTCAATTTTCATGACCTCGTTGGTGGAAATAGCTGTGACCCGTTTTTTTTCAACCTGTGCATGAAGCAATACCGGAAGGAAAGCCATGCAGCAAATAAGCAGGATTTTTTTCATGAATACGACGACGTCCGGAATTGTGATCGGTAATATAATTTAGACTGGAAAATTCTATACATTGCCGGTTTATTGACCCAGCATCTGCTGGTAGATCGCGAAATTTTCGTCGTCAAAGCAAACAAAGACCACTTTTTCCGGGATACTGTTTACCACCAGGTAGTTTCTGACTTCCCTGATGGCAATTTCCGCAGCCAGTTCCTTCGGAAAATGATAAATTCCGGTTGAGATATTAGGAATGGCAATGGTTTGACAATCATGTACCGTTGCCTGGGCAAGGCTCTTACGATAACAACTGGCAAGCAATTCAGCCTCATTGCGGTCGCCAACGCCCCAGACTGGGCCAACAGTATGAATCACAAATCGTGCAGGTAGTTTATATCCTTTGGTGATTTTGGCTTCGCCGGTTTCGCAGCCACCGAGGAGCCTGCATACTTCTAGTAATCCGGGTCCGGCAGCACGGTGAATGGCGCCGTCCACACCACCGCCACCAAGCAGCGATGGATTTGCAGCATTGACAATAGCGTCGACTTTCAGTTTTGTAATGTCACCCTGGATCAGTTCAATTCTTGTTTCCATGCTTCGAATAGTTTTAGGAATTCGGGAAAAATTGAGTTATTTGTAGCTATGATTTGTTTGCCAAAGATATAATTGTCTGTGCCATGGAAATCGGTCACGGCGCCACCGGCATTTTTTACCAGTAAAGCACCTGCGCACACATCCCATGGGCTCAGTCCATATTCGTAAAAACCGTCATACCGGCCACATGCGGTGTAGGCCAGGTCGGCAGCAGCAGAACCAAGCCTGCGGGCGCCACGGCTGTTCTGTAGCAGATGCTTGAATATTGCCAGGTAATCATCCAGCCGGCTGTAATCATAATAGGGGAAACCGGTGGCAAACAGCGCTTCGTCGATGGCAGGCGTTGTCGAAACCCTGATCATCTCCCCGTTAAGAAAAGAAGGCGCCGATTTCCATGTGTAGAAACACTCGTTCAGGTTGGGTTCAAGTATCATTCCGAGGATGGTCTCATTTTGGTGCATCAATCCAATGCTGATGCAATAAAGCGGAACCCCGTGAATGAAGTTGGTGGTGCCATCGAGGGGGTCGATCACCCAGGTGTATTTGCCTGGCTTCAGTGCGGTATTTTCTTCGGCGATAAAACCACTGCCCGGCAAAATTGCTTTAAGCCTTTCAACGATTCGGCGTTCCGACTCCTTGTCAACATATGTCACGTAGTTGTGCAACCCCTTCGACAGGATATCTGAGGATTTCAGTTTAGTGATCTCCTGTTTCAGAAAGTCCCCGGATTCCCGGGCCAGTTCGCATACCTGATAAGTTAGTTGTTCCAGGTTCATTTTCTTCACTTTTCAAAGCACAAAGTAACAGCATATTCATGAAGAATAGAAATATTACGGCGTCTTTCAATCAATAACTTCTAAAGAATAACCATCGGGGGTCAGATGTTCGAGTTTCACCTTGACAACCTGGTTGACATAGGCCGGGTTGTAGGGCATTTTTACCTTGATGTAGTTTTCCGAAAACCCATGCATGAAACCCATGGAATTATCTGATTCAAATAGTATGCTGACCACCCTTCCCTTATTTTGAAGGTAAAATGCTTGTTTTTTTTCTTCCGATAGATGATGAAGGCGGCTGCTTCTCTCTTTTTTTTCCTTATCCGGGATAATTGATGCCATTTTAGCCGCAAGGGTGTTGTCCCGCTTCGAGTAGGTAAACACATGCATGTAGGAGATATCGAGTTGTTCAAGGAATTTGTATGTATCCTCAAAATCGTCATTTGTTTCGCCCGGAAATCCGGTGATGACATCGGCGGCAATACAGGCGTGGGGCAGCAGAGATCGTATTTTGGCGATCCTGTCGGCATAAAGTTCCCTGCTGTATTTACGGTGCATGGCTTTCAGTATCCGGTTGCTTCCCGATTGCAAAGGAATATGAAAGTGAGGCATGAAATTCCTTGAAAATGCCACGAATTCGATAATATCATGGGTTAGCAGATCAGGTTCAATGGATGAGATGCGTATGCGATTCATTCCTGTAAGATGGTCGAGCGCCTGGATGAGCTGAAGGAAATTTTCGCCGTTCTGCCTGCCGAAATCACCGATGTTCACTCCTGTGAGTACGATCTCTTTTATGCCATGACTGATAATCTCCTCTGCATTCTTTAGGGCATTCCCGACGGTGTCGCTTCTGCTTCTTCCTCTTGCCAAAGGAATAGTACAGTAGGAACAATAATAGTCGCAACCATCCTGGATCTTTAAAAATGAACGGGTTCGGTCACCGAATGAATAGGAGGGCACAAATGTATCCTTGCCACTTTCACTGGCAGGGATAATACCTCCATGATAATCATGGTCGGTCTCATTCAATTCAACTGATAGCGCAATGCCGATATTGCTTTCATTAGACTGGATTTGAGGTCGATCAAGCTTTTCAAGCTCCTCAAGTAACCTGAACTTCCCGGAATGGCCCAAAACCAGGTCGACTCCTTCCATCTGGGCCAGTTCTCCAGGCTTCAGCTCAGAAAAACAGCCGATCACTGCGATCCTGGCAGCAGGATTGATCTTGTGGGCCTGGCGTATTGCAGCACGGCACTTTTTCTCTGCCACCGCTGTCACCACGCAGGTACTGATAACGTAAACATCGGCAGGGTTATGGAAATCGCCAATTTCGAACCCGTGATCCTGGAATTGCCTTGACAAGGATGAAGCTTCAGCGAAGTTGACTTTGCAGCCAAAATGGTGGAAGGCGATGGTTTTGGATTTCATCCTGCAAAATTACAAAGGATGACTGAAATAAATATTAATATATTTGTATATGCTTTTGTCTACATGACAGGTTAGCAAGGATTTTTATTTATCCATAACCTTGGAATAAAAATGGTTCATATCAGGCATACAACCATGCCCGTCACCGGCATGTCGTGTTCAAACTGCGCCCTGAACATCGAACGGAATGTTCAAAAGATGTCAGGTATTGAGGAGGTGAATGTTGATCTTGCAGGTGAAAAAATGACAGTTTCATTTGATCCGCTGAAACTTGGTGAAGCTGAAATTATCGCTTGTGTGAAACGGATTGGATTTGGTATTGCAACTGGCAAAACCGACCTTCCGGTCAAAGGTTTGCATGATCATGCCGATGCAGTGGCTCTCGAAAAATTACTACTCCGGCAGGATGGGATGCTTTCAGCCAATGTAAGTTATGCGACCGAAAGGGTGACCTTGGAGTATATTCCGGGAATGACCAGCATTGCGGAAATTGCCGGCGTGATGCACAGGGCGGGTTATGATCCTGTGCAGGTAGGCGAAACGGAGGTACTCGAAGATGTTGAGGCCAGGGTGCGAACTGCCGTACTGAAGCAGCAGAAGAGGCTGCTGATCATTGGCTTGGTATTTACAACGCCGTTGGTTGTTTTTAGTATGGCCCGCGATTTCGGGCTCCTGGGTTTTAAATATGACCAGTATGCCATGCTGATGTTTGCCACCGTGGTGCAGTTTGTGGTCGGCTGGCAGTTTTATGCAGGTGCGTTTAAGAGTTTGCGATCAGGCAGCGCCAATATGGATGTCCTGATCATGCTGGGTTCGTCGGTTGCCTATTTCTCCAGCCTGTTTGTAACAATCGGTGTTATTGACAGCCCCAATGTATTTTTCGAAACAGGCGCCGCGATTATTACGCTAATACGTCTGGGTAAATATCTCGAAACCAGGGCAAAAGGGCGTACATCAGAGGCACTGAAAGCATTGATGGGATTGAGGGCCACATCTGCTAATGTTATCCGCGAAGGCGCTGAAGTGAAGATACCAATCGACCAGGTAGTTGTGGGCGATATTGTCGTTGTCAGGCCTGGCGAAAAGGTACCGGTTGATGGCATCATTTGCGATGGCCGGTCTGCTTTCGAAGAATCGATGATTACCGGTGAGTCAATGCCGGTGAGTAAAGGTCCGGGCAACGATGTAATCGGAGCTACGATCAATAGGGAGGGAATGGTCAGGTTCGAAGCCACCCGGATCGGAAAGAATACTGCGCTGGCACAAATAGTAAAACAAGTCCAGGAAGCTCAGGCCAGTAAAGCGCCAATACAGAAACTCACCGATGAGATCGGGAAGTATTTTGTGCCCATAATTGTTGTTTTAGCTTTGATGACCTTTGTAGGATGGATCTTTGTAGCTCAAGGCGACTGGACTGATGCTATGATGAACGCCATTGCCGTCCTGGTGATCGCCTGTCCGTGTGCGATCGGCCTGGCGACACCAACGGCCGTTATGGTGGGAACATCCAAAGGTGCGGAAAACGGGATCCTGTTTAAAAATAGTGAAACCCTCGAAAGGGCGGGCCGTGTAAATATAGTGGTACTGGACAAAACAGGTACCATCACCAAGGGGCAACCCGAATTGACTGATATTGTTTCATCAGCCGCCTATGAACGTGATGAGCTGTTACGTTTGGCAGCCAGCGCCGAACGGGGATCCGAACATCCCCTGGGCCGGGCTATCCTGAAGGCAGGGCAAGAGCAGGGACTTAAGCTATCTGATCCCAAACAATTCAAGGCTGTCAGTGGTTTTGGCGTAAGAGCAATTGTTGATGACTATACTGTGATCATCGGCAATCCGCGGCTGATGCAAAATGAAAATATCGACACAACCTGGATTAAGCCGGAGATAGATCGGTTGCAGTCGTTTGGCAAAACGGTGATGATTGTTGCAGTGGGGAAGAAAGACGAGCCGGCGGTTACAGCCGGGTTGATTGCTGTTGCCGACACAGTGAAGCCTGGCTCGGTTGAGGCGATTGCCGATCTTCATAAATTAGGGCTCGAAGTGGTCATGGTGACGGGCGACAACAGGCTGGCTGCTGAAGCCATTGCTGCTGAAGTAGGTATTGACAGGGTTGTTGCAGAGGTTCTTCCCGGCGGAAAAGCGGAAGTGATAAAGGATCTCCGGATAAATGCTGTGGATGGATTTCCACAGCGCATTGTTGCCATGGTTGGAGATGGTATTAATGATGCACCAGCACTGGCTCAGGCCGATGTCGGTATTGCCATAGGTACGGGTGCTGATGTTGCAATGGCTGCGGCAGGCATCACACTCATCAGTGGAGACTTACATGGGGTGGGCAAGGCGATCTCATTATCACGGGGCACCTACCAGACAATCATTCAGAACCTGATATGGGCGCTTTTCTATAACATCGCACTTATACCCATTGCCGCCTATGGCCTGCTCAGTCCGATGTTTGCTGCCGGAGCAATGGCATTCAGTTCCATTTTCGTAGTGTCGAACAGCCTGCGTCTGCGTCGCTGTAAAGTTCAGACTTTTTCGCCTCCAAAGCCAATGTCACAGCAAATCCTGGCACTTGTTCCACATATTCTGGCGCCGGCCATTGCACTGGCAATCCTCATTATTTTTCCTTTACTAACCATGCCAGGTGATATGGAAATCAAGGGGACCAGTCAGAATGATATGTCACCGCTCCTGATGATGGTGATGGCTATAGCCAATGGATTGATCGCCATCTCGTATGCCTCGATTCCTGTCTTCCTTATCGTTTTCACGCGGAAACGAAAAGACCTCCCTTTTTCCTGGACCATTGCACTCTTCGGCGCATTCATCCTGGCATGCGGTTCTACACATTTTGTTCATATAATCGGACTTTGGTGGGAAGTTGACTGGTGGCAGGCATTGGTAGATTCCATCACCGCCTTGGTCTCCCTGGCAACTGCTGTCATTGTGTGGCCAATCCTGCCTAAACTCCTGGCCATTCCAAGTCCCGGGCAATTGAAACAAATCAATAGCGAGCTTCAGAAGGAGAAAAACAACCTTGAGCGAACACGTGATGCCCTGCATAAAGCCTATGCTGAAGTTGAAACACGGGTAAAGGAAAGAACGACCGAACTTGAACTGGCAAATCAAACTTTAGAGGCCGAGATCGCTGAAAGAAAACGTATTGATGAGGCGCTGAATGTTAGTGAGCAGCGTTTCAGAATACTGCTCCAAATGGCTCCTGTACCTATGGCATCTGTAACAAACGATGGCCGGATCATTTATTTAAACGACCGTTTCACAAGTACGTTCGGGTATGCACTTGAAGATGTACAGACTTTGGAGTTATGGTTCAGACAGGCCTATCCTGATGAACAATACCGTAAAAGCGTTTCGGCCGCCTGGGATGAAGCCATGCAGGAAGCAATTCAGCAGGAGAAAGATATACGACCTGGTGAGTATAATGTAACCTGCAAGGACGGCACAGTCAGGATCATTGAGATTTCGGGGATCAATATTGGAGAAAATTCGCTTATTACCTTATTTGATGTGACCGCACGCCGGCTGGTCGAAGAACAATTGAGGGAAACACGTGATTACCTTGAAAACCTGCTGAATTATGCAAACGCCCCGATCATTGTTTGGGATCCGGATTACAGGATAACAAGATTCAACCAGGCTTTCGAACAACTCACCGGTAAAACGGCGGCAGAGGTTATTGGTAAAAGGATTGAAATTCTATTCCCTGAAGACCGTTGCAGGGAATCCATGGATTTAATCAGTGAAACTGCTACGGGACAGCGTTGGGAAACTGTTGAAATTCCTATTGTTCATGCCAATGGGCAGGTGAGTATTGTTATCTGGAATTCGGCCAATATTCTTAAAAAGGACGGTTCAGCAATAATTGCAACCATTGCGCAGGGACAGGATATAACAGCCCGGAAACAATCGGAAGATGAGATCATGCGTATCAATGCCTCCCTGGAACAGCGTGTTTTACAACGTACTGCTGAACTGGAAAATGCAAACCATGAGCTCGAAGCATTCAGTTACTCGGTTTCCCATGATCTGCGCGCACCATTGCGGAGCATTGATGGATGGAGTCTTGCACTTGAGGAAGATTTCTACGATCAGCTTGATGAGAAGGGGCGGGAATATATTGACCGGGTTCGCAGGGAGACGCAGCGCATGGGCCGATTGATAGATGATCTGCTGAAATTGTCACGGGTTGCCCGGGTTGAAATGAAAAAGGTTCATGTTGATTTGTCAACCCTTGTGCAGTCTATCGCTGTTCGGGTAACCGAGCAGATGCCTGAGCGAAATTGTAACCTTGTCATACAGCAGCGATTATCTGGATTCGGTGATTTAAATATGCTTGAAATTGCCCTTACGAATCTGCTTGATAATGCGTTTAAATTCACAGGAAAACAACCTGAACCAAAAATCGAGTTTGGGGCCATGGTTCAGCAGGGTGGTCTTACTTATTTCATCCGGGATAATGGTGTCGGTTTTGATATGAATTATTCAAAAAAACTGTTTGGCGCTTTTCAGCGGTTGCATAAACAGACAGATTTTCCCGGAACCGGCATCGGGCTGGCTACCGTTCAACGAATCATTCACCGACATGGCGGGGTAATTTGGGCCGAGTCAGAGCCTAACCACGGTACAACATTTTATTTTACTTTAAAATCAGAAACATGATGAAAAACAGGACGATTCTCTTGGTCGAAGATAATCCAAGCGACGCAGCTTTGACCCGAAGGGCCTTTGAAAAGGAAAGCATTTGTAATGATCTTATTGTTGCCGAAGATGGGAAGGAAGCCTTGGATTACCTTTTCGGAACCGGTGATTTTGCGGGACGTGATATCTCAGAGCAGCCAACCCTGATTCTGCTCGATCTCAAATTACCCATCATTGACGGGTTGGAGGTTTTAAGGACGATCCGGGCCAACGAACTTACCCGGCGCTTGCTTGTTGTAATCCTTACCTCATCAAAGGAAGAGCAGGACCTTGCAGCCAGTTATGATCTTGGCGTGAACAGTTATATTCGTAAACCGGTTGATTTTCACCAGTTTTCCGAGGCTATCAAGCAACTTGGACTTTACTGGCTTGTTATAAATGAAACACCACCGATGAAAAGCCGATAGCAAACAGTTCCAATCGTCCGAATGAAAACCATGGACAATACAATTGACCGATGAAATAAAATTAATAGCAATTAAATCTATGCAAAATTCACTGAAGGTTCTTTTGGTCGAAGACAACGAAAGCGATGGGGCACTGGTGATCAGGCAATTGCAGAAGGCCAATTATGAAGTGACATTTAAAAGAGTTGAATCCCAGGCTGAGATGGCTGCCATACTCGAACAGGAAGAATGGGATATTGTGATTTCTGATTTCAGCCTTCCTCAGTTTACTGCCCATGATTCATTGAAAGTACTGCAGGATTCAGGAAAGGATATTCCCTTCATCGTTGTTTCCGGCACAATTGGAGAAGCAACCGCCGTGGTAATGATGAAGTCGGGGGCCCAGGACTACCTGATGAAGGATAACCTGACCCGGCTGGCACCTGCTGTTGGCCGTGAAATTGCCGATGTCCAGGTACGCCGCGAACGAAAACGCGCATCAGAGGCGCTTAAGGAGAGCGAAGCGAAATTCAGGGCGGTCTGGGAGAATTCAACTGACGCCATTGGCGTAGCGATCCATGGCATACAAAAGTTTGTCAATCCTGCCTATGTTGCACTTTTTGGATATGAATCCCAGGATGAATTGATCAATACCTCCATACTTAATCTGATTTTTCCAGACGAAAGAGAAAGGATTAAAGCGTACATAGAAAAACGAAGTGTTCAATCCTCCATACCGTTTGAATATGAGACAATCGGTTTGAAAAAGGATGGGACTACCTTCAACATGGATGTAAAAATATCGCTTTTTAACTATAACAATGATCAGCATGTGCTGATCATCCTTCGGGATATTACCGAACGCAAACGGTCGGAAGAGCGGCTCAAAGAGGAACTAGCAATCCGCACCGAGGCCGAAAAGCGCGCTGAGGAATCCAATGTGGTTAAATCATCGCTGATGATGAACATGAGTCATGAAGTAAGAACACCACTCAATGCCATCCTTGGTTTTTCCTCCATAATCAGCAATGAATCGGCCGAAGAGGATATCCGTCACATGGCTGAAAGGATAAGGACTTCAGGCGACCGGCTGCTAAAAACACTCGATGATATTTTAAAACTGACACAGCTCCAGGCGGGTAGTGAGCCATTATCACTGGTGGTTTCCGGACTGGAGTCAACTATCAGTGGGATTATTGATAAGGTTCTCCCCATGGCCGACCAAAAGCGCCTTTCATTGTCCTATAATCCAAAACAACCGGTCAATGCTGCAGTCGACTTGCGGTTATTCGAAAAGGCGCTGGGTGAACTGCTGAATAATGCCATTAAGTTTACGGAGCATGGCCATGTCACAGTTGAATCGGATCGGGTTATGGTCGAGGGCTGCCCCATGATCGAGATCAGGGTCACTGATACCGGAATCGGTATCGCCAAGGAATATCACCAGGTTATTTTTGAATCGTTTCGACAGGTAAGCGGCGGATACAGCAGGAGTTACGAAGGAACCGGACTGGGACTTACCATTGCAAGGAAGATCATCGAATTGTTCAATGGAGATCTTTACCTCGAAAGTGAGATCGGACAAGGTTCTGCCTTCATTATCAGGATACCGGAAGCCTTATCTCAAGTACCAAACATAGAACAAACGCTTTCTACAGAGGTTGATTCAGCGAAGTCAAAACAGCAGGCAATAACTGTCAAAACGCATAAGCCATTGATCCTGCTTGTTGAGGATAACGAGGACAATGTATTTCTGACCACGGAATTCTGCAAGGATGACTATGATATTGATCCTGCACTGAATGGCAGGGATGCAATCGAAAAGGCCAGGAAGAAGAGCTATGATGTCATTTTGATGGATATTAACCTGGGATTGGGAATCAATGGACTGGAGGCCGCCTCTGAAATTAAAAAGGTGGAAATGAATAGCCTGACGCCTATCATTGCAATGACTGGCTTTACCTTTAAAGAGGACCAGAAACGAATCCTGGAAAATGGATGCGATTATTACCTGGGAAAACCATTTACCAGGAAAGAGATTCTTAGCATGCTCGCAAGGGTGATTCATTGAGCTTGCTCACCGCTTGAGGTATTGTTGCAGGATAATTCCCCCAACAATGAACACCAAGCCGACAAGTGTTGATATCAGAATGGCTTCTCCTACAACAAAGTGTATGATTATTAGTGATATAAAAGGTGAAAGATAGATCAGGTTCGAGACTTTTGCTGTTGTTGCTGAAAATTTCAAAGCATACAGCCAAAGCACGAAAGTGATACCCATTTCAAATAGCCCAAGATACACGGCGCCTGTTAAACCTTGCCAGTTCGGGAGATGGAATTGCCATTTAACAGTCATGGCCAGCAGCGTGTAGAGAAATCCAAAGCAGAAATTGAGAAACAGTTTGCTTACCTCTTCCCGCTGATCCTTGATATTGAATATCCAGTAAAGTGCCCAGAAAATGGCACTTCCAACAGCCAGAAGCACCCCTGGCACCCTGTCAGGATCTTTAAGGCTGACTGGCATTTCAGCTGCCATTTCGGGGTGGGTGGAGATAATGATGATTCCGGTAAAACTGATCAGGATGGCAAAGATGCTGCCAATACTGATCTTTTGCTTTAGCATGGGGATCGACAGCAAAACCAGGAACAATGGCCAGATGTAGTTTAGTGTTCCGGCTTCCTGTGCCTGGAGCAAATCATAGGCCTCCAAGAGAACAATATAATAAAGGAAGGGATTCAGCAAACCAAGGAACGCCGACAGCATCACCTCTGTGATGGTCAGTTTTTTAAGAAGTGGTAGTTTTCCCTGGATGACAAGTATTACGAAAAGCGAGATACAGGCTACAAGCGATGAAAAGAAAAGCAAATCCAGCGGCTCCAGGTATCGCAGTGAGATCTTAAATGCCGATCCGATAGTCGACCAGCAGGAGATTGCCGCCAGGGCAAATAAATAGGCTTTTTTCTGGGATTTCATTGCCATGCGAAGGTAGTCAAAGATCCGAAAAATTTTCTACTTTTGCCTTCTAATCAAAATTCATATGAAGAAACTTGCTGTTGTTGCCCTTGGTGGAAATGCACTGTTACGCGGCGATCAAAAAGGTACCATTGATGAGCAGGAAACCAATGCGTTTGCCACTGCTGAAAGCCTGATTAAGTTGATCAAGCGTGATTATAATATCGTTATCACCCATGGTAATGGCCCGCAGGTTGGCAACATCATGCTGGCCAATTCAGCCGGATATAAAATGTTCGGGATACCTGAGATGCCATTGGATATCTGTGTTGCCTATTCACAGGGATTTATCGGGTATATTATCGAGCAGCAGCTTAAAAATGTACTTGAGATTCATGACATGGAGCGCGACATCATTACCATCACAACCCAGGTGCTGGTTAACAAGGATGATCCTGCCTTTCAGAAGCCGACGAAACCGGTTGGCCCATACTATACCAAAGAGGAATCTGAAAAGATCACCAAAGAAACAGGATCTGTTTTCAAGGAGGATCCTCGCGGACGAGGTTGGCGGAAAGTTGTCGCTTCGCCTACGCCACTTGTCATCATTAATAAAAAAACCATTGAATCGATTGCCCGGGGCGGACAAATTGCCATTGCAGTAGGAGGAGGAGGCATCCCTGTTTTTTATGTTGAACCCAATAAACTCCAGGGTATTGATGCCGTTATTGACAAGGATTTAGCCAGTGCGCTTCTGGCCTCGCAGATCAATGCTGATAAATTCTTCATTCTCACCGATGTACCTAAAGTATGCATTAACTACAATACGCCACAGGAAAAATCTCTCGACCGCATGACCATTGCTGAAGCGAAACGCTACCTTGAGGAAGGACAGTTCCCCGATGGCAGCATGGGTCCGAAAGTCAGGGCCGCAATTCATTTCGTGGAAAGGTCAGGAAAGGATACGATCATCACAAAAACCACGATGCTGGGAATTGATAATGGCGGTACGCGGGTAACCCTGGTATAATCCGGGACCTGCATAGCCCGGCAAAACCTTCTATTCTTCTTCAAACACCATTTTTTTGACGGCCAAACCTTCCACTCCAAGCAGGGCATTCTCCAGTTTTATAAATTCTTCACGTGAGCCGGTCAGTTCCAGGAGGATCAATCCACTTCGTGCACAAAAATCATCCTTTACTTCGTGAAGGCCAAGTCGCGTTTTTATGGTGCAGCCGAATTTTGTCAGGATGGATTGCACATCCGAAACCTCTTTCACTCTGTCGGTAATATAAATACCCAAAATCCAAATCTCTTTCATCTTTGTTAATTCATTAAAATTTCGTTTTTTTTCACGGTTGAATTCACGAACCGGATCGTAAATGCTGTGCCGTTATGCCGGTCTATTTCAATACTTCCACCAAGTTGCTCCACCAACAGTCTTACGATAAATAAACCAAGCGACTTATCCGAGTCCATCGAAAATGTTGCAGGAAGCCCAACGCCATTGTCTTTAATGATGAGCATGTACTGGTCGTCAGACTCCTTTATTAATTGAACCTGTATCTCTCCATTGATAATACCGGGGAAGGCATATTTAAAGGCATTCGTGATCAGCTCATTCGCAATTAATCCTAGGGGAAGGGCAATTTCGATGTTGACGTCTACGGGTTCAAGCTGATGAACCATGTTGATTTTGTGGTCACTGAAGGCTCCCATAATGATCCCGAGAAGCGAACGCAGGTAGGATGCCAGCGGGATCCGGTCGAGGTTATCAGAGCGGTAAAGATGTTCATGAATCAACGCCATTGATCTGATCCTCATTTCAATGTCGCAGATGATGCGATGGAGTTCAGGGTCTTTGTTATTCCGAAGCTGCAGGTTAAGCAAGCTGATAACGATAGCCAGGTTGTTTTTCACCCGGTGATGGATTTCGCGCAGCATGATCTCCTTCTGTTCAATGTTTTTCTGTTTCAGCTCCTCGATCTCCTTTTCCTTGGAACGGTTACGCATGATGGTCATCACCTGATGTACTTCGTTTTCCTTGAAAATGGGTACCTTCCTGGTCTCTCCAAAGATGGTCTTGTCGCGAAGAAAAAATTGCTGTTCTCCGATCAGGATTTGCCCGGTTTTGAAAACCTGGTTAATTTCATCCAGGGTGGATGCAGGGATATATGGGTAAACCCGCGTGATTTTTTTTCCGATGCAGTTGACCGGAAATCCCTGTCTGAGATGTTCTTCCTGTAACGATGTGTTCAATATGACGAACCTTAGATCTTTATCCACTACATAAATCCAGTCGGGGATGGAGTTTATGGTATTGATGTACATGAACTGGGATTGCTTGAGTAATTGTTCTGCCTGCTTGCGCTCTTTGACCTCAAGTGACATTTTCTTGTAATTTTCTGAATGTGCTTTGGCATGAAGGAAATTTTTCCAGTTTAACTTTCTGAACATGAACACCATGATGAAACCAAATAAGTAAACTGTAACTACATAAAAAATGTTATTGAAGAAGGTAAATGGATTATGCAGGTATGAACCATTCAGCAGTGTGGCCAGTACAAAGGCTAAAAACTGTATCCCGGCAATGATGATCGTGATGTTCAAGGGCATCCTGAAGAATGTGAAGAAACCGATAATCACCAGCATGACCCAGGCATAATACGATTCAAAGCCATTGAGTAAAGGCGACGCGGTAATCCCGATATAGAAAATAACCAAAGCGATGCAGATGTTCAGGACAATGTAGATCGGTTGAAGCCATTTCTGAAGCAGCGGAATATATGTGACTACAACAGCGATGACCAAAAATGGCGAAATGATCCAGTATCTGTTGTAAAACAGCTGTTCAGGTGAACCTGGAAAGACAAAATTGTTGAATAATGCAAAAACGGAAAATGTCAGGATCATCAGGGTAAAGCCCAGTCTCACGCCTGGTAGCGATGAGCTCAGGTAATGAGCCTGAAATTCTTTATTCAGATTTTTCCGGGACTGGTTACTCATTCATCCCTGTTTAAAGGCTGAAAACCATGCGCTGTATTTCAAGTCCCCCAATAAGGGAGAGTTCCTGCTCAAGATTTTGACACTCCACGGTATCTCCTGCAAGATGCAGGATGATAATGCCAACCCGGCTGCATACCTCCTCCGAGACTTCATGAAATCCGAGTCTCGATTTAATAACATGGGCATACTTTGTAAGCGCCTGCTGGGTGCGTCCCGCCTCCTTTATACGGTCGGTGATTAACAATCCAATGATTCTGACTTCTTTCATAGTGTATGTTTTTCAGAAATAAAGGTCGCGTTTGCCTTCTCTTACCTGGTTGATCTTACTGATTAGTTTTTCCTTAAATACCATATCATCAATTTCATCCAGTTTTTCCTGTAGTAACTGATATCCTTTGATCCTGGTTTCGGCCGGGGCATAGTCTTCAAGGTATTCTGCCATGGTCAGCAAGGCATTGGGCTGGCAGAACCGCTTTATGAAGCCCGGAACGGAAAACTCCATGAAATGCTCACCCGTTCTGCCCAACCTGTAACATGCCGTGCAAAACGATGGGATGTACTTGTTTTCAATAAGTTCATCCATGATTTCGTTCAGACTGCGGTTATCATTGATCTGGAATTGTTCGAGATCGATATCCTGGTCCTCATTTTCCTTTCTTTTTGAATAACCGCCCATTTCAATGTTGGTTCCGCCGTCAATCTGGGAAACTCCGAATTGCATTATCTCATCACGGATCGCTGCTGATTCGCGCGCGGTTAGTATCAAACCAGTGTAGGGAACGGCCAGGCGCAGGATAGCGACGAGGCGGGTAAACTCGGCATCACTCACAATATGCGATTTGTCGATGTTAAGCTGAGAGGCATACTGGATCCTTGGAAATGAGATCGTATGCGGCCCGACATTGTATACCGCTTCAAAATGGTTGGTATGACGAACCAATCCGAGCACCTCGAACCTCCAGTCGTACAATCCGAAAAGGGCGCCGATCCCCACATCGTCGATGCCGGCCTCCTGGGCGCGGTCGAGTGCGGTAAGCCGCCATTCATAATTTCTCTTTAATCCTCCTAGGTGGACTTTCGCATAGGTCTCCTGGTGGTAGGTTTCCTGGAATATCTGGTAAGTTCCTATTTTTGAATCCTTGATGATCCTGAAACCGTCAACATCGAGCGGCGCCGCGTTGATATTCACCCGCCTGATTTCACCTGGACCGCTTTTTACCGAATAAACCGTTCTTACGCTGTCGGCAATAAAATTGGCATCATACTTCGGATGTTCCCCGAAAACGAGGATCAAACGCTTTTGACCGGTATCCTCCAGTGCCTTCACCTGCGCTACAAGGTCGTCATGATCGAGTGTGACGCGTTTTACCTGCTTATTGGAGACCTTGAACCCGCAGTAGGCACAGTTATTCGTGCACAGATTGCCGATATATAATGGTGCAAACAGGACAATCCGCTGCCCGTATACCTTTTCCTTCAGCTTGCGCGCTCCCTGTTTGATCTCTTCAATCAGTTCCGGATCTGTTGCATTGATGAGGACAGCCGTTTCAGCCATGGTGAGCCGGTTCTTATCCAGCGATTTGGCGATCACTTCCCTGACGTGTTCTTTTGAAGCTGGTGTTGCGTTGATGTAACCCCAAATCTCATCCGTGTCAATGAATGGCTTCATCCGCTGATCCTTTATCCGCAGTTTTTCGGGTTTGAAAATCATGTAGTGCTAGCTTTGGTTAGAATACACAAAGATACTATAAAAACTCTCGGCCTATATCTGCTTTTTTGATCTCTCCGATAAGTAAACCCCACCGATTACAAGCAGGATTCCTGCAATTTTTTGAATTGTGAATTCCTCGGAAAGAAGAAAATAGGAAAAAATAGCCGTAAATACCGGAATCAGGTTTGAGAAGATATTGGTTTTGCTTATGCCCAATAGTTTGACAGAATGGGCGAAAAACACAAAAGATACAGAGGAGGCAAGGATGGCCAGGAGCATCATTGAAATAATGATTTCTCCTGTGATGGTGACCTCTGTGATAGACTTGGCTTCAAATAAAAGGAAAAAAGGTAAAAAGAGGAAGATCCCGATCAGGTTTTGCCAAGCGATGAGCACCAGGGCGGAATATTTTGCAGTCAGTTTACGAAGGGTGACCGAATAAAGCAGTGCAGCGAAAACCGCCCCGAAAAGGAATAATACTCCGCGGATATCAGCGGCAAGTGTGAGGTTTCCGGTGATCAGCATGAGAATGACACCACCAAACGACACGGCGATCCCAACAAAATTAACCGGGGTTAATTTTTCCCTGAAACTCAGATAGGCAATAAGTGGCGAAAAGACCGGTATGGTGGCAATGATAACTGCCGAAATGGTCGGTGTCGAATATTTCAATCCGTAATTTTCACCGAGAAAATAAAGGAATGGATTGAATAGGGCGCTAAGAAGGATAAGCTTGTAATCCTTTCTTTCAATCCTTTCGTCAGACCAGAAAAAATGAATAATGGCGAATAAAAACGCAGAGGAAATAATGAGCCGGATAAATATGATCGTGACCGGTTGGTAATATTGAAGCAGTACCGAACTCCAGATAAAGGAGAGCCCCCAGAAAAGCATTGCGGAGAGGGCATAAAAGTAAACCGGTATATGGATTTTTTTCAACAGGCAGCAAAAATACAGTTTTGTTCAGAGATAACAAGGTAACATAAAGGATTTGAATTTTGGTATTCAGAGATTAACACAGACAGGGACATATTATTTTATTAATTTTAACAGGAAGCTGTAACATTTTATTTTCAGCTGAGTCCATTGTCAAAAATCCTGAAGCTTGGAAGGTACCTACATCAATATTCACCAGGAGCTGATTGAGTCCTGCCGCAACGGCGACCGGAATGCACAGTTTAAAATCTACAAACTATATTATAAAGCCATGTATAACACCAGCCTTCGAATCGTCAACGACACAGCAGAAGCGGAAGACATCATGCAGGAATCGTTCCTGGATGCCTTTCAGCGGCTCGACAGTTACTCGGGGGAGGGGAGTTTCGGATCATGGCTCAAACGCATCGTGATCAACCGTTCGCTCGATTATCTGCGGAAACTCAGGGAAACCGTCTCTATCGAAGAGGTGGTAAATGATCTGCCTGAAACGATCGAAGACAACAGGGAGGAGGAGATCCAACTTCAGGTTGCCGGGATCAAGAAGGCGATTTTTCAACTCTCTGAGGAATACCGGGTTGTGTTATCCCTTTTCTTGCTTGAGGGTTACGACCATGAAGAAATTGCCCAGATTTTAAACATCTCCAACCAGCTATCGCGGACGCGCTATTCCAGGGCACGACAGAAATTACTGGGCATTTTAAAAGAAAGTAGTATTATGAATGCTTTTAGCGCCAATTAGCCATGTCAGATATCGAAAAATATACCAGGGAACACCACGACGAATTCGACACCTTTGAACCGGAAGCAGGTCATTTTGAAAGGTTTGAATCGCGGTTACAACAGCAACCAGTTTATCGGATGGGACATCATCGGTGGGCCATGCTCAAGGTGGCTGCTTTGATTCTTATTCTGATCAGCGTAAGTGTTTTTGCTTTCGATTTTGCCACACAGGAGATCCGCAGCAGATTTGCCTCCGGAAAAACTGGCTCAGAGCTGCCGGTTGAAATCAGCGAAGCCGTACAATATTATGATAATCAAACGAATGCACAACTTGTAGCCCTGTCCAAACTAACCTCAGGCAATATCGAAGCACTCAAAATTAGCGAGTCGGCGATGAAGGAGATTAGCGACCTGGATAATGCTACCGCCGATTTGAAAAATAACTTGTCCGCCAGTCCCGGGAATGAACATATTCTTGATGCAATTATCCGCAATCAGCAAATGAAAGAAATCGTGCTGAACAATATCATCAATCAACTTTCTCTATATCAAAAGTAGTTAAAACGCACCGCCATGAAAACAATGTTTAAAATAGTCTTTTTTACACTCATTTTTCTTTTTCTCCTTGGTATTAAAGGAGTTAAAGCATATGACGAATTCACTAAGGTAATCAAAAAGGAGTACACCGTCAACCCGGATGCACAACTAACCATCAATAACCGTTTTGGTAAGGTTCACTGTGCGAATTGGGACAAGAATTCCATTGCCATTGAAGTAACAATTACTGTCACCGCCAAAAATCAGGAGGATGCGGCAAAACGCTTCAACAGGATCGCGGTTGACTTTACAGATTCACCATCTGCGGTAAGTGCCATTACCAGCATTCAGGAAGGTAAAGGCCCTTCAAAAGGAAATTTTTCCATCGATTACCAAATCTCTATGCCGGTTTCGATAAATCTTGATCTGACAAATAAATTCGGAGATATATACCTTAATGAGATTCAGGGAAAGAGCAAGATCAATCTTGGATACGGAAATCTGGATGCGAAGAAACTTGGGAACTCCGATAATCTACTGGATATAAAGTTCGGCAAGGCAAAGATCAACTGGATGAAAGGTGCCGTGGTAACGTTGAAATATTCAGAATTGAAATTGGATTATGCCGGTAGTTTACGGCTGGATTCAAAATTCTCGGACCTGGACGCAGAAAAGATCATTGCACTCAATGTCAATTTTGAAGGCGGTAAGCTCAACATGGAGAATTCATCAGCTGTTCAAAGCAAGTCAAAATTTTCCGATATTGATATCGGGCGGATTGAACAAAGCCTGAACCTGGATATTCAATATGGGAATTGCAATGTGGATGAGATGCCGGCCGACTTCACCTCAATCAGCATCAGGAATAAGTATGCCGATGTTTCGATCGGAATGAGTGATCAGGCCAGGTATGCACTGGAGGCTGACCTGAAGTTCTGTGAACTTGATTATCCATCCGATAAGGCCAAATTCTCCTTTCGGTCAACAACACCCACCTCAAGTACCTTCAGGGGAACAATTGGCGGAGCAGAAGCGACTGTGAGCAAAGTTACCGTGCATAGTGAGTACGGAAATGTCAGTCTGGAATAATATGT
>Ga0074195_1001454_pt1 | contig 33409 bp, 32 predicted proteins | sample EPASupsiteHSE623_FD_64525 | JGI IMG/M metagenome (GOLD analysis project Ga0074195, IMG submission 64525) | Bioremediated contaminated groundwater from EPA Superfund site, New Mexico - Sample HSE6-23 | ecosystem: Environmental > Aquatic > Deep subsurface > Groundwater > Contaminated ... | reverse complement strand
CCAGCAACCCCGATCTTCGGGTGGGGGATCGCGTGCGGATCGAAAACGGCGTCGCGCAACGCTATTGATTTTTCCCTGAAGCGGGCGAGTCCGGCGGCAGAAGCCGCAGGACTCGCACAGAGGGACGCTGGAAGTCAACAAATAAAGGAACAAGCGTGAACAAATTCAATAGCGGCGTGCTTGCAATTGCAATTGGTCTCGCTTTCAGCGTTGGCGCAATGGCGCAAACCATGTCAAGAGACCAATACAAATCCGCCAGGTGGGGCTTGGTTACCGGGTACAAGTCGGCCATGGCAGCCTGCGGATCCTTGTCCGGCAATGCGAAGAACATCTGTCAGGCGCAGGCCAGCGGTAAAGATAAAGTCGCGAAGGCGGCGCTGAAAGCGCGATACAAGCCCTCCGAGGACGCCAGTTACAAGCTGCGCGTCGCCCGGGCCGATGCCGACTATGCGGTCGCGAAGGAGAAGTGTGGCGCCCTGGCGGGCGATGCGAAGATCGATTGCAACAAGGAGGCGATGACGCGTTTCGGTAAATCGTGAGTCGCATTGAATCGACTTCAAAAACGGTCAGCCGCCGCTGCCGGCGCTCGTCAAGCGCCGCAGCTATTAAGGCTGTTTAGAATTTTCGGGCGGCGTCCTTGACGACTTCTTTGGCATCGCCAAACTTCTTCTCCGCTGTGCCCGAGACCTGTTTTTGCAAACCCTTCACTTGTTGCTCTTTGCTGCCAACTAATTTCCCGGCTTCTTCTTGAACTTTGCCTGCGGCGTTTTTGGCAACGCCATTGACCTGATTTTTGTTCATGATTGTTTCTCCTGGAGTTGATGAACACTTAATGTGAGCCCATAACACAATGGACTCACAGCGCAATGCTACGGACTTGTTAGGAATTCATCTGTATGTTGGCGCACATAGAAACGTTTTTTTCAGGCAGCATCAGCGAGGTTTGCGTGGGCCGTCCGGACAAGTGCAGCTGGCTGATGGCCGCTGGCGATTCGGCCAGCAGCTTTCCCCGCCTGAAAACTTTGAGGCGCGTGGCGCGCAGGCGGATCGCTTCCACCGGGTCGCGCGCCTGCAGCAACACAAAGTCGGCATTGCAGCCACACGCCAGCCCGTAGCCCGGCAAACCCAAAATGCGGGCCGGGTTGACGGTGACCGCCTCAAAACATTGGCGCATGGCCGCCTGACTGGTCATTTGCGCTACGTGCAATCCCATCTGGGCCACTTCGAGCATGTCGCCTGATCCGAGGCTGTACCAGGGGTCCATCACACAGTCGTGGCCAAAGGCAACATTGATACCCGCCGCCAGCAACTCCGGCACGCGCGTCATGCCACGGCGCTTGGGGTAAGTGTCATGGCGGCCCTGCAAGGTGATGTTGATGAGCGGGTTGGCCACCACCTGCAGCTGCGCCTCGGCCATCAAGGGCAGGAGTTTGCTCACGTAGTAGTTGTCCATGCTGTGCATGGAAGTCAGGTGCGAGCCGGTGACGCGCCCTTGCAGTCCCAGGCGCCGGGTTTCAAACGCCAGCGTTTCAACGTGACGTGACAGTGGGTCGTCGGATTCGTCGCAGTGCATGTCTACCGGTTTGCCCTGCTCGGCGGCCAGTTCACACAGCAGGCGGATGCTGCGTGAACCCTCCTCGTCAGTGCGCTCAAAGTGCGGAATGCCGCCGACCACGTCCACGCCCATGTTGAGTGCGCGTTTGAGGTTGTCTATGTGCTGCATCGGTCCCCGCGGGCCACGCAATACGCCGTCTTGCGGAAACGCCACCAGCTGCAAATCCAGATAGGGCGCAACCATGCGTTTGACTTCCAGCAGGGCTTCGACCGCCAGCAGGCGCGGGTCACAGACATCCACATGGCTGCGAATCGCCAGCAGGCCGTTGGCCACCGCCCAGTCGCAGTAGGTGAGGGCGCGCTCCATCAGGGCTTCCTGGGTCAGTAGCGGTTTGAGCTCGCCCCATAACGCAATGCCTTCGAGCAGCGTGCCGGACTGGTTGACGCGCGGCAGGCCGTAGCTCAAGGTGGCGTCCATGTGGAAGTGGGCGTCGACAAACGGCGGACTGAGCAGCAGCCCTTGCGCGTCAACCACTTCGTGCGCTGGCGCATCAAGCCCGGCGCTGACTTCAACAATTTTTTCACCGCGCACGGCGATCGACATGCCGACGCGTCCATCCGGTAGCGTGGCGTTTTTAAGCAGTAGATCAAGCATGATGGCCGATCACATTAATCGCACCTTTGACAAATTTCAGTGCGTGGCGCAGCAGCATCTTGATCATGAATGGGCTCCTTGCCGGCTTGAGCCGGCGTTGACTGAACTCCCAGTTTAGACCGTTCAGTCCTTCAGGCAAGGCGTCAGCCCGTGCTTTGGCTTGCGCCGGCTGTCTGCAGCAACCATGATTTAAAGGTGCTCAATGCCGGCCGCTCGTCGCTGCGCTCGGGCGTCACCAGGTAGTAAGCCCGCTCGCTTCGCAGGGGCTGCTGGCACGCCACCACCAGCTCGCCGCGCGCCAGCTCCGCCTCAATCAGCAGGCGCGGCACCAGCGCCAGCCCCAAGCCGTGGGTGGCCGCCGCAGCCGTCATGGAGAACAGCTCGTAGCGCGGCCCGGACAGCGCCAACGGGGCGCTCACGCCCATGGCATCAAACCATTGCCGCCAGCCCTCAATGCGGGTGCTTTGCTGCAGCAAGGGGCGCTGGGCGATGGCCTCGGGCGTCAGTGTCGTCTGTGCGCCCAGAAATTTGGGGCAGCAAACCGGCACCACGTCCTCCGCCAGCAGTCGCACGGAGCGGGTGCCGGCCCAACGGCTCACCTGCTCGACCGTGCCGGCAAAGAGCGCGGCGTCAAACGCGGTGTCGGCAAACATGAAGGGCCGGGTGCGCGTCTCGATGTGGACCGTGATTTCCGGGTGCCGTGCTTTCAGGTCGGGCAGGCGGGGGATCAGCCAGCGCGTCGCAAACGTGGCCACGGCGGCCAGATGAATCGTGCCGCCACTGCCCTGTGTGGACATGAGGTCCAGCGTGTCTTGCTCCAGCCCCAGCAGGCGCGGCGCTACCTGCTGGGCGTATTCGGCACCGCGCTCGGTCAGCGCCACGCCATGACGGGTGCGGCGAAACAGGGCGACGCCCAAAAACTCCTCCAGCGTCGTGATTTGACGCGACACCGCGCTTTGCGTCAGTGCCAACTCTTGCGCGGCCCGCGTGTAACTCCCATGCCGGGCGGCGGCGGCAAAGCAGGCCAGGGCCTGCAGGGAGGGGATTTTTTTGCGCATGATGTGCTAAATATACACAATAGGCTTACGGCTGTCGTTTTAGTCGCTATGTTATTAATAGCTGCTTGCGCAATATAGACGAGGGGAAGTGGCTTAAAACATCAATAGGTGTGAGCTGCCGTAAAACTGAAGATTAAACAAGATATTAGAAATTCGCATGACTGGGTGCCGATAAGTCGTTTGCTATGGTGCTACACGTCCGCTACCATGCGTTATCCGCTGCCGGTGCAGCCCAAGATCGGTTTCATTTTTTACCCGGAGACTCCCCCATGGCCCACGCCGCGTTCAACTGGCAAGATCCCTTTTTGCTCGACCAGCAGCTCACTGACGACGAACGCATGGTGCGCGATGCCACCAGTGCGTATTGCCAGGACAAGCTGCAGCCGCGTGTGATCGAGGCATTTCGCAAAGAGCGAACCGATGTCGCCATCTTCCGTGAAATGGGTGAACTCGGCCTGCTCGGCCCCACCATCCCGGAAGCCTATGGCGGCCCGGGCCTCAACTACGTGGCCTATGGCCTGATTGCCCGCGAAGTCGAGCGGGTCGACTCCGGCTACCGCTCCATGATGAGTGTGCAGAGCTCTCTGGTGATGGTGCCAATTTTTGAATTTGGCACCGAGGCGCAATGGCAAAAATACCTGCCGAAACTGGCCACCGGCGAATGGATCGGCTGCTTCGGCCTGACCGAGCCGGACCATGGCTCCGATCCCGGCTCGATGGCCAGCCGCGCCGACAAGGTGGCCGGTGGCTACAAGCTCAGCGGCAGCAAGATGTGGATCTCCAACAGCCCGATTGCCGACGTCTTTGTGGTGTGGGCCAAAGAGGTGAGCGAGAGTGGCAAAGTCGGGCCGATTCGGGGCTTTGTGCTGGAAAAAGGCATGAAAGGTTTGAGCGCCCCCGCCATCTATGGCAAGGTGGGCCTGCGCGCCAGCGTTACCGGCGAGATCGTGATGGACGGCGTGTTTTGCCCGGAAGAAAACGCCTTCCCCGAAGTGCAGGGCCTGAAGGGACCGTTCACCTGCCTCAACTCGGCCCGCTACGGCATCGCCTGGGGCGCGCTGGGTGCGGCGGAAGACTGCTGGCTGCGCTCGCGCCAATATGTCATGGACCGCAAACAGTTTGGCCGCCCGCTGGCGGCCAACCAGTTGATCCAGAAAAAACTGGCCGACATGCAAACCGAAATTGCGCTCGGCCTGCAGGGCTGCCTGCGCCTGGGCCGCATGAAGGACGAAGGCACGGACTCGGTCGAAATCACCTCCCTGCTCAAGCGCAACTCCTGCGGCAAGGCATTGGACATCGCCCGCCTGGCGCGCGACATGATGGGCGGCAACGGCATCTCGGACGAGTTTGGCGTGGCGCGTCATCTGGTGAATCTGGAGGTGGTCAACACCTACGAAGGTACGCACGACATCCACGCCCTGATCCTGGGCCGGGCACAGACCGGCATTGCCGCGTTTGCGAACTGACATGGATATGACCCCCACGCTTGCCACTTTGTGTGCTGCCCTGCCCCCCGAGAGGGCTGGCCTCCCTTGGGGCGGCCCGGCGGGAGTCCGGCCATGACCGCAGCACTCCAGCACCTGAAAGTTCTCGACCTGTCCCGCGTACTGGCCGGCCCCTGGTGCACCCAGATGCTGGCGGACCTTGGCGCCGATGTCGTCAAGGTCGAGCGCCCCGGCGCCGGTGACGACACGCGCCACTGGGGTCCGCCGTTTCTGCAAGACGCGCAGGGGAATGACACCGAGCAGGCCAGCTATTTCACCGCCTGCAACCGCAACAAACGCTCCATCACCATCGACATGGCCCAGCCCGAAGGCCAGGCGCTGATCCGCCAACTTGCGGCGCAGAGCGACATCCTGGTGGAGAACTTCAAGGTCGGCGGCCTGGCGCATTACGGGCTGGATTACGCCAGCCTGAAAGCGCTCAACCCGCGCCTGATCTACTGCTCGGTCACCGGCTTTGGCCAGAGCGGACCGTATGCCGAGCGCGCCGGTTATGACCTGATGATCCAGGCCATGAGCGGCATGATGAGCATCACCGGCCGCCCCGACGACGTGCCCGGCGGCGGCCCGCTGCGGGTCGGCGTGGCCCTGACCGATCTCTTCACCGGCGTCTATGCGTGCAGCGCCATCCTCGCCGCCATCGAGGTGCGCCACCGTACCGGTGAGGGCCAGCACATCGACATGGCCCTGCTCGACGTCGGCATGGCCATTCTGGGCAATCAGGCGGCCGGTTTTTTGAACACCGGCCGGGTGCCGCAGCGCCAGGGCAACAGCCACCCCAGTCTGGCACCGTACCAGGACTTTCCGACGCTGGACGGCGCCATGCTGCTGGCCATCGGCAATGACGGCCAGTTCCGCCGCTTCGCCAACGCCGTCGGCAAGCCGGAATGGGCGGATGATGCGCGCTTTGCCGGCATGGCCGGGCGCGTCACCCACCGCAGCGCACTGATCCCGGCGATGGAAGCCGTCACCCGCACGCGCACCACCGCCCAGTGGATTGCCCTGCTGCAAGACAAGGCCGTGCCGTGCGGACCGATCAACGACATCGGCCAGGCCTTTGACGACGCCCAGGTCAAAGCCCGGGGTTTAGTGGTTAATCAGCCGCTAGCCCCCGCTGTTGTTGCGAAGACGGCTATCAAATCAATAGCAAGCGTCGCCAGCCCGCTGCGCCTGCTGGACACGCCGCCGGTACTGCGCCGGGCGCCGCCGGCCTTGGGCGAGCACACCGAGGAGGTGCTGGCCGAGCTGGGGCTGGACGCGGCGCAAAGGGCGGCGCTGCGGCAGGCCGGAGTGGTGTAGTCGACTGCTACTAAAAACGTAGCTTCTACCGCAGTGTGGATGCGGGTCGGGAGCCTATTTTACCCTGTATTCAGTCGGTGGCAGGTTTGTCCTTTCGGCCTCTCCGTGGTACGAACCCGAGAGGATGCCTGGGCTGTGGCGCAGTCGGATTATCAATAACCATCGCTCCGGTTTGGCTGGAACAAACGCAGTCCATTACGCGACTGTGAGAACAGTGGGGTAAGCGGTGGCGCGAGGCAATTTGTGGATTCAGGCTGCGGGCCAGAAAATTCAAGTTCGTCTTTCTATTGGAATCGCCTCATTGCTGACTGATGCGACAACTGCCCATGAACTGATCCGATGTGCGGACACTGCGCTTTATCAGGCAAAGCAAGAGGGGCGTAACCGCGTCGTTCCTTTTGTGGATGTGCAAAAGAACTGAAGGCGGCGTCAGTTATTACTGACGTTTCCCTTCTGTGGAAGGAACTCAAATACCGCCCACTCCAGTCAAGATATATCGGAAACCAGTAGTGTCCCAACGTTTTCACATCAGGGGTTCGTAAATTAATGATTTTCTTGCAGAATTCCGCATTTGGGTCTGGTCTCGATTTGAACGTCGAGCGTCAGACTTATATGCAGTCATAACGCAGCCGCCTGGATTTAAAGCAGAGTTGAAACCTGTGACGGTTCGTATTCGACGCAAGTTCTGGCTGGCGATCCCGCTCCTGAACGCAGGCATACCCGTTGCAGCGTCAAGCTCAAATTACCATCCTGAGTGGTAATTTACAAATACGCTTCAAAGAGGTAAAATACGAGTACCCGTTTGACAGGTATCTATTACTCGTTCAACGTACTCTGCGAGGCGCTTATGAAACAAATCCTTTCCATCACAGACCAAGTTGGCCCGCTCCTGCAGGCGGCGCGCAAATCGGCGCGACTATCCCAAACTGCCCTGGCCAGCAGGCTGGGCATCAGTCAAAGCCGAGTGTCCGCCATGGAGTTGGCCCCAGCCTCCATCAGCCTGGAGCAGTTGCTGGCTATGTGCTCCGCACTGAATTTGGAGCTGGTGGTGCAGACCAAGGTGCGCTCGACTGAGCGCCGTAGCGATATTGCCCTCACCGAGTCGGAGTGGTAAGCCATGGGCCGCAAATCCCATTCGCGCGCCCTGTCAGTGTGGACCAATGGTCAACGCGTCGGCACATGGACCATTCCGACGCGTGGCGACATTGAATTCATTTATGACACTGAGTGGATGAGTTCACCCAGTGGACGCCCGCTGTCGCTTTCCCTGCCCTACACCGGTGACCAGGCGCTCAAAGGCGCTCGTGTTCGAAATTTCTTCGACAACCTGTTACCCGACAGCGAACCCATTCGCAAGCGGCTCGCAACACGCTTCAAGACCGAGACCACCGAGGCCTTCGACTTGCTGCAGGCGATCGGCAGGGACTGCGTGGGTGCGGTTCAACTGCTTGGCGAAGACGAGATTCCAACTGACATCACGAGCATCATCGGCACGCCGATGTCCGAAGACAAAATCGAGAAGCTTCTTATTCAAACGACGAGCACCGGACCCCTGTCCAACCTGGACGATAACGAAGACCTGCGCATATCGCTCGCCGGCGCCCAAGAGAAGACCGCCTTGCTCTGGCATGACGGCGCCTGGATGCGCCCGCATGGGTCGACGCCGACCACCCATATCCTAAAACTGCCGCTGGGTCTCGTGGGCCATCGCAAAGCTGATTTCAGCACCTCAGTCGAGAACGAGTGGCTCTGCATGAACTTACTGGCGGAGTATGGACTTCCGGTGGCCACCATCGCCTTGCTCACGTTTGGCAGTCAGAAAGCGCTCGGCGTGGAGAGATTCGACCGCCAGCTGCATTCCTCTGGTACGTGGCTGATGCGCTTGCCGCAGGAGGACTTCTGTCAAGTCAAGGGCGTGCCATCGCACCTGAAGTATGAAAGCGACGGCGGCCCCGGACTGGCTGACCTAGCGGGTGTGCTGAGCGGGTCAGTGCAAGCGGAGCAAGACCTTGCCACGCTGCTGAAGTCCCAAGTGTTGTTCTGGATGTTGGCGGCGCCAGACGGCCATGCCAAGAATTTCAGCATCCGCTTGCTGCCGCAAGGCCGCTACTCGCTGACTCCGCTGTACGACGTAATGTCCATCTGGCCAGTTGAAGGAAACAACGCAAGCCAGTTCTCCCACTACAAGGCCAAGCTGGCGATGGCGCTGCTTGGCAAGAACAAGCACTACCACTTCAAGGACGTCCAGCGCCGGCACTTCAACAGTACGGCCTCCAAGTGTTTCCAACGGCCCGATGCGGAAGACCTGATTGAACAGGTACTGGAACGTACCACGACGGCGATCGACAACGTCGCTAAGAAGCTGCCGAAGGGCTTCCCAGAGAAAGTCGCGGAATCCATATTCCAGGGCTTGCGCAAGTCTGCTGAGCAGTTGGACCGGATGCCCAAGGCGTAGCATGTTGTGCCGGCAAGGCCTGCATTGGGGAATTCTCCAACCGTAACCAAGGTTGGTGGCGTTTTCTAAGCGGCTGCATGAATGGCAATTGGGTTGAGCAAAAAAAGGCCCCGAAGGGCCTTTTCTAAAACACGACCAAGTCGCGACGGATTCTTACTTCTTGGCAGCGCGCTTGACTGCTTTTGCAGGCGCTTTGGGAGCAGCCTTGGCAGCGACCTTCGCCTTCGCCTTCGGTGCGGCAGGTACAGGCGCTGCAGGAGCGACTTTCAGTGCCGTACGTTGCTCACGCAGCGCATTGATTTCTGCATTGAGCTTGTCCTTGCGCTCGGTCAGCTTCGCAATGCTGCTGCTCAGCTTTGCAATCGCCTTGGCGGTCTTGGACACGGGTGCCTTTTGAGCAGCGGGTTTAGCCGCGGGCTTGGCCACCTTGGCCGAGGTCTTCACCTTCACATGTGCTGCAGCCTTGGGGGCCGGTTTTTTCGCAGTTGCCATTTTCTGATTTCCTTTTTATGTTGCGCTGGCAAAGTTGTTTTTGCCAGTGCCGGTATTGTGATCATTTTTTCAGGCGCCGTCGATAGAACCTGACTGACGTCCAGGCCCAGCTGAGCATGCAAGCTACGCGGATTGAAGTGAAGGTGCAAGTACAGGTCAACACTTGGCGCGTGGCGGTTGAATACTGGCGGCGCTGGCAACAGGTAATGCGTAAAAGCATCAACGTGGGGCACAAATTGGCTGTTGAGAAGCCAATCGTGCGGGTTGCGGCGCGATGGTTGCAAGGTCATAACGGTCTCCAAAAGTTCAGACCTCACTTCACAACATCAACAAAACTATGTCCTGATCAATCGGAGTCCACCATGGTCGCGCCCAGCAAAAATGCCGTGCAGCACGGAATTCAACAACCATCTGTGCATAGTTCAAACTGTGCATAGGCAGCGTTAGCGGGTCTTGGTGAACGCCAACTCTTTGGCGGAAGGCCCGCCAAAGAGTTGGCGTTGCCCTGTATCGACTGCTACAGGGAAAATATATATCCGTCCAGCAAAAGTATTGCGCCGTCCAGCAAAGGTTTGCTGCGCTAACGCTACTAGCATTTTGAAAATTGCTTCAGTAATGATACAAATTCATACCTTCAATCAAGAGTAGGCTGCCATGCCCAGTCTGACAGCACGTGGCGTTATCGTACCTTCCCTTCTGGCTGCCAGCGGCTTGGATAGTCGCGACGTTTACAAGATTTCAGGAACGGTTCTATGAAGTACTTACGAATGGCAGCAATCGCAACCATGGTTGGCGCGCTGTGTAGTTGCGGAGAGAGTGGGAGTTCCAGTTCTGGTTGTCCGGAGACCGGGGACTACCCATGCATGACCGGAGCGCAATCCAAAGAGCCCCTGTATACGTATCAGTGGGTCTTGAATAACGCAAATAGTTTTTTCAAGGACTTCCCATTTGTTTCTGACGGAGCGACAGATTTAAAGGTGGAGGCCGTTCATAAACAAGGAATCAAAGGTAACGGTGTCAATGTATTGGTCATTGATCAAGGCCTCGTGCTGAACCATGAGGACCTTAACGTAAATTCCGCCATGACCTGGAACTTCGACACCAATAGCGCTGATCCAACGCCAACGCAGGACGCCAATAATCTGGAGCTCGCGCATGGGATGAATGTGGCGGGGATCATTGCCGCCCTGCAAAACGGGAAGGGCGTGATGGGAATTGCGCCCAAGGTCACTCTCGGGGGCGTAAGGGCAATATCGCTGACCAGTAACGCTTCGGTGAATTGGATAGAAGCCTATGGTGGTGCGAGTTGGTCAAAAGCAGCACACATCATCAACGCGTCATATGGTGGCGGCCCGACTGTTCCCCCGGATTTTGATTCGGACACCAGCAATGAAGCAGCCGCGATTCGAGCCTTTCCTGCTTTGAGGGGCGGGAAAGGGTTGATCATGGTGAAAGCTGCCGGCAATTCGTTCATACAGATTACAGATGACCCCAAGGCATTACGACGTGAGTGCCCGAAATATCGGCCGCCGGGTACGCCGGATAACATTGACTTGGCCAGTTGCGAGACGCCGGCAAATGATACGGAGGCCTTAGAGCCTGGGGTCATCCTGGTGGCCTCAGCGAACGCGCTTGGGAAACGAGCGGTTTATTCGAGCGCAGGTTCCGTCATGTGGGTGACCGGACTCGGGGGTGAGTGGGGTACAAGTGGCAAATTTGGAGAGGCAACAGGTGACGGAACGGACGGGCCTCATCTGTACTCCACCGACCTGCCGGGATGTACTTACGGGTATAGCCGAGCTGCAGCAACAATCAGCGATACGGCGACAGACTTTCTCAAGCAGGGCACTGTCACCAACACCGACAAGAATCCAAAATGCGACTATTCGCATATGAATGGAACCTCAGCGGCTGCACCAACGGTGTCGGGCGTCGTTGCCCTGATGTTGGAGGCCAATCCGAATCTGACGTGGCGGGATGTGCGTGACATCTTGCGTAGCACGGCGCGTCAAATTGATACCAAATACGATGAAGACGCCAATCGAAACAAGCCGGTCGATCTGGCTGCCACTCTGGGTACGTATACGGCAGACCGCAAAGTTGATCCCGCAGCTCCGGACGGGTATTTGCTGACCTTGACAACTGAGTCCACATCGACCATCAGCGACGGCGCCACCTCGGCTCGCCGAGAGCTTGGCTGGCAAACGAATGCGGCTGGGTTCAAGTATTCAAATTGGTATGGGTTTGGATTGGTCGATGCCGCAGAGGCGGTCGCAAAGGCGAAAACCTATACCGTCTATAAATCGTCCACATTGGCGCTTCCAGGGTTCAAGACCATACCGAAAGTTGGAACTACCGATCCCGGTGTATTCGCTGTTAAGTACGGGCAAGTGACCCGGCTTGCGACCTTCACCGAGACGGACAATCGCAAGGTGGATGCATTACAACTGAGGCTCGCAAGCAGCACCGGTGACCTGTGTATTGGCAGTGTCGGAATCTATGTAAAGTCTCCAAGTGGCACGGTCTCCATACTCTCTACCCCCTACAACAGTTACTACAGCAATAACGCAAAACTTGGTTCTAATTCGACGTATGGACTGGGAAGCTACGCGTTCTACGGTGAGAGCGCCAATGCCAATGGCGGGGTGTGGGAAATATTTGCGGTAAGTGGGAAGCCACAAATTGCGTGTACCGCTGCGATTTCTGGAAACATCACCATTCAGTATCGTATTGTTCCGATGGAATTGTGAGAATCGAGGCAACAAACATGAATAAACTAAACATTAATCGGTCCTCGTTTCTGGCTAGACTGGCCCTGTGTGGCATGTCTTTCGCTGCCATATGTGCGCAGGCTGCGCCCGGCATAGGAACTGTGCTGACGGCCGAGGAACAAAAGAGCCTCACTGCCAATGCGTCGGTTCAGGTAGGTGCGCATCAATTCAAGATTCTTTCCGAGAAGAAGGTCGTTCCCGCAACGGGCGCCGCCGTAGCGACAAAGAACGCTCAAAGTGATTCGGGGGCCGCTCTTGATCCCGTCACCACAGTTGTCAATGAGCAGGGCCTGGTTGGGAAGAGTCGAAATGAAGTTTTGATTTCCAATATCTCGACCGCAGACGCCAAGACCAAAATATCGGCCTATTTGAGCCAGGCCATTTCGGTAAAGTACTACGACCACATGAATATCACGGCGTTGCGCTTTGCGAGTTTTAGCGAGGCGGCGCAGGCACGCAATGAGTTGCAGGCTTTGATGATGGGTGCCAAGGTCACGCTGCCTATCGAGTTTAGTGTTCCAACCCCACGCTAGTTACCAGGCAGTAATTGAAGTGACATGATGGGCAACCCAGCGGTGCATGATCGCGAAATGTAAATCCGTCCAGCAAAGGACTGGCGCAACCCGGCAAAGGTTTATTGCATCGCCGCTATTAGCATTTTCAATGCCGGTGCGCCTCCATGCCTTCAATCAAAAGAAGATTTCCATGAGACTAAGAACTTTGCTTTCGCCCTTGTTGCTCATTGCAATAGCAGCGCTCGGCGTCAACACAGTATCCACGCGCATTTGCCGTTGACTCAGTATCAAAGATTCCAGAGGTTTGGTTGCATCAGCGGCGGCTAACAATGCGGAGTGACATGCACTTGTTTGATTTAGCGAAGGCAAAGTTCTTGACGATTCGAGGCAACCTCATGCGCTTTGAAAAGCGTCCGTTAAGTAAAGCGGCGCTATAGTTAGGCACTAAACAGAACATATCCCCCTATGAACAGGCTTCTGAAGCTTATCCCCGCACTACTTCTCTGCACTCAAGTGCTGGCGTCCGACAATGTGGTCATCTACATGAAGTCCACAAATTCGCAGACGCCCATTCGGCTCCGCTTCACCTTCTCCGATGATTCCGATGACACAGGTACTGTTGACTACGAGCACGGGAGCGGCTCTATACCTGTGAAGCGGGTAAAGGAACGAACGCTCAAAAAAGCTTCAGGCGGAAGACCATGGGTCTTTGAGACCTATTGGGTAGAGAGCTTGAATGGTGATAAAGGCGGAACATACATTATCACGAGTCAAGGGGCGGTCATCGGTGACTTCACCTATAAGCGAAAGGATGGGAAGACCTACAAGTTCATCGAAGATGAGGAATGGCGAGACACGAAGAGCAAATGAGCCCTATCCCGTTCGTGCCTATCCGCCAACGACTGACGAGAAAATCACCACGGTCGGATCGAAAAGTCTTCAATCGCCGGTGAGTGACCGCGGCAAGGAAATCAGGGCTTGGCTATGACAGGTCTGGAGACGAAAAATTACTGAGCGGTTTGCGACTTCAATCTTGAAACACGGGGTCCAGCGGAAGTCGTCCGACTAAGGTCACCTTCCACTTTTGCGGACTGACCGACCGGTATCACGCAAGCCAATCGTAGAAACGTAGACCCGCTTTGGGTCTATTGCGGTCCATCCAAAGCACGCATTTGAACTTCTTCAGTGGTTCAGTTGCAGCCGCAGTCTGGCAAGTTCCAAGTCACCCCGATGGCATGAGTTTGCCATACAAATAGCAATAAACCAACGTAATAAAAATGCTAACACGTTGATTTTTAACTTTTATGCAGGTAATCTCCCCGCATGAGCAAGTTCAAGCAACTCGAATCCTTCGTCTCTGTCGCCACCCGCGGCAGCCTGACCGCCGCCGCGATTGCGGAAGGCGTGGCTCCGGCCATCATGGGGCGGCGGCTCGACGCGCTGGAAGATCGCCTCGGTGTGAAGCTGCTGGTGCGCACCACGCGGCGCCTCTCGCTCACGCATGAAGGCAGTGCGTTTCTGGAAGACTGCCAGCGCTTGCTGGCCGACTTTGCCAATGCCGAGGCCAGTGTGTCGGCCGGCGGTGTGAAAGCCAGTGGTCACTTGCGCATCACGGCGCCGGGGGGGTTTGGGCGGCGGCACGTGGCACCGCTGGTGCCGCGTTTTCGTGAACTTCACGCCGATGTCACCATTTCACTGAATCTGAGCGACCGTGTGGTCGATCTGGCCGGTGAGGGTTTTGACTGCGCGGTGCGGGTCGGCGACATGCCGGACTCAAGCCTGGTCAGTGTGCGCCTGGCCGACAATCGCCGCCTGTGCGTGGCCACGCCCACTTACCTCAGGCAGCACGGCACACCGGTCCATCCCCATGATTTGTCCAGGTTTGATTGCCTGACCTTGTCCAGCGATGCCTCGCAAACCCGGGGCTGGTCCTTCAAAGTGCCCAAAGGCGATAGCAGCGAGCTGATCTATCTCAAACCCGGCGGGCCGCTGAATTGCTCGGACGGTCAGGTGCTGCACGACTGGTGTGTGGCAGGGTATGGCATTGCCTGGCGCAGCACCTGGGAGGTCGAGTCCGAGATCGCGGCGGGTACGCTGGTGGCGGTGCTGGAAGATTTTGCGGCACCGGCCAACGGCATTTACGCCGTGTTTCCTCAAGCCAAGCTTTTGCCCTTGCGCGTGCGTTTGTGGATCGATTTTCTCAAACATCATTACGGCCAGGCCGGGTTTTGGCGGGCGCAATGACGCAAAACGAACAGGCCAGCATGAAGGACGTGATTTTGTGCGCCGATGACTTTGCGGTGCATGCCCCTGCGTCACGGGGCATTGCCAGGCTGGCGGCGATGGGGCGCATCAGCGCCACCAGCGCCATGGTGTTGTCGCCGCGCTGGCCGCAGGATGTGGCGCTGCTGCACGACCTGCGGGGCCGCATTGACGTGGGTCTGCACCTGGACTGGACCAGTGACTTTGCGGTTGCCGCCGGGCACGGCCTGTCGCTTAAGGCGGCCATGCTCAAGGCCGCGCTGGGTGGCTTTGACCGGGCCGCGGCGCGCATCGTCATTGAGCGCCAGCTCGATGCGTTTGAGGCGCAGTGGCAGGCACCACCCGATTATGTGGACGGTCACCAGCATGTGCAGCAGTTTGCCGGCATTCGCGAAGCCCTGGTGCAGGCCCTGGCCAGTCGCTATCGCGAGCGCAAACCCTATTTGCGCATTTCACGCGCGCCGTCGGGCGCCGCCGATCTGAAAAGCCGCGTGATCGCCGCGATGGGGGCTTCCGCTCTTGAAATGATAGCTGCTCACGCAGGTCTGACGGGGGCTGGTGCCTTATTAGGCATCTATGATTTTGCGGGCGACCAGGCACGCTATGCCCGGCAGATGGCGGGCTGGCTGAGCGCTGCACCACCGGGCAGCATCATCATGTGCCACCCCGCACAGGCGGCAGAACCGGGCGATGTCATCGGCCTGGCCCGCGCCCGGGAGTTCGCTTACCTGAGTGGCGCCGACTTCCCCGCCACGCTGGCCCGCGCCGGGGTCCGACTCGTTCGGGGGCGGCATTCAGGATCGGGATCGTCGCCGTGAGCATGCCCGCTAGAATTCCCCGGTGAATATCTCCCTGACTGAACGACAAAAATCGTGGCTGACACTGGCCGCGCTCTGGCTGGTGCTGCTGCTGATGGCTGCCATGCGGCCGCTGGCCGTGCCCGACGAGGGCCGCTATGGCGAAATCGGCCGCTGGATGCTGCAAAGCGGCGACTGGCTCACGCCGCGCCTCAATGGCATTCCCTTCTTTCACAAGCCGCCTTACCTCTATTGGCTGGAGGCGATGGCGCTGGCCACCTTTGGCGTCAATGAGTTGGCCCTGCGTCTGGTCCCTGCGCTGCACGTGGGCCTGATGCTGGTGGCCTTGTATCTCTCGGCGCGGACCATCAGCACCGAGCAAATAGCCCGGCGCGCCGCCATCATGTTGGGCACCAGTCTGACCTTTCTGGTGGGTGGCCAGTACGTGAACCACGACATGCTGGTGGCGTCCTGGATTGGCGTGGCCATCTGGTGCTTTGCGTTTGCCTTCATGGCCGGGGACAAGCCCGACGCCACGTTGGCCCGGCTCGGCTTTGTGGCCTGTGCTTTGGGCATGCTCAGCAAGGGGCTGATCGGCATCGCGCTGCCGGGCCTGGTGATTTTCATCTGGCTGCTCTGGACGCGGCAGTTCAAAAAAATACGGTACCTGCCCTGGCTGACTGGCCTGACCCTGTTTGCGCTGATTGCGCTGCCGTGGTTTGTCATCGCCCAGAAAAAGTACCCGCAGCTGTTTGATTACATGTTCATTGGCCAGCAGTTCAACCGCTACACCGCCGCGACTTACAACAACCCGCAGCCGGTGTGGTTTTACCTGCTGGCGGTGGTGCTTCTGTTGTTCCCCTGGGTATTTTTTGCCCTGAATCAAGTGCGCCGGCCGGCCAGCCAGTTACCCGGCAGGGCGCCGCCCGTGGGCAAAGAATGGTGGAGTCTGTGCTGGATCTGGGTGGTAGCCATCATCACGTTCTTCTCGATTCCCAATTCCAAGCTGATTGGCTATGTGCTGCCGGTGATGCCGGCGCTGGCCTTGCTGTCCGCCCTGGGCTGGGAGCGTGCCATGGCGCACCGTGCCCGCGCCGGGCTGGTTTTTGTTGGTTTGTGCCTGCTCAATATCGGCATCGCCCTGACGCTGGTCATCATGGTGGGCGACGTCACCCGCACCGGGCGCGCGCAGGACGCGGCCCAAGCCCTGGCCTGCGCGGCCCGGCCCACCGATACCGTGTATGTGTCGGGTGCGTTTCCCTACGACCTGCCGTTTTATGCGCAAACGCCTAAACCCATGGTGGTGCTGGAGCAGTGGTCCGAGCTGCGTCAGACGGTGGGCGATGGCTGGCAGCGCGAGTTGTTTGAAGGCGCTGACTTTGATCAACAGGCCGCCAGGGTGTTGCAGTCACCTGACGTGCTGGCCCGGGCCGGTGCCGTGCCCGGCAACTGGTTTGTCGCCCAAACGGGCAACAAAACAGCCGAGGGCCTGACCGGCTGGAAGTTCTTTTACCAGGGCGCCGGCTGGGTGCTGTACCAGTCCGCGGTTGCGTTAACGGCGGAAGGCCCAAAACCGGCTGAGCACAAAGGTTTGCCCGGCTGCAAACAGCAGGGCCACGAATAGCGCCAGCAGCGCGGGCAGATCGAGCCCGCGCAACAGCAGCACAAAGACGAGCTCATTACTGGCAAAACCCGCCAGTGCGGTCACGGCAAAGCGGCCCAGACTGGTTGCCACACTGGTGCCCGCATCCTTGAAGCTAAGGAGTCGATGGCCGGCAAAGCTCACACAAAAGGCAATGCAAAAGCCCAGGGCATTGGCCAGCTCGGGCCACATCTGATGCTGCGCCAGCGCAAACACCGCCATGTGCGTCAGTGCCGCGGTGCCACCCACCGCCAAAAACCAGAAAGTTGACGCGCTCAAAGCAGTGACGCTTGCCGGTCTGGCAACAGCGACTTTCCGGCCTCCGGCGCCGGCACGGGTGTCGTCAGTCCGGCACCCGAACGCTGGCTGATCAGGTAGGTCGGACGTTGTTTGACTTCTTCGTAAATGCGGCCCACATACTCAGCCAGAACGCCGATCGAGAGCAGCTGGATGCCACTGAAAAACATCATGCCGACCACGATGGTGGCGTAGCCGGGGACGGCGATGCCGGATACAAAATAGTCCACCACCACCCAGGCGCCGTAGCCCAAAGCGAGCGCCGACAGCAGCAGCCCGATCAGCGTCAAGGCCCGCAAGGGGGCAATGGAAAACGCCAGAATGCCGGTGAGCGCCAGCGACAGGGAGCCACGCAGGCCAAAGTTGCTCTTGCCGTCCGCGCGCGGCAGCGGCTGGTAGTCGATGGCGGTGCTGTTAAAACCGACCCAGGCGTACAGCCCTTTCATGAAGCGGTTGCGTTCGGGCAGGCTTTTCAGGGCCTCCACCACCTTGCGGTCCATCAGCCGGAAGTCCCCGGCGTTGGCCGGAATTTTGACCCGGTTGCCGTAATTGACCAGTTTGTAAAAAAGCCCGGTCAGGCTGACCTGCAGCCCGGACTGGTCGTCGCGCGTTTTTCGCACCGCGTACACCACGTCCGAGCCCTGCCGCCACTTTTGCAGCATCTCGGGCAGCAGCGCGATGGGATGCTGGCCATCGGCATCCATCAAGATCACCACATCGCCCCGGGTGGCATCAATGCCGGCGGTGAGCGCGGGTTCCTTGCCAAAGTTGCGCGAGAGCTTCAGGTAGACCACCTCAAAGTGCGCCGCGCACAGGCTCTGCATGACCTGAGTGGTGTCGTCCCGGCTGCCATCATCCACCACGATCAGCTCGATGTGCTTGCTTAAAGAGGAGAGGGTTGCCAGGATTTGAGGCACGACAACGCCCAGATTGCGCGCTTCGTTGAAGGCGGGAATCACGCAGGAGATGGAGGGGGACTGGTCAAAACGGGACATCATGGCCGCATCATGCCAAAAGAAACCACCGTCGGGGACAACCGGCGGGGTTTTTTTGCGCTTTGTGCCGCCATTGAAGCGTCCCCCGTAAAATCAAAGCATGCTGTCTGTAAAAATTGAATTGCTCGAATCCCTGGTGCAAGCCCTGGAAAAATTGTCGCCCGGCGCGGGGGCCAAAGCTGCCTTTGAGTCGCCCAAGGTCGCCGCCCATGGCGACCTCGCCACCACCGCTGCCATGCAGTTGGCCAAGCCGCTCAAGCTCAACCCGCGCCAGCTGGCGGAAAACCTGCGCGCTGAATTGCTGGCGGCGGCCCCCTTTCAACGCTGGGTCGACGCTATCGACATTGCCGGTCCCGGCTTCATTAATATCAAACTCAAGCCCGCAGCCAAGCAGCAAATCGTGCGCGAGGTGTTGGCACAGGCCGCGCAGTTTGGCAGCCAACCCGCCACGGGTCACCGCATGCTGGTGGAGTTTGTCTCGGCCAATCCGACCGGTCCGCTGCATGTGGGCCATGGCCGTCAGGCCGCCTTGGGCGACGCCATCTGCAACCTGTACCAGACCCAGGGCTGGGAGGTCTATCGCGAGTTTTATTACAACGACGCCGGCGTGCAGATCGGCACCCTCGCCACCAGCACCCAGTTGCGCGCCAAAGGCTTCAAGCCCGGTGACGATTGCTGGCCGATCGACCCCGACAACCCTGCCAGCAAGGCCTTTTACAACGGCGACTACATCGCCGACATTGCCGCCGACTTCCTTGCTAAAAAGACCGTCCGCTCGGACGACCGCGAGTTCACCGCGTCGGGCGACGTCGAGGCGCTGGACGACATCCGCCTGTTCGCCGTGGCGTATTTGCGCCATGAGCAAGACCTGGACTTGAAGGCGTTTGCCGTCCAGTTTGACAACTATTACCTGGAATCGAGCCTGTACCTGAGCGGCAAGGTCGATGACGTCGTGAAAAAATTGCACGATGCCGGCAAGACCTACGAGCTGGATGGCGCGTTGTGGCTCAAGTCCACCGACTATGGCGACGACAAAGACCGCGTCATGCGCAAGGGCGACGGCACCTATACCTACTTTGTGCCCGATGTGGCCTACCACATCACCAAATGGGAGCGCGGCTTCGAGAAGGTGGTCAACATTCAGGGCACCGACCACCACGGCACCATCGCCCGCGTGCGCGCCGGCCTGCAGGCCGCTGGCGTCGGCATTCCGCAGGGCTACCCGGACTACGTGCTGCACACCATGGTGCGCGTGGTCAAGGGCGGCGAAGAGGTCAAGATTTCGAAGCGCGCCGGCAGCTATGTCACCCTGCGCGACCTGATCGAGTGGACCAGCAAGGATGCCGTGCGCTTCTTCCTGCTCAGCCGCAAGCCTGACACCGAATACACCTTCGACGTCGATCTGGCCGTGGCCAAGAACAACGACAACCCGGTGTATTACGTCCAGTACGCTCATGCCCGAATTTGCTCGGTGCTCTCAAGCTGGGGTGGCGAAGTGGCGAGTCTGGAACAAGTCGATCTCTCACCGCTGCAAAGCCCGCAGGCCCAGGCGCTCATGCTGCTGCTGGCCAAATACCCCGACATGCTCACCGCCGCAGCCGTGGATTTTGCGCCGCACGACGTCACTTTTTACCTGCGCGAACTGGCCGCCAGCTACCACAGCTATTACGATGCAGAACGTATTCTGGTGGACGACGAAACCGTCAAACGGGCCCGGTTGGCACTGGTCGCCGCCACGGCGCAGGTGTTGCACAATGGGCTGGCAGTGCTGGGTGTGAGTGCCCCGCAAAAAATGTAAACCAATAGCCTTGCGGGACAGACCTTCAGCCTTGTCTCCAACTAAAACCGAAAACCTTGCGGGACAGACCTTCAGCTCTGTCCCCAACTGACTAGAGAGGAAGCGCATGAAACAGCAACGCGGTGGAACCATTCTGGGGTTCATTATTGGCGTGGTGGTGGGTCTCGGGGCGGCACTGGCGGTCGCCGTCTACGTCACCAAAGTGCCCATCCCGTTTGTCAACAAGGGGCAAAGTCGTAGCCCTGATCAGGATGCGGCGGAAACCAAGAAGAACAAAGACTGGGATCCCAACGCGCCCTTGTATGGGAAAAATCCGGTTAAGCCTGTAGCGCCGGCGGCGCCAGCGTCCGCAGCTTCTGCACCTGGTACGACGGCTCCTGCTCCTGCCCCTGCGACCAAGCCGGCGCCCGATGCGGGTGTCGTGCCCGCCCCGGCACCGAAAGTCGTGGTCAAGCCGGCGGTGTCGGCTGATCCGTTGGGCGATCTGGCCAAAGCGCGCGCATCCGGCGCGGCGATTGAACCGTTCTCCTACTTCGTGCAGGTGGGCGCCTTCCGTACGCCTGAAGACGCGGAAAGCCAGCGCGCCAAGTTGTCCCTCAGTGGCGTGGAAGCCAAAGTGACTGAGCGCGAGCAGTCCGGCCGCACCGTGTTCCGGGTGCGCGTCGGGCCCTTCGACAAAAAAGAAGAAGCTGACAAGACCAAGGAAAAACTGGATGCTGCGGGCATGGAGACGGCCTTGGTGCGGGTGCAGCGATAGCGCTTTGCACGGAACTTGTTGAAGAACTTTTTGAAACTGGCCTGGTCTGATCGATTTAACTGGAGTGTTTGAAGATGAAACGTCGTGATTTTTCTCTGGCCTGTGGCGCTGCCATGGCAGGCGCTGCATTGGTTCAGTCCCCGGCCATGGCGCAGGGCAAACCGCCTGAAGCCGGAACCGATTATTTAATGCTGGAGAAACGTGCCGTCGTCGAGGCCCCGGCCGACAAAATTGAGATCGTTGAATTTTTCTGGTACAGCTGTCCCCACTGCAATGCGTTTGAGCCGACCTTCGATGCCTGGCGCAAGCGCGTCCCCAAAGACTTCGCGGTGCGACGGGTGCCGGCCGCGTTCCAGGACAGTTTTGTGCCCCAGCAGCGCCTGTTCTACGCCCTGGAGGCGATGGGTTTGGTGGACCAGTTGCATGGCAAGGTGTTTGCGGCCATTCACGTTGAAAAGCAAGACCTGAGCCGGGGTGATGCGATTGCTGACTGGGTGGCCAAACAAGGGGTGGACAAAGCCAAATTCCTGACCCAGTACAACTCGTTCTCGGTCGCGACCAAGGCGAGCCGCGGCACCCAGTTGCAAAATGCCTACAAGGTCGAGGGCGTGCCCGCGCTGGGCGTGGCGGGCCGTTTTTATACCGATGGCTCGCTGGCCAAGAGTATGGACCGTGCGCTGAAGGTGGTTGAGTTTCTGGCCGCAGGAATCCGTAGCGGTCGATGAATTGACCGGGCTGATCATCCCGCGTCCGAGGCCATTCGCAATACCGGGTAGCCTCCCAAACACATCATTTCTGACGGTTGAATGCAGATAGCCGTTTAGACTTGCTTGTCCATGTTTGCTCATTTCGCACGTTTGTCGATTCGCACGCAACTCATCTTGCTGGTGCTAATTGTCCTCGTCCCCGCATTTGCTGCCTTCATCAAGGGTCTTGCGGACGAGCGACAGGGGGCACGTGAAGCGGCCTATGCTCAGCTGAAAATTCAGGTCGACATCACGGCCGCCAGCCTGCGCGCCTTTTTTGACAATAACGAGGTGCTCCTCGGCCGATTGGCCCAGCGGCCGAAGGTCCGGCAGCTGAATGCCCGCAACTGCGACCCGATGTTGAAGGACTATGCATCCCTTCATCCCGAGTTCGCCAATGTGGTGGTGCGGGATCTGGCCGGAACCAATGATTGCTCAGTACTGCCGGGGGACGTCACGCAAGAGAAACTGCTGACGAATCCCTGGTTTCAGCAGGCCTTGCAGGGAAGTGCTTTCCAGGTCGGTGATGCGTTTGTGGGGCCGCGGTCCGGGCGCTGGGTCTATGTGATGTCACAACCGATACGTGATGACGCGGGCAAGAAGACGGGCTTGCTCTTTGTGCCGGCGGACCTGCTTAACCTGAACCGCAAATTACTCGGGGCGGTGCCGCCGGGTGTGCATGTTACGGTGACCGATGGGGCACGAAGGATCGTGCTGCGTTCGGTTGATCCCGAAAAATGGGTGGGCCAAGCCATGGCGGCGCAAATTCCGAGCGCTGCCCGGGGCCAAACCGCAGGGGATACTGAGGGGGTAGGTGCCGACGGTGTGCGACGACTCTATGCCTTTGCCGAATTGCCCGGCGTCGGCTGGCGCGTGTCGGCCGGTGTGGGTGAAGATGAGGCCTTTGCCGCATCGGACGCCGCATTCAGGCGCGGTATCGTCGCTGGACTGGGCATTTTGCTGCTGGCGCTGGCCCTGGCCTGGCGGATCGGCCTGGGGCTGCTCAGACCGATTGAATCACTGGCCCGCACGGTCAAGAAGCTGGTCGAAGGCGATATCACTGCGCGGGCGCCGCTTGTTGCCGGGCCGGTGGAGATCGAATTGGTTGCGCAGGAGTTCAACCGGATGCTGGAAGTGCGGGCAAGCTCCGAGGCTTCTTTGGCAAGCAGCGAAGAGAATCTCGCCATCACGCTGCAGTCCATCGGTGACGCCGTGATTGCGACCGACGCCGGGGGGCTGATCACCCGCATGAACCCCGCTGCCGAGCGCTTGACGGGCTGGCCGCTGGCGGATGCCACCGGGCGGCCGCTTCAGGAGGTGTTTCATATTGTCAATGACCAGACGCATCGACCCGTGACGGACCCGGTGCAGGTCGTCATGGCGACCGGCACCGTGGTTGGCTTGGCCAATCACACCGTGCTGCTGGCGCGCGATGGAAAGGTGCATCAGATTTCCGACAGTGCGGCGCCGATTCGTGACACTGCGGGCCGCATTGTGGGCGTGGTGGTGGTGTTCAGTGATGTCAGCGAGCAATACCGGGTGCAGGAGTCCTTGCGCGTAAAAGAGCAGCGTCTGCGCTTCCTGCTGTCCAGAACGTCGGCGGTGATCCGGACCTGCAGTGCCTGCGGCGATTTCGGAATGACCTTTGTCTCGGACAGTGTGCGCGATCTCCTTGGCTATGATCCGGCGCAATTCGTTGCCGACCCCGGCTTTTGGGACGCGCACGTCCATCCTGATGATGCCGCGTGTTTAGTGGCCGCCAAGAGCGCTCTGTTCGAGAACGATCAAGTGGTTCACGAGTACCGGTTTCGCCACCACAACGGGACTTATCGCTGGCTGCTGGACGAGATCCGTCTGTTTCGTGATGCGCGGGGACAGCCGACCGAGCTGATCGGCGTCTGGATTGATATCACCGAACGCAAAGTGGCGGATGCCGCACTGAAGGAAAGTCAGGAGCGCTATCGGGTCCTGGTTGAGGGGTCCCCCGTGGGCATTGCCGTGCACCGTCGCGGGCGCCTGGTTTACGTGAATCCGGCGGCCATTCGAATGGTCGGTGCGCGCGGCGCCGACGAGCTGGTAGACAAACCCATCCTGGAGCTGGTCCATCCCGATCATCGCGAAGCTGTCATGCAACGGGTCAGGGATGCGCTGGAACGCGGTATTGATGAACCGCTGGCGGAAGAAAAGTTTCTACGGCTTGATGGCCGCACCATTGATGTGGAAACCCAGGGCACGGTGCTTTTCTATGATGGAGAGCCCGCCGTGCAGGTCAGCTTTCAGGACATTAGCGTGCGCAAGCAGATGGCAGCCCAGATTCATCAGCTTGCGTTCTACGACGCCCTGACCGAATTGCCCAACCGGCGGTTCTTGATGGAGCGGCTCAAGATTGCAATCCTTACCAGTGCGCGCCACCGCCTCCATGGGGCCTTGTTGTTCATTGATCTGGATAATTTCAAGTCATTGAATGACACGCTGGGCCATGACATCGGCGACTTGCTGCTGCAACAAGTGGCCCAGCGGCTGATGGCCTGTGTGCGTGAAGCAGATACCGTGGCACGCCTGGGTGGCGACGAGTTTGTGCTGATGATCGAGGACTTGAGCGAGGATGTCCATGCCGCCGCGCTCCAGGCGGAAGTCATCGGTCAAAAAATCCTCGACGCTTTCAGTCTTCCCTTTACCCTGAATGACCGCGAACACCTGAGCACCCCCAGCATTGGCATTGCCCTGTTTGGCGAGAACGCGTCGGGCGTTGATGAAATGCTCAAACAGGCAGATCTCGCCATGTACCAGGCCAAGGCGGGTGGGCGCAACACCTTGCGCTTTTTCGACGCCAGCATGCAGTCGGCGGTAGAGCATCGGGTTGCCCTGGAGGATGATTTGCGTGACGGCTTGCGTCGCCAGGAGATGCTATTGCACTACCAGCCGGTGGTTCAAGGTGATGGTCGCGTCACCGGTGCGGAGGCGCTGGTGCGCTGGCAACAGCCGCGGCGCGGGCTGGTGCCTCCGGGTGAGTTCATCGGGCTGGCTGAGGCGACCGGCCTGATTCTGCCCCTGGGGCAGTGGGTACTGCACACCGCCTGTGCGCAGCTGGCAGCCTGGGCCGCCGACCCGGAGCTGGCGCATTTGACCATGGCCGTGAATGTCAGTGCGAACCAGTTCCGCGAACGCAATTTTGTGGAAAAAGTGAACGCGGCGCTGGGTCAGACGGGGGCCAATCCGCATCGACTCAAGCTCGAACTCACAGAGAGCCTGCTGGCTGACAATGTGGAAGACATCATCGCCAAAATGACGGCGCTGCGGGCCCGGGGCGTCAGTTTTTCACTGGACGACTTCGGTACCGGCTATTCGTCGCTGAGCTACCTCAAGCGCCTGCCACTGAGCCAGCTCAAGATTGATCAGTCGTTTGTGCGCGACGTCCTGACCGATCCCAATGATGCCGCGATTGCCCGCACCATTGTTCTGCTGGGCCAAAGTCTGGGCCTGGCAGTCATTGCCGAAGGGGTGGAAACCGATGGTCAGCGCCAGTTTCTGGCGGATAACGGCTGCCTGGTTTACCAGGGCTATTTTTTCAGCCGCCCCTTGCCAATCGAACTGTTTGAGGCTTTTGTGTTGCGCGAGGCGTAAGACGCCGCTTCGGGTCGTTACAATCAAAAACAAGACGTTAATGCAAGATTCATGCCTTTATGAAATCATCACTTTCCCCCTGGCTTTTGACCGCGGCCCTGGCCCTTGTCGGGGGGCTCGCCTGCGCTGAAAAAGCCGACCGCAACAAGCCCATGAATGTGGAGTCTGACGCCTTGCGCTATGACGATTTGAAGCAGACCAGTGTCTTCACCGGCCGGGTGGTTTTGACCAAAGGCACCATCCTGATTCGCGGGACCAAGATCGACGTGCGCCAGGATGCCGACGGCAACCAGTTTGGCGTGGTGACCGCGGAGCCGGGCAAGCTCGCGTTCTTTCGGCAAAAACGCGAAGGGCTGGACGAATTCATTGAGGGCGAGGGCGAGACCATCGAGTACGACAGCTTGGCCGACACCGTCAAGTTCATCAGCAAGGGGCAGTTGCGTCGTTACCGGGGTGCCAATCTGAACGATGAGTTCTCCGGAAACGTGATTCTTTACAACAACATCACCGATGTTTTTACCATCGACGGCGCAGTGGCCAAGGCTGGCTCGGGCGCACCGGCCGGTCGGGTGCGGGCCATGCTGACGCCGCTGCCGGACGCTGCCGCCGCGGCCCCGGCCAAGCCGGCCAGCGCCACCCGACCGCCATTGCCGATCCCGACGCTACGCTCCAGCACCACTTTGGGTGGGGAGAAAAAATGACGCATGACGTGCTTGTCAGTGAGGTTGCGCCCCGGGCTGACGGCGCCAGCGGCGAGAGTCGGCTCGAAGTCAGTCACCTGCAGAAGTTCTATGGCAGCCGCAAGGCGGTCAAAGACGTGTCGCTGGTGGTGCGCAAGGGCGAGATCGTCGGGCTGCTCGGCCCCAATGGCGCGGGCAAAACCACCTCCTTCTACATGATTGTCGGTTTGGTGCATGCCAGTGCCGGCGATATCACGATTGACGGCCAGTCGGTCGCGCACATGCCGATTCACCGGCGGGCCCGGCTGGGCCTGAGTTACCTGCCGCAGGAAGCCTCCATTTTTCGCAAGCTCAACGTGGAAGAAAACGTGCGGGCGGTGCTGGAGTTGCAGCATGACGAGCGCGGCAAACCGCTGACCAAAGCAGAAATCGAAAAGCGCCTGACCGGCCTGTTGCAGGACTTGCGGGTGGACCACCTGCGGGAAACGCCGGCGCTGGCCTTGTCCGGCGGTGAGCGGCGCCGGGTCGAGATTGCTCGGGCGCTGGCGACGCAACCCCGTTTCATTCTGCTCGACGAGCCGTTTGCCGGCATCGACCCGATTGCCGTGATCGAGATCCAGCGCATCATCAATTTTCTGAAGGACCGCGGCATCGGGGTGCTGATCACCGACCACAACGTGCGCGAAACCCTGGGTATTTGTGACCACGCCTACATCATCAGCGATGGCAGCGTGCTGGCCCAAGGCACCCCGTCCGAGATCGTCAATGACGCCGAAGTGCGTCGCGTCTATCTCGGTGAACACTTCAAAATGTAGATGAAACAAGGCCTGTCACTGCGGGTTTCGCAGCACTTGGCACTGACGCCGCAGTTACAGCAGTCGATTCGGCTGTTGCAGTTGTCGACACTGGAGCTCAGCCAGGAGGTTGACCAGATGCTGGACGACAACCCGTTTCTGGAGCTCAATGCCGACGAGCCGCCGCGCGAGGAGTTTGGTCTGGCGCAGGCCGACACGCCCGTTCGCCATGACGACCTCGATGCCGAATCTGCTACAAATTCAGTAGCTGACTACGCAACAGAGACGAGGGCTAGCGCCGAAAATGATGCCGAAGTCACGCCACTCTCCGCCGATGATGGGCAAAGCTGGGAGGGCGACGGCAGTGCGGCCATGTCCCCGGACGATAGCGAGTGGGGCGGCGACGCCAAGGCCAGCAGCAACAACCTGAACGGCAATGAAGACGCCGACGTGACCGAGATGGCGCGTAGCCAGGAGTCGCTGCAAAGCCATCTGCACCGCCAGGCGCTGGCTTTGCGTCTCAGCGCCGAAGACAGTGCCGCCCTGCGGTTTTTGATCGAGTCGCTGAACGACGATGGTTATCTGGAGGACACGCTGACCTCGCTGGCCGAAGGACTGGCGGGCGACGATGCGACGCAGGTCGAACAACTGGTGCATCACTTCACCGTTGCCTTGTCCCTGCTGCAAAGCCTGGAGCCCACCGGCGTCGGGGCGCGCAATCTGGCGGAGTGCCTGACATTGCAGTTGCAGGCCCTGCTGCAACTGGGTGTCTCGAACCCGGAGAAGCAGGCGCTGCGGCCGGTGCTTGAAGTGGCCCTGCGCATTTGCGCCCAGCCGATGGACCTGCTGGCCCGGCGCGACATCAAACGCCTGATGCAGGTGACGGGCGCCACCGACGCTCAAGTGCGCGAAGCCATCACCCTCATCGGCCGTCTCGAGCCCAAGCCGGGACGGCGTTTTGTCGATGTGGAGCGCAACATCGTGGTGCCGGACGTGCTGGTGGTCAAAGTGGGCAAGGGCGCACTCGCCAAGTTCCAGGTCCGGCTTAATGCCGAGGTGATGCCGCGCCTGCGGGTGCACGACATCTACGCCAATGCCCTCAAGCAGCACAAGAGCGGTGGCAACGACGCGGCCAGCTACGCCGCGCTGCAGCAGCGCCTGCAGGAGGCGCGCTGGTTCATCAAGAACATCCAGCAGCGCTTTGACACCATCCTGCGGGTCAGCAATGCCATCGTCGAGCGGCAAAAAAACTTCTTTACCCACGGCGAGCTGGCCATGCGCCCGCTGGTGCTGCGCGAGATTGCCGACGAGCTGGGCCTGCACGAATCCACCATCAGCCGGGTCACCACCGCCAAATACATGGCGACGCCGTTTGGTACGTTTGAGCTCAAGTATTTCTTTGGCTCGGGCCTGGGCACCGACTCGGGCGGCAATGCGTCCAGCACGGCGGTGCGGGCCCTGATCAAACAATTTATCAGCGCCGAGAGTGCCGCCAAGCCGCTCAGTGACAACCAGATTTCCGAGATGCTCAAAGAGCAGGGCATCGAATGCGCCCGCCGCACGGTGGCCAAATACCGCGAGGGGCTGCGCATTGCCCCCGCCAGTCTGAGAAAAGCTTTATGAACCAACTTCAATTATTTTTGCCTTGCGCCGCCGGCGTGGAAGACTACCTCGAGCCCGAGGTGCTGCGCATCACCGGCTTGCCGCCCGGCTGCGTGACCAAGCAGCGCGGCGGCGTGGCCGTACGCACCTCCCTGGCCCATGCGATGCTGCTCAACCTCTACAGTCGCCTGGCCCAGCGCGTGCTGGTGCTGCTGTCGTTCACCGAGTACCGCAGCGAGCAGGACCTGTACCGCGCCGCCAGTGAGGTGGCGTGGGAGCGCTGGTTCACGCCGCGCGAAAGCATCAAGGTCGAGGTGACGGCGCAGCACAGCCCGCTGACATCGCTGAATTTTGCGGCGCTCAAGATCAAGGACGCCGTGTGCGACCGTTTCCGGGTCACCGCCAACGGGGTGCGCCCGGACGTCAACACCCAGTGGCCCGATGCCCGCATCTACACCCACCTGACCACCGACCACTGCTCGCTGTATCTCGATACCTCGGGTGAGCCGCTGTTCAAACGCGGCTGGCGCGAAGACAAGGGCGACGCGCCCTTGAAAGAAACCCTGGCCGCCGCCATGATCGCCGCCAGTGGCTGGATGGAGGGTGAGGACGACCTGCTGCCGCTGTACGACCCCTGCTGCGGCAGCGGCACGATTGCGATTGAAGCCGCGCAGATGGCCTGCAACATTGCCGCCGGCAGCCGCCGTCGCTTCGCCTTCGAGAAGTACCTGCCGTTCCGCCGTGCCGAGTGGGATGCCATGAAAAAAGAAGCGGCCGACGCAGAAGTGGTGCGGGAACCCGGTCAAAAGCCCATTATTTTTGGCAGCGATGTGTCGCACCGCATGGTGGACTTTGCCCAGCGCAACGCCGAACGTGCCGGCGTCGCCGATGTCATCGAGTTTCGCGGTGGCGATGCCTTGCAACGCATGCCGCCGGTGGAAGGCCCCGGCGTGATGATGCTCAATCCGCCCTATGGCGAACGGATCGAAGTGGCGGGTGTAGCCGGCAGCGCCGCGCAAGAGGGCCGCTTTGGTGCCCGCGAGCTGCCGCAGCTGGAGGACGGCGGCGAGTTTTTCAGCCAGCTGGCGACCCACTGGAAGAAAAATTACCCCGACTGGACCGCCTGGGTGCTGACGCCTGACCTCAAACTGCCCAGCAAAATGCGCTTGAAAGAATCGCGCCGCGTGCCGATGTGGAACGGCCCGATTGAATGCCGCATGTTCCGCTTTGACATGGTGAAGGGCTCGGCACGCGCCAAATGATCGTCCTCGACACCAACATCGTGCTGGATGCCTACGTCTTCAATGACCCGGCCGCGCAGTCATTGAAGCTGGCGCTGGCATCCCAAAAAATTCAGTGGATCGCTACGTCGCCGATGCGCGATGAGCTGGCGCGGGTGCTGACCTATCCGAAGATCATGGTGCGTCTGGCGTACTATCAACTCACAGCAGCAGACGTGCTGGCGCAGTTTGATGGCCTGGCGCACCGGGTCGATGTGGCACCCAAAGCCAGCGTGACCTGCACCGACCCGGATGACCAGAAGTTCATCGATCTGGCGGTGCTCCACAAGGCCACGCTGTTGAGCAAGGACCGCGCCGTGCTTTGTATGGAAAAACGGCTGCTAGCCCTTGATGTACTTGCGTATACAGCTATCAATTTCGAAGCGTAAATCGATCAGACGACAAACCATGAGCATGACCATGAACCAAGAATTGCCTCCCTCTCCTGCGGTCCCTGCAGATACGTCGCCCCTTCTCGCCCCGGAGCTCCTGAGTGCGGACGAGTTTGACGAAATCGACAGCATCCTGGACGAACTGCGCACCCGCTACGACGAGACGCCGCAGTGGGAATTTTGCGAAGGCTTCATGGCCGCGCTGATCTGCTGCCGCCGCCCAATCCTGCCCTCCGAGTACTTTCCTGTCTTGCTGGCCACAGGTGGCGAGGACGCGCAGGATGAAGGCTCGTTTGCCGACGCGGCCCAGCAGCAGCGTTTTATGGAACTCTGGACGCGGCGCTGGAACGAAGTGACGCAGGCCCTGGATGCGAAGATCGAGTCCCTGGACGATGAGGCTGCTTACCAGCCTGAAGTGATGGATGTGCGTGGCGCTATTGCGGCATTGCCCGAGGAGGAGCGTGCGGCATTGGGCGACGATGAAGTGCCTTCATTCGGTCAGGTGTGGGCGCTTGGGTTCATGTTTGCGGTCGAGGCCTGGCCCGAAGAATGGACGGCCCCGCGCAACAAGGAGGCCGTCAAGTGGCTCAATACGGCGCTCGACGTCATGGTGGCGCTCACCGAAGACGACAACGAACCGCCCACGATGTCCGCCTTTGATGACGGCGAGGGTCCGCCCACCCTCAGCCTCAAGCGCATGAACGACTTTGCCGACGCCGTGTGGGCGGTGTACAACATGCGCGAGATGTGGCGCAGCATCGGCCCGCGTGTGGAAACGGTTCACAAGGTCGAGACACCGGGACGCAACGACCCGTGTTCTTGCGGCAGCGGCAAGAAATACAAGAAGTGCTGCGGCGCGGCTTGAATTCACCGTTGCGGCAGCGCGAAACGACCGTTTGACGGACAGCGGCTGACGCTATGTGGGGGGACTGGCCGGTTGAATCCAAGACCAACTCCGGTCATTCAGAATTTCCCCCGATAGTTGACGTTTAGCCTCCGTTTTTTGGTGACAAATCGTTGTCCCCCAGCTGCACTTCTTGCAAAAGGAATCCACCTTTTCGATTCTTGAGTGGCCTGCATCCGTGCTTGTGCATATAAAGCGCGAGCAAATGCCCTTCCCAAGCTTCAGAGTTATGCGAGGACAACCCTGCTGACTTGTTGAGTATCGCGCTGCTTGCCCACCAGATACTCAAAGACCCATGCTCACGAATTAAGCGACTATAGAAAGTCAGATTCATATTTGCATCAGCGCAGGAACGAAGAGAGGTTGGATCACCTTCTATTGCCCCCTCGTCATAGTCTGTGGTTACTCTTCTAAGGTTTTCGTTTGTCCATCTTGAACACATCGTTCCTTTGGTTTTTTCGATATAAACAAATTGACTCGGAAACGTTTTACCTTGAGCGTGCATGTACGGCTTGTCAACTGCCCACACAAAAACCACATCACGCTCGGCTTTTGCTTCATTGCAACGAAAGACACGATGGAAAGCCTTGTATAGCGTCTCTTGATTTAGCGCGTCGGCGGGCTCAATAATTTTTGGCAGCGGGTTGAAGCAACTTGCCAAACCGGATCGCAATCCGATATCAGTGAATTCGTGCATCATGCAAATCAAATAAGGCCAAGGACAATTGCCCATACCGGGGCAGGCACTGCAGCCGTGGCTTCCCACCCGTCTGATGCGGATCGACCATAGGGCTTCATGTTTAGTCCGTCAAGCTCGTAACCGTCAGAACTTGATCTGCCATACGGCCTCAAGATTCTTCCATCCCACTCGTAGCCATCCGACCAAGATTTCCCGTAGGGTTTAAGAAACCTGCCGTCCCATTCATAGCCATCGGAGCTTGATTGACCATAGGGCTTGAAAATTTCCCCATCAAGTTCCCAGCCATCAGATGAGGATCTGTCATAAGGTTTCAAAATTTTCCCGTCCCACTCGAAGCCATCTGACGAAGATTTTCCATATGGCTTGATGATTGCACTTATTTTTCCAGCGTTGCTCCTACTCTCGTTAGTTGAACTGGCAAGTATCGCTAGCAGAATGGAAAACCAACTTATTTCTTTACGGTCTTTTTTGTTCGGGAAAAATGCATGTGTTACACGAGAGACCAACCAAAAGCCCAGCCAAACAATGCCGACAATGAAAAGCAAAATCACAAGGCTTCCACCAAGACCATCTCCCTTGTTTTCGTCATTCCGTGTCGCATTTTCGGTATTGTTTGAATTAAGCAGCGGAGATGTGTGAGGGCCGGAATTTGAAGGCAGATTCGCTGTTGACTTGGAATCACTCTGTTCCATTGGTGAACTTATGGAAGCAGGGGGAAGACCAGTAATTACCTGCTCGGCAACTGGTGATGCCATTTGTTTGTCAATGACTTCCTCTACGCAATGCAAACCGTCACAAGCAGCAATATTTTTCCGAACTTCGGTCTCGATATCTACGTTGCGCCTATTGCTGAATTGAGCATCAAAAAGCTTCTGGTACTTGTAGCCAATAATTGCGTAGTCGCATACGACACGCTCACCAGTAGAATTATCTGAACCGCATTTGATGCCGCCAATCGTTTCGGCCTGAACCATTGAGTGAATCGCCATAGCCACCAAGATTGTGGCAGCAGAAGGAAAATTAAATCTAATTGCCATTTAGGTTTCTGATTTTTGTGATGGGCGACTAGTAGCTCCCCTCCGTTCAAGTAACACGGGGGGCTGTAAATACAAAGGCCGATAGTAGCGGTCAATCTGGCTTCACGCTATCCCCCAATCGAAAGATGAGGGGCATACGCGTTGCTGTATCAGCAAGAATGACGAGCGCTGGTGCTGGTTCTGCATCGAATTGGCTCGCCAGCGAAGGCTCGAACCAACAGCATCAATCCAGACCAGTACGGATGATTACTTGAGGCCAAGAAACGTAGCGACAAAGGAATTCTTATTGGCCTTGCCCAAAAAAATCAAGCAGCGCCGCCGCCGTGGGCAGCGGCAACTCTTCGGGGATGAAATGTCCGGCCGGCAGCGCCTGCCCCGTGACCTTGCCTGCGCACTGCGCTGGCCAGAGTTCCAGCGGCTGGAACAACTGGTTCACTACGCCGCGCTGGCCCCACAGCACCAGCATGTCACAGGCGATTTTGTCGTCACGGGCGCGGCTGGCGAAGTTATGCGTCAGGTCAATGTCGGCGCTGGCGCGATAGTCCTCACACATCGCGTGAATGGTGGCGAGGTTGCTGAAACACCGTTCGTATTCGGCCAGCGCCGCCGGTTCGATGTGGTCCAGGCCGAGTGAGCCCCAGTCGCCGAGCTTGGCGTGCAGATAAGCCAGCGCGCTGCCGTTGATCATGGCTGTTACGTCCGTCAATGTTTAGGGAGCGCCAGGCCTGAACGTCCCAGTTTCATTTAGAACATCTTTGAGAACGCTGCCGGAGGGAGGCCGGGGCGGCGCCCCAAAGGAAA
>Ga0074195_1001452_pt1 | contig 33461 bp, 32 predicted proteins | sample EPASupsiteHSE623_FD_64525 | JGI IMG/M metagenome (GOLD analysis project Ga0074195, IMG submission 64525) | Bioremediated contaminated groundwater from EPA Superfund site, New Mexico - Sample HSE6-23 | ecosystem: Environmental > Aquatic > Deep subsurface > Groundwater > Contaminated ... | reverse complement strand
ACTTTAGGCAGGTAGGGATTCTTGCTGTAGGCCATAAACGTAATGGGTTAGTTGGTTACATCCCAGTATACTCTGAAATGTTTCCAAGCTATTGGGCCATTACGATATAGTTGACAAATTCCATTTTTTCCGTTATTATGTCGTTGTATCAGTAGGCCGCTTGTCGCGGCTTTTATTTATCCAACCCCACCCCGGCCCTCCCCTTAGTAAGTGGAGGGTGGCCGTACTCCAAGGCTTTTTTTATAGCTCCTCCCCCTTGCTAAGGGGGAGGTCGGGAGGAGGTTTAGAGGGAGGCTTTATCCGAATATGAACCTACGCAACATCGCCATCATCGCCCACGTTGACCATGGAAAAACCACTTTAGTGGATGCTTTGTTGCGCCAAGCGCATACCAAGTTATCCAAGACCGAAGCGGCCGGGGATTTGATTATGGATTCCAATGAACTGGAGCGCGAGCGGGGGATTACGATTTTTTCCAAAAACGCGTCCGTGGTTTGGAAAGACACCAAGATTAATATCATCGACACTCCGGGTCACGCGGATTTTGGCGGCGAGGTGGAACGCGTGCTTTCCATGGCTGATGGCTGTCTCTTGCTGGTGGATGCCAAAGAAGGGCCAATGCCGCAAACCCGGTTTGTGCTTAAAAAAGCGTTGGCTTTTAAGCACAAAATTATCGTGGTCATCAACAAGATTGATAAGGATGGCGCCAATCCGGCCGTGGCCGTGAATAAAACTTTTGATTTGTTCGTGGAACTGGGGGCTGATGATAGGGCTCTGGATTTTCCGATTGTCTATGCCTCGGCCAAACAAGGCAAAGCCGGCTTAGAGCCGGATTTAAGCAAGATGACTGACATCAGTCCGATTTTTGAAACTATCTTAAAACATATTCCCAAGCCCACCGGCGACGCAACCAAGCCGTTGCAGATGCTGGTGACAACGCTCGCGGCTGATGATTTTAAGGGCAAGATTGCGGTGGGCCGCATTTATAACGGCAAGATGGCAGCTGGCCAGGAAGTGGTGCATATCAACCGCGACGGGGAGCCGGCTAAAGCGCGGCTTACGTCTTTAATGACGTTTACCGGCTTGGAACGCTTGGACACAGCCGAGGCCCAGGCCGGGGACATTGTGGCTATTTCCGGAATTGAAGACATTACCATTGGCGAGACAATCGCGGACAAAGACAATCCAGTGGCTTTGCCGATTCTCTCCATTGACCAGCCCACAGTCAAAATGCTGTTCATGGTAAATAATTCTCCATTCGCCGGCAAAGAAGGAAAATATTCAACATCGCGCCAGGTCAGGGAACGTCTACACAAAGAATTGCAGACTGACATGGCTTTGCGTGTGGATGACACGGATGAGAATGACTGGATTGTGTCTGGACGGGGCGAATTGCATCTCGCGATTCTCATCGAGCGCTTGCGCCGCGAAGGCTATGAATTCCAGGTTGGCAGGCCGCAGGTTATTACCAAAGAAGAGAATGGCAAGACCTTGGTGCCGTATGAATGGCTGGAAGTGGAAGTGCCGGAAGCGCATTCAGGCGTGGTCATCGAGAAATTAGGAAAGCGCAATGGCATTATGCAGGACATGAAAACCGAAAACAAGATTGTGTTCATGGAATTCGTTATACCCACGCGCGGGCTGTTCGGCTACCGCAGCGAGTTTTTGACAGACACGCGCGGTATGGGGATTATGCACAGTATTTTTTATCAATATCAGCCGGACGCCACCAACTGGCGCGAGCGCGAGCAGGGTTCTTTGGTGGCCACTGAAGCCGGCAAAACCAATTTGTACGGTTTAACCAATCTGCAGAATCGCGGCACTTTGTTCTTGGGCGCTGGCGTGGAAATCTACAAAGGCCAGGTGGTGGGGCAGAACTCTCGGCCCGGGGATTTAACCGTGAATGCCTGCAAAGCCAAGGAATTATCCAATATGCGTTCCAAGGGCGACGGCGGGCGTGAGCATTTTGACGTGCCGCGCGTCATGGACTTGGAAGCGGCTTTGGAATACATCGGGGACGACGAGCTGGTGGAAGTAACTCCGGATAACGTGCGCATCCGCAAGCAAGTCTTAAACGCCGAAGAAGCGCGCTACAAGGCCAAACAGGCGGCTTTGAAAGCCAAGCAAGCGGAGTAGTTGTTTATTTTGCTTTAGTAGTCTAAAGGAATGGCTGTAATAGCCTCAGAAAGGCTCTGTTTAAAAAAATTGGATTGACACGCGCTCTGAGTGTGTTACCATAAAACAAATTTGAGCAATTATATTGCCATTGTTCAAGTTTGTTTTATCAGTAAGACGAAAACGCGTATGCAAGACGAAAATCCAATAATGCCAGCCACTTCAGCGCCAGAACCGGTTGCGCCTGCCCCGGCCGCAGAACCTGAACCAACAACACCGGAAAGCGGCGAAGAGAGCGATGACTCGGCCGCGCCCGAGCCCGGAAAGTAGTGACTGGTTTGATTGAATACAGCTAAAAAACCTGCTATCATTGAGGCAGGTTTTTTGTATGAAACTCTATAATACCCTCTCGCGCAAAAAAGAAACCCTCAAGCCCATCAAAAAAGGCGTGGTGGGTTTTTATTCCTGCGGCCCCACGGTTTATAATTATGCCCATATCGGCAATCTGCGGACATACCTGTTTGCGGACGCGCTGGAGCGCGCCTTGGAGTACGAAGGCTTTAAAGTCAAACGGGTGATGAACATCACAGATGTCGGGCATCTCACTTCAGACGCCGATAGCGGGGAGGATAAATTGGAGCGCGCGGCCGCCTTGGCGCAAAAATCGCCGCAGGCCATTGCCAAATTTTACACCCAGGCGTTCTGGCAGGATGCCAAAGAGCTGAACATCAAAAAACCAAAGATAATCATTCCAGCCACCCAAGCTATTAAAGAGCAAATCGCGATTATCAAAAAATTGATGGCCAAAGGCTATGCTTACCAAACCAGCCAGGCGGTTTATTTTAATGTGGCCAAATTCAAAAAGTACGGCCGGCTTTCGGGCCAGTCATTATCCGATAAATTGACCGCGGCCCGCGATGAGGTGGTGGAAGATGATGAAAAAAAGAATGTGACTGATTTCGCGCTCTGGTTTAAGCTGGCTGGCCGGCATGCCAAACACATTATGCATTGGCCTTCGCCCTGGGGTGAAGGTTTCCCGGGCTGGCACATTGAGTGCTCGGCCATATCCACCAAACATCTGGGCCAGCCGTTCGATATCCATTCCGGGGGAGTGGACCATATCGGCACGCACCACGAGAACGAGATTGCCCAGTCCGAAGCCGCGACTGGCAAACCTTTAGCTAAAATCTGGATGCACGGTGAGTTTTTACTCATCGACAGCAATAAGATGGCCAAGTCCGAGGGTAATTTCATCACCCTGCAAACTCTCAAAGCCAAAGGATTTTCTCCGCTTGATTACCGCTATCTTTGCTTAACCGCCCATTACCGCTCGCGCTTAAACTTTTCTTGGGATAGTCTGGAGGGGGCCCAAAACGCTTACCAAAATTTGATCAACCGCCTCTCTGAAGCCAAAGTTGAAAAGCGAGTTTCCAAAAAAGGCGCGGCCGAGTCTTTTGCTAAGCAATTCCAAGCTCGTATCAGCGATGATTTGGATATGCCGGGAGCCCTGGCCGTGCTCTGGGCAGCGGTTAAATCCGAGCAATTGTCCGGCAAGGACAAAACTAGCCTGATTAAAGATTTTGACCGGGTTTTGGGCTTAGAGCTTAGCCAGGCAGCCAAAGCCAAGGCCGTCATACCAGGCGCTGTTTTGTCAATCGCCAAGCGCCGCCAAGTGTTGCGCGAGCAGAAAAAATTCATTGAAGCCGACAAATTACGGCTTGAATTAGCCAAAAAAGGTTATGAGGTAAAGGATTCGCCCAAAGGAAGCTTTAGTTTATTAAGGAATAAATAAGGTTTTTGGTAAAAAGTAATCCACAGGCTCAAACCTTAATAAATTTACACATTTGGCTAAATTTGCTACTTTTATAGGGTACTAACTACGGATTACTGATAAGTACGGATATACGGATAGTATTAATAAGGTTTAACTAGATCACTTTGATGAGGAGTATTAAGTCTATCTGTATATCTGTAAAGATTCGTAATCCGTAGTCAGTTAACTTTTAATAAACTAGAAATAATTAAGAGAAAATACTATGGCAAAGATGACAAAATCGCAGTTGTTGGCCGAGCTGGCCGAAAAGTCGGGCTTAGCCAAAAAGGATGTTGCCAAGTTCTTTGAAGTCATGACTGAAATGGCTTACAAAGAAGTAAAGTCCGCCGGCCAGTTTGTGGTGCCGGGCATTGGCAAATTAGTAAAAGTGCATCGCCTCGCCCGCATGGGCCGCAATCCAGCCACCGGCGAATCTATCCAGATTCCGGCCAAAACAGTGGTTAAGTTCCGCGTGGCCAAGGCCGCCAAAGAAGCCGTATTATAGAAGCGGATTGACGCGGATTTTTTACGCGGATATACGCTGATTTTTACAAAAGGCGCTCTGTTTTCAAAGGGCGCCTTTTTGTGATAATATTAACTACGGATTACGAATCTGTACAGATATACAGATGATTAAAATTTTGTCGAATCTGTATATCTGTATTTATCTGTAATCTGTAGTGAGTTTATGAAATTTACTTACCAAGACTCTTGCGGTCTAAAAGCCGCTGACATTACCAAAACAGCCAGAACTCTAGATCCTTATCTTGCTGATCTGCAAAAAGCCACCCAAGACGGCAATTACAGCACGGATGAATCGTGTCTGCACGCGGCTTATGACGAGGAGCTCCTTGAGTCAATCAAGACTTTGGTGCAAAAGAAAAAGAATGAGCATTTGCGCGAAGTGATGGTGGTGGGTATTGGCGGGTCGATTCTCGGGAGCCAGGCTTTAGTCCAGGCTTTGCGTCCCAACGGAGTCGCGCTGTCTTTTTTTGATACAATTGATAATCACCAGGCAATCAAGGGCATCGAGACCATCAAGCGCCTGGCAGCCGAAGAGAGGCAGGTGCTCATAAACATTATCAGCAAGTCCGGTTCAACCATTGAGCCGCTCTCCAATGCGCGCGTTTTTTTGGATGTCTTGAAAACCGCCATGCCAAACTGGCAGTCGCAGGTGGTGGTAACCAGTGAACCAAAATCAAAACTCACTGCCTGGGCCAAAACACAAGGAATTGATACTTTGCCGAACCCGCCCAAAGTAGGGGGCAGGTTCAGTGTTTTGAGCGCTGTGGGCTTATTCCCAGCTGTTTTGGCTGGCGTAGATATTGGAGCCTTGCGAACAGGCGCCCAGGAAGCTGATTTAAAGGCGGCCGCCGAATCCGCGGCTATCATCTATTTAAATTTGAAGCAGGGCAAGATTATCCACGATTTATTTCTGTTTGACCGCGACTTGGAAAATCTTGGCAAATGGCACAGGCAATTGGTCGGCGAGTCTTTGGGCAAGGCCGGGCAGGGGATTACGCCGTTGGTTAGTATGGGCTCAGTGGATTTGCATTCCATGGTTCAGCTGTATCTGGTCGGGCCCAAAGACAAGTTCACCACTTTTGTCACTCTCAACCGGGGCGAGGGCGTTAAAGTGCCGGAAGTGGACAAAGAGTTCGACGCCATTGTGCCGAACACAACCGGGAAAACGCTCTCAGACATTATATCCGCCATTCTCTCCGGCACCAAGGAGGCTTACCAAAAACGCGGCTTGCCGTTTGTGTCCATTGATCTGGAGGCAGCCTTGGAAAAAGAATTGGGCCGCTTTTTCCAGTTCAAGATGATTGAGGTGATGTGCTTGGCGAAATTAATGGGCGTGGATGCTTTTGGCCAGTCATCAGTGGAAGAATATAAGGCGGTGACCAACAAAATACTGGCAGAGAAAAACTAACTACGGATTACTAATCTGTACGGATATACGGATATATTCGAATATGGTTGGAGGGAAAAATAAAATTGAGCTGTTGTATCGCGATTTGACTTTTAAAATTATTGGTGTTTTATACGATGTATTTAATGAGTTGGGTCCTGGTCTCCGTGAATCTACTTATGAGCGGGCTATTGCTAAAGACTTAAAAGACGTCGGTTTTTCATTTAGGCGACAATTGCCTTACAAGGTAACATATAAAGGAGAGATAGTGGGGCGATATTATTTTGATTTTTTAGTAGAAGGAAAGGTTATTCTGGAGTTAAAACAAGGTGATTATTTTTCCAGGAGAAATATTCACCAGTTAAGCGAATATCTAAAAGCAACAAAATTGAAGTTGGGTATATTGGCAAATTTTACTTCGACAGGGGTTAAATATAAACGCATAGTCAATATCTCTAAATCCGTATATCCGTATTTATCTGTAATCCGTAGTTAGTAATGTCAATACAGACCAAACCATTTCCACCTGCTCCTAGACTTCGGAAGTTAATTGGCCCGAGCTTTATTTTGGTTGGATTGGGGTTAGGGAGCGGCGAAATTATTCTCTGGCCTTATTTATCGTCCAATTATGGCTTGGGCATTATCTGGGCCGCGGTTTTAGGCATCACGTTCCAGTTTTTTATGAACATGGAAATCGAGCGCTATGCCCTGGTAAAAGGAGAGAGCGTTTTGGCCGGGTTTAAACGCTTGTGGGGATGGGCGCCATATTGGTTCGTGTTTTCGTCTTTCATCGGTTTTGGCTGGCCGGGCATGTCCGCGGCCTCGGCCGTGCTTTTGGGCAAGGCTTTTGGCATCGAACAAAATACGCATTATATAGCCATCGCCCTCTTGGTTCTGACTGGGTTGATTTTTACCATTGGTCCGGTTTTGTACCGCGTGGCGGAAGTGTTTCAAAAAACCATTATTTTTATCTGTGTGCCGTTTATCACAATTTTGACGATTTGGCTGGCGCGCGCGGCTGACTGGCAAGCTTTGGGCCAAGGCATGATCGGTATGGGTGAAGGCTATATTTTCGCGCCCGAAGGGATTGCTCTGGCCGTATTCCTGTCCGCTTTCGCTTATGCCGGGGCCGGGGGCAATCTTAATCTGGCCCAGTCGCTTTATATCAAAGACAAGGGTTATGGCATGGGCGCTTATGCCAAGCGCATCACCAGTTTGGTAACCGGCAAGCAAAGGGGAGCGCCTACGGCCGAAAGCCAGGTGCGCTTTGAAAATTCAGCAGAGAATCTGGCCCGTTTCCGTGTCTGGTGGCGCCGTGTCAACATCGAGCACTTGCTGGTTTTTTGGGCCACCGGCGCATTTACCATGGTCATGCTGGCTTTGCTCGCTTTTTCTTTGGTGCACGGCTCAAGCGGTGTGGCCGAAGGCATTAAATTCATTTTTTATGAAGCTGGCATTATCAGCACCCGGACATTTCCTTTTGTCGGCACTGCTTTTCTGCTCATTGGCGGGATTATGCTTTTATCCACCCAGATCGGGGTGTATGAATCTTGCTCCAGGATAGTCACTGAGAATATTGCCATTGAAAAAGAGACAAAGGGTAAAATCTGCAATATCTCGCGGACATTCTATATTACGCTTTGGACCTTTGTGGCTTTCGGCACAGTGGTTCTGCTTTCCGGGTTTAATGAGCCCAAGACTCTGATTGTCCTCGGCGCGGTTATCAACGCCTTTACCATGCTGGTGCATTTGATCCTGACGTACTTCCTCAATCGCCGCGAACTGCCGCGCGAGTATCAGGCCAGCTGGTGGCGGCAGGGGATTATCTGGGTGGAGATTATATTCTTTGTGATTTTTACCGGAGTGGTGGCCTGGGACAAGTTTTTGAAGTAAATAAAAGAGGATTCTATAAAGCCTGTTATTTTAGGTATAATTGACAGGTTTTTTTATTTGTGCTATAATATTAGGTCTGAAATAAAGAGCTGAAATCGTAGTATTTCCAACCCACGTCCTGCTTTTAGCGGGACAAAATCCAAACCCTAAGGAGGGTGATCATGCTGTACCGTTTGCTGAGTTTCGTTTGCGCGCTGGCCATCCTGGCTGGCTGCGGCCGTGAGAACAGCCCGCTCGCTTCGAGCGAGATGGGCGAGGACCAGGAAGCAATCGCCAAGTTGGCCGTCTCCGAGGCCGTGGCCGGCACCTGCGAGAAGTGCGGCCAAGACAAGATGACAGCCTTCCCCAACACGGCCATGGTCGGGGGCAACGAGTACAACCCGACCGCAGTGGTCGGGGCTACTCACGTCAAGGTTGCCTCTATCGTGGTGCAGGTCGATGCCAAAGAAGCATATCGCCTGCGTCACCTGAACGTGACCTCTGACTTGCCGGCCGGTGTTTTCGGCCAGGTGTTCCACAACCTGAAGGTCTTTGTCCGGGACATCCAGGTCGGGAGCACTGCCGGGACGCTGTCCGACGAGACCGTGGCTTTCCAGTTCGGGAGCACGGTTCCTGTCGAGCCGATGCCGGCTTATGTCATCATCGACTTCTACGCGGACATCTACTCAAGCGCCACGGCCGAGGACCTGGCTGCGGTCAACAACCACGCCAACGGCCCATTCGCCATCTCGGCGGTCGACGGGTTCGGGGTTGTCTCGAGGCACTATGCCCAGAGCCAGGGCTCCATCAATGGGCAGCGGGTGTTCATCGCGACGCAGGGAAGCCTGAATATCACCCCAGTAGCGGCCTCAAGCCAGGTCCCGACCCAAATCGTCACCGCTGGCATTGAGGAGGTGGAGTTGTTCAGGTTCAAGCTCGGTGCGGTTCTCGAGGATGTGGATGTAACGCGCTTCGTCATCAGTCATCAGGTAATTGCCGCCGGCGTGGCTACGGACCACGGCCAGCCGTTTTCCACTCTCTACAACTTCAAGCTGTATGACGGGACAACCTTGGTTGCTGGTCCTATACCCTTAACCTTTCCCAGCGTCACGGGTAATGGCGGCTATATTGACTTCACGATTGGTTCAGACGCGCCTTACCGCGTGAACGCCGGCACCGAGAAGATGCTGACGCTGAAAGCCTTGGTGGCCAGCGCGCAGTCAATCTCTTCAGGCTCGACTCATCGGTTCAGTCTGACCGGAGATGCGTTCGGTGATGGTAGCAACAAGCGAGCCATAACCGCGCGCGGGGTTACCACCGCCCTGAATCTGGACGGGCCGGAGCCAGGCACCGAGATCGTCGGCAATGAGACCACGGTGCGAGGCTCGTATCCACTGATCGAGCGGATGGATCTTGGCTCGACCGCGCTTGCGGCCGGCGCCACCAGCCAGAAGCAGATTGCCGTCTTCAAGGTGACGGCGGTTGGCGACGAGGTCGACCTGCGAGGCCTGACCTTCAATGTCGCGGTCACCGATGCTACTCCTTCGGTGCCGCTCGAGGTCAGTAACTTCAAGCTCTTCAGCAACGGGACCGTCGTCCACGAGTACAGCGTCGTGATCAACGGTAGTCAGATCATGATCGTCTTCACGCCTCTGGGCATGGATGGCGAAGTGATCGCCGCTGGGCAGAGCAACACCTATGAGTTGAAGGCGGATATCGCCAACGCTCATATGGGATCGTCCACCGACAGCGACAGTATCGCCATCACGCTTGTGGACGAGTCCACTGGTCTGGCGTACAACCTGCCGCTCGATCCTTGGGTGGTCTCCAAGTAGTTCCGTTCTTCCGGTGCCATCAGGCGTCGGTTCATCAGAAGGCTCGCATTTCACAACAGCAACATCGTTGTGGAATGTCGAGCCTTTTCTTTTTGGCGGAGATCGCATTTTTTTGGTATTTGCTGGTATTGTATTTTGGGATAAGGTGCTGCGGTAGGTAAAATTTATCTTATTTTAGCCAAAATCTTGTCATTTTATATTGACAGGATTTTTATTTTATGCTACAATTAATATATTAGAAACACAAACTGTACTTCAATGTCGCGGCAATTCTTGTCGCGCAAACCCATAGGAAGGAATACCAATGCGGTGGATCATCGCAACGTTGGTTCTTGGCCTGTTCCAGGCCAGCGGCAGCTTCGCCGCCACAGTCGAGAGCGCTTTCTCCTGGGGCCAGGTCAAGATGACGCAGGCCCAGGAGCAGGAGTACCATCGGGTCGCCAAGGTAGTGGGGAGGGAATGGCAGGCAATCCTCTCTGTGGAGATCGAAGGAGAGGCCATCCTGACCCAGTACTCTGATCTCTCTGGATTTGAGGTAAGCCACTTCGAAGGTGGGCCCCTCGCGATCCAGGCAGAGTTCCCAGTGGACCTGCTGGCCGGGCGCAACCCCCGCCGTTTCCAGATGGAGTTCGTCGTCAGTGACGGCACCCAGATCGTCCTTGAGGACGTTGGCTGGGAGGTTGTCAATGAGGAGTACCAGGTGAGGTTCGAGACGCCCTGGACCGGAACCCAGGTCCAGATAGACCTGATCTCGAACGGTGTCGATGACCGCTACTACGGTCGTCTGACGCTGAGCTCCATGTCATCCGGCCTCACAGTGAGTGGCACCAAGGCCGGCGGCTGGCGCGGCCGCAGCCATCAGCCGTCCGTCGAGGATTGGTCACGGGTGGCGGCTAGGTTTCATCAGATCAACCAGGAAGTGAGGGTCAAGAACCCCACTGGCGGCCTGGTGAACGGCGCCGACGTAGAGATCAAGTACGATCCAGCGGTGTTCAGCGGTCTGGCCGCTGCCACCGATCAGAGCGACTTCATCCTGGTCTACAACGACATGGGTAGTATGCTCAAGGTCTCTATGGCCTCGGCCTACGGGGACAACAGCCAGGAGTTCTCGTTGTTCTGGCTGGTGTGTACCGGCCGGCCAGACGCAACTCTTGGCACTACCACCATTACTGCCCGCTTCGTGTTCTACAACGAGGAAGGCAGAACCATCGGCACCCAGACTGTCCACTGGAGCGTGGACATCGTCGAGGAGTAGCCGCCAACAAGCGATCTGTTCTGTATCGAAGGCTCGCGTCTTGCGCACCCCATGTGTGTAAGATCTGCGGGCCTTTTGTTTTTGGGAAAAATTGTTTTTGTGTTATAATAATCACTACAGATTCGTAATCTGTAGTTAGTTTATGCCTACAAAAACAAAAATCAAAAAAGCCTGGGTAGTTGCCGTGGATATGGGTTATGGCCACCAGCGCGCGGCTTATCCGTTGCGCGGTTTGGACAGCCAGGATGTCATAAACGCCAATACTTATTCCGGCATTCCGGAGTCAGACAAAAAAATATGGCGGCAAAGCCGGACCATGTATGAATTTTTTACGCGCTTTAAGAGCTTTCCGTTTTTCGGGGAGCTGGTTTGGAATATCTTTGACAAGTTTCAGGCCATTGACCCGTTTTATCCCCACCGCAACTTGACCCGCCCCAGTTTGCAGTTGCGCCAGACTTACAATCTCATCAAGCGCCGGGGCTGGGGCAAGCATTTAATCCAAAAACTGGCCATTGAACCGCGGCCGCTCATTTGCACTTTTTTCATTCCGGCTTTCATGGCCGAGGTTTGGGAATATCCGGGTGAAATTTACTGCGTGGTGACTGATGCCGACATTTCGCGCGCTTGGGCCTCCTTGGATCCCTTAAAGAGCCGCATTAAATATCTAGCGCCAACTGACCGGGTGGTGGAGCGGCTAAAGCTTTACGGAGTCAAAGACGAGAATATCTTTTTGACTGGTTTTCCTCTGCCTAAAGAAAACATCGGCATTGGCGAAAAAACGGTTAAGTCGGATTTATGGCGGCGTCTTTCGGTTCTGGATCCGACCGGCACTTTCCATGAGCATTATGGCCAGACTTTGGAAGGATCTTTGGGCAAGAAGCCGGCTCCGAAAAAAGAAGACGACGGCCGGGTCTGGCTCATGTTTGCCGTGGGCGGGGCCGGGGCCCAGCGCGAAATCGGGCACGCCATTCTCAAAAGCATTGCCGGCCATATCAGGGCCGGGCACTTGGGACTAACCTTGGTGGCCGGAATTCACGACAATGTTTATAAATACTTCATGGAACAAATCAAGCGCCATCGCCTGACCAATTATCTTGATAAAGGCATTAGTATAATCTACGCCAACACCAAAGAAGAGTATTTTCGCAAATTCAACATTGCTTTGCGCACCACCGATGTTTTATGGACCAAGCCGAGCGAACTTTCATTTTACGCGGCTTTGGGGGTGCCGATTATCATTGCCCCGCCCATCGGATCGCAGGAACATTTTAATAAATACTGGCTGGAGGTGGTTGGGGCGGGCGTGCCCCAGGAAGAGCCCAAATACGCTCATGAGTGGATTATAGATTATTTGGACAAGGGCTGGCTGGCGGAGGCGGCTTTGCAAGGTTATCTCGAAGTTACCAGAAAAGGAGTTGAAAATATAAAAAAAGTAGTATTTTCGTAGTAAGATATTAGTGTTGAGAATTGGAGAATCCGTGAATTGGAGTGATTATCGCGCCAATTCTCCAATTCTCGGATTCTCAACACAATTGATATATGCATTGGCTCATCATCGTCCTCGCTGGCCATTTTTTGAACGCTCTGGCGTTTTTGATGGATAAATTCCTGCTCACTAAAAAAGTGACTTCGCCTTTTGTGTACGCGTTTTTTATCGGCGTTATGGGCGGAGTTGCTGTTTTACTGATTCCTTTTGGTTTTACTGTTCCTGATTGGCCGGCTGTCGCCCTCGCTCTCTCCGGAGGCGCTACTTTTGTTTTGGCTTTGATTTTCTTTTTTGCCGCGCTCAAGCAAAACGAGGCCTCGCGCGTGGTGCCTTTATCCGGCGGATTGGTGCCGGGCTTTACCATTATTTTTGCTTATTTTCTTTTGGGCGAACGCCTGGCCCTGCAACAATTAATCGCTTTTGCGGCTTTGGTTGTAGGGGGAATATTGATTACAATTGAAACCAACCAACAGCCCAAAAAACAAGCGAGTTCCAATCGCGGCTATTTATGGGCCTTGGTTTCGGCAATTATTTTTGCCTTGTCATCAGTTATAATGAAAATCGTTTTTAATGAGCAGGCTTTTATTTCCGGGTTTGTCTGGTCCAGAATCGGCGGCTTTTTGGCCGCGCTTTTAATCTTGTTAATTCCGGCCCAGCGGTACCAGATTTTTCACCAACCCAAAGCCAAACGGGCCGGCAAGACCGCTTTGCTATTTTTTATGGGCCAGGCCGCCGGGGCGCTGGGTTATATTATTCTGGCTTATGCCATCTCGCTGGCTTCGGTTTCGCTCGTTAATGCCATGCAGGGGGTTCAATACGCGCTTTTGCTGGTAATTATCGCCGTGTTATCCCGCAAGTTCCCTCAGATTTTATCCGAGAAACTGACCGGCCGGGTGTTGGCGCAGAAGATTATTGCGATTATATTAATAACATTGGGTATAGGACTGATTGCTTGGTGATGAGGAATGGAAGAATGGAAGAATTGAAGTGGAAAATATGGAGGAAAAAACAAAGTATATTACGCATTTTCAGGATTTATATGTCTATCAAAGGCTGTTTAAATTATCGAGAGTAGTTATTAAAAAAATTATCCCAAAACTTCCTAATGAGGAAAAATATGATTTGTCCGATCAAATGCGCCGAGCGGCTAAGGCTTGTACAGCCATAATTGCCGAGGGATTTCCTAAAAGATTTCAGAAGAAACATTGGAGCAAATATTTAACAGATGCCATTGGTGAGTGCGATGAAATGATAAATCATTTAATGCAAATTCAAAATCTGTACGATGAAATTATCAAATCAGATTCGATTCAAATTGTTATTAATGAGTATGAAATAAGTAAAAGACAACTATTTGCTCTTGATAAATCATGGAAAGATTATCATAAAAAATAAAATTAAATAATTACACTTCAATTCTTCCATTCCTCAATTCATCCATCTATGTTTTACCAATCTTTGTATTTATTCGTTGCCGCTTTTGTCCTGGCCTATCTGGAGGTGCAAATTGAAGGCCAGCATGGCTGGGCCGCCCAACTGCCCACCTGGCGCCCAAAGGGCAAATGGTATGCTAATTTTTTTGAGCGAGCCATGGGCGGCAAAGAGCTGACCGGCTACCATATCGGGGTATTCGGTTTTGTTTTGCTTTTTTTGCATTATCCTTTTCTGGGCCTGGCGCCGACCTGGGGACAGGAATTGTGGGTGCTCTCGCTGTTTTTGTTGTTCTCGGTTGTCTGGGATTATCTTTGGATTATAATCAATCCGCATTATGGCGTGATAAAGCGCCGACCGCAAAGCGATGTCACTTGGCACCGCCATTGGTGGGGACCGTTCCCGCGCGATTATTATTTTGGGGTTTTACTTTCCGCGGCCGTGTTATATCCGGCCTGGCGCGGCAATATGGATATTCTGAAAGAGTGGGGGATAGTTTTGGGAATATTCGCGGCGGGCACGATTTTAGTCTTGATTATTACGGAATTGGTAAGAGGAGACGTGGAAAGATAGTTATGCATCGTCATATAAAACGCACGCTCAAGATCATAGCAACCGCCATTTTTGTGCTGGCCGTTGGTTTTGTCGTCTGGCTAATGTCGGGCGAAGGCGTAACCAAGCCTCAGAACACGGCTTGGGGCGTGACTTTTTCTCCCCGCCAGGCTGATTATCTAGGCTTAAATAGCGGGAAAGTTTTCCAGGCCATGCTAGATGACATGAAAGTCAGAAATTTCCGTATCATGGTGCCTTGGTATCAGGTAGAGCCTGAGCCGGGTAAATTTAATTTCTCCGATGTTGACTGGTATTTAAAAGAGGCGCAAAAGCGCGATGCTAAAGTTATTTTGGCCGTTGGGCGGAAGCTTTTCCGCTGGCCTGAATGCCATGAGCCGCTTTGGGCCAAACACCTTTCTCAGGACGAGTTTGAGTCCAAGCTCTTAGCCCTCCTGGAGCAAGAAATTCGCCATTTCAGGGAGTTTCCCAATATAGTTGGCTGGCAGGTCGAGAACGAAGTTTTACTGCCTTTCGGCGACTGCTCACCCTTGCCCAATCTTGAACTTTTTAAGAAAGAAATCAGCCTGGTGCGCTCTCTGGACAGCCGGCCAATAATCTCAACCGAATCCGGGGAGCTTTCAGCCTGGATTCAAATCGGTTCTTTGGTTGACCGGCTGGGAGTGAGCTTGTACCGGATGACAAATAATTCAGTGCTTGGTAAGATGTATTATCCTTTCCGGCCCGGGTTTTATCAAAAAAAAGCCGCTTTTTCCAAAGTATTAAATCCCGGCTTGCAAGATATCTTTATTTCCGAGCTGCAGCTGGAGCCCTGGGGAAACAAGCCTTTGGCCGAGCTGTCTGTGGCCGAACAATATGATCGCATGAGCCTGGAACGCACTAAAAACATACTCAGCTATGCCCAGCGCACTGGGCTCGGGGAAATCTACCTCTGGGGCGCGGAATGGTGGTATTGGCTGAAAGAGGTTCAAAAAGACAACCGGTTCTGGGATCTGGGGAGGGAATTAATGGATAATTCAAATAAATAAACCAAAAAATTCTAAATTCTAATATCTAAATTCTAAACAAATCTCAATGACCCAAATCCCAAATTCAAAACTGTTTAGGATTTTGAACATTTGAATTTAGATATTGTTTAGAATTTAGGATTTAGATATTAGGATTTTATTGAATATGTCTATTGTAACGAAAGGTGGAGACCAGGGCGAAACCTCTTTTTTTGGCGGGGAACGGGTGGCCAAAAGCGATCCGCACGTCGAGGCTTATGGCCGAATTGATGAACTGAATTCAGTTATTGGCGTTTTGGCTTCTTGTCCGAAGATTCCCGAACCAGCGGCTTCTGATTTGTTAAAAATCCAGGAAGCCTGTTTTACCATGGGTTCGGAATTAGCCACCCCGGCCACGGCCTCGGAAAGCGTCCGGTCTTATATTCCCAGGATCTCCGTGCCGGACATCGCTTTTTTGGAAAAGCGCATCGCGGACATGGAAAGCGCGGTCTTGCCCCAGCAAAAATTCATTCTGCCCGGGGGCAGCCCGGCCGCGGCTTTGGCTTTCTGGGCGCGGTCCGTGGCCCGGGGAGCGGAAAGAACGGTTGCCGGCCTCAAGGAAGGCGATGTTTCGCCGTTTTTAAGGCAGTACTTAAATCGTGTTTCAGATTATTTTTTCATTCTGGGGCGCTTTTTGAACCGCCAGGAAGGCCAGCCGGAGAAGGAGTGGTCCGGCGGGAAAAAAGTCTAGTCTTGAAGAGTTTTTTTAATTGGTTTTATCCACAGCCCCGCCATGGCGGGGTAATTTTGGCTAACTGGTGATGATTTTCTAAACACAACATATAGTGTTATACTGGTAATTGCGAGCACAACATATTGTGTTCAGCCGCCTAAAAAAATTATCCCACCCCTATGGAACCAAAACAAAAATTGCACATTAATGAGCCGGACCAGACATTAACCCCGCGCGAGGTTGAATCCATAAACGGCTATTATAAAAAGGTTGTTTTAGAGCCATCCTACGCCAAGGCTTCGGATGGCGTGGCCGGGCCCGCCTACGAACTAAAGGGCTTGGCGCTTAAAGTGTTTAATGACCGCTATGCCATGAAAAACGAGCGCGGCGAACAGGTGGAGCAGACCATAGAAGAGGCCTGGCACCGCATTGCTTCGGCTTTGTCCAGGGTTGAACAGGAAGAAAAAAGAGCGGCATGGGAAGAGAAATTTTATTGGGCTTTATCTGATTTTAAATTCATTCCCGGCGGGAGAATAATCTCCGGCGCCGGTTCCAAGGCTGACGTGACTTTTTATAATTGTTACGTTCTGCCCTCCCCGGCTGATTCGCGCGGGGGGATTTTGGATAGCGTTAAGGCGATGGTGGAAATTATGGCCCGGGGCGGCGGAGCCGGGGTGAATTTGTCGTCTTTGCGGCCCAGAGGCACTTTTGTTAAAGGGGTAAACGGCAAAGCTTCGGGCGCGGTTTCTTTCGGCGCGCTTTATTCTTTTGCCACCGGATTGGTGATTCAGGGCGGTTCGCGCCGGGGCGCGCTGATGCTGATGCTGAACGACGACCATCCGGATATTGAGGAATTCATCACCGTCAAGCGCACCATGGGGCAGATAACCAACGCCAACCTTTCCGTGGGTATATCCGACGGCTTTATGGAGGCCGTTAAAAACGATTCTGACTGGGATCTTAAATGGGGCGGCAAGATTTATAAAACCGTCAAGGCTCGCTATATCTGGGATTTAATCACCGAATCAGCTCATGCCTCCGGGGAGCCGGGCTGCGTTTTTATGGAGCGGGCCAATAAAGAAGCCAACACCTGGTATTTTGAGAATATTGTCTGTGTTAATCCGTGCGGCGAACAGCCGCTGCCGGCTTGGGGTGTTTGCAATCTGGGCTCCATCAACCTGGCTGTTTTTGCCGAAGACGGCGAAATCCAGTGGGAAAAGCTGGGCCAGACCATCAATATCGCCACCCGGCTCATGGATAACGTCATTGACGGCACTCCTTACGCTTTTGAAGAGAACCGCAAAGCCCAGCTGAACGTGCGCCGGGTTGGCTTGGGCACCATGGGTTTGGCTGATTTGCTGATTAAGATGAAAGTGCGCTATGGCAGTGAAGAGGCCGTGGCTATGGTCAAGGACATTTACCGCTTTATCCGCGACGAAGCCTATCGTTCTTCAGTCGAGATTGCCAAAGAAAAAGGCGTGTTTCCGGATTTTGACGCCGAAAAATATCTGCAAGGCGTTTATATCCGCACTTTGCCGGCCGAAATCCGGGAAAGCATAAAAGAGCATGGCATCCGCAACGCGGTGTTGCAGACCCAGGCTCCGACCGGCACCACCAGCATCTTGGCCGGCGTTTCCTCGGGCATTGAGCCGGTTTATGATTTTGCTTTTAAGCGCACCGACCGCTTAGGGGAGCATATTGTTTATCATCCGCTTTACCAAAAATACATTGAGGATCATCCGAACGAGCCGGTGCCGGACTATTTCGTCAATGCCAAGCAATTAACCCCGATGGAACACGTAAAAATGCAGGCCGTTATCCAGCAATACACCGATGCTTCAATCTCCAAAACCGTTAACGCGCCCGAGGACCATACTCATGAGCAGGTAAAAGAGCTTTACCTTAAGGCTTATGATTTAGGCTGCAAGGGCGTGACTTATTACCGCGAGAATTCGCGCGATATTTCAGTGCTGGAATCATTGGACAAGGTCAAAAAATCCGATGGCCCGAAAAAATTAACCCAAGAGCAGAGTGGCAACTATGTCGCGCCGACCATTGTCAACGGAGTCGCGGATGAAGCCGGCGCAATAGCCAGCATTGAGCGGGTTGTTGAGCCGCGTGACCGGCCGGAAGTTATGAACGGCAAAACCTACAAGCTCCGGACCGGCGACGGCGTGCTTTATGTGACTGTTAACAACACGCCGGATAACAAGCCGTTTGAGGTTTTTGCGGCTATTGGCAAGGCCGGCGGGTTCTTTGCCGCCAATTCCGAAGCCATTTGCCGCTTGGCCTCTCTTGCTTTAAGAAGCGGTATTGCCGTGGAAGAAGTGACGAAGCAGTTAAAAGGCATCCGCGGCCCAATGCCGACTTTCGGCCCCAATGGCACCAAAATCCTTTCTTTGCCAGATGCCATTGCCCATATTCTGGAGCGGCACGCTAGCGGTGACCAGCCGCAACTCAAATTGGATTATGCCGCCGCGCCTGCCAAGCTAATCGAGGTTAAGAATGAGTCTATAGCCAATAACGGCCACGCGCCTGAATGTCCTGAATGCGGCGGTGATTTGGTGATGGGCGAGGGCTGTTATTTGTGCCGCAACTGCGGTTATTCCAAGTGCGGCTAAATTAATTTTCCATGTTTGTCGTGTCTGAATTGTAGGGGCAAGGCATGCCTTGCCCCTACAATAAAGGTTCCTCACAATTCAGAATCATATCAGGGAAATCCGGTGAAACCCCGGTGCTGTGCCGCAACTGTGATTCCGCCTCTTCCCGCCTCTCCGGTGGGCAAGCGGCGGATAAGCCAGGTCGCTGATATGGTATTTATCTTCGAGCAAAGAAATTGTCTTAAGATTTTAAAAACAATCCCGCTCGAAAGGTGGGATTTTTAGGAATGATCATATGAAAAAATATCTTGTATCAATCGGTTTGTGCTTAGCCGTGATAGCGGCCCCGGCGCTCCAAGCTCAAGTTCCGCCGGCTGTCGGGACATATCTCTCAAGCGTCCAATCAAGCGACTGGGCAGTGATGGCTCTCTCGGCCTTGGACCAGACCCCAGTCAATGTCAATTTTCTAAAAACAATCGATGGCACCACGGCCAATGATTATGCCACTTATATTTTGGCTATAACGTCTTTGGGACTAGATCCGCGCTATTTTGGCAATGAGAATTTGGTGGAGAGTTTGCGCCAAAAAGCGAGTTCCGGCCAGCTGGGCGACCCAACTCTTCTGAATGATGACATGTTCGGTCTTTTGGCTTTGGCTTCAGCCGGGATAACGGCCGGTGATTCTCTGGTGGCAAGCGAAGCGGCGTATATCAAAAGCAAGCAGCTCGCAGACGGCAGCTGGGATTTTGCCGCTGCCTCGACAGCCGGCAGCGTGGATATGACGGCCATGGGTATTATGGCTTTGCGCTCAGCCGGCGTGGCAGTAAGCGACCAATCTTTAGTCAAAGCCAGTAATTATTTGCTAGCCAGTCAAAATAATGACGCAGGCTGGCCCATGATGCCAGGCAGCTTTTCCAACACCGAATCAACAGCCTGGGTGTTGTCCGCTATCTACGCTTTAGGGGAGCAGCCGTCTTTCTGGTCCAAAAATAATCTCACAGCCGTGGATTATCTGTCCGGGAGGCTTCAGCCGGACGGCCACGCGGCTTTTGACGCCAATACTTTAAACATCACGGGCCGGACGCCGGTCACCACTTCATACGCGGCCATAGCTTTGGCCGGCAAATATTATCCAGTGCGGACTTTAAGCGCTTTGGTTGATGTTAATTTGCAAGTCGAAGGGGAGCTCTCTAGAATTTGCGTTGCTTCAACCACAGCCAGAACCGCCTTGGACGCGGTGCGTGCGGCGGCCGCATCTTGCAACTACACTTACCATATCCAAGACACGCAGTACGGGCCGTATCTCGATGTCATTAATAATGAAGCCGCGGCCGGTCTTTTGGGCTGGTCGTTCAGAGTTAACAATGAATCACTCCAAGTCGGGGCCAATGATTATCTGGTAAAAACCAATGATAACATCCTGCTTTATTACGGCAGCTGGGACAGCCTGCCGGAGCGTTTAAGAAACAACCAAAATAATACCCAGCAGAGTTTGGGTTTGGAAGCAATTATTGCCGCTCCAGCCGGCAGCCCGGCGCCAGGAGGGAATCAAACAAACAACAGCGTTGTTGTTTTTGGCGTGACCGGTGATTTGAACTTTGGCACTTTGCTTCCTGGCCAAAGCGCCAGCAAAACCGCTACGCTCACCAACAGTGGCACATCCGGAATCACCACCACAGCCAGCGTCAGCGGAGCGGATTTGTTCAAGAATAATTTAAAACTCGACGACAAAACTACGGCCAATTGGCAAAAATTATTAACAAGCGGCGCGTCCAGCCCGGTGAGCGTGGGTTTGTCGATTCCCAGTAATTACGTTAATACCGGCAAAGAGCAGGGGACGCTCATATTCTGGGCCAATATAGTTGAGTAGCGATGCGAATTATGCGAATAAACATGCGAATGACGCGAATAATAATTGTACTGACTAGCCTTGTGGTAGAGTTCGGATTGGTGGGTGTTGCCCAGGCGGGCAGTACAGCGTTATCAAATTCGAAGTTCACAATCCAGGGTGATCCGGGAACAGTCATATCCAAGGTTTTAACTGTCAGTAATTTGTCGGACCAGATACAATCTTACCGCTTTTATCCGGATGAAGCAGGGGAGCGAAGGCAGCGGATAAGCTTATCGCCAAGCGAGTTTCAGTTATTGCCCCGCCAGTCGCTTGATGTGATGGTGCGTTTCCGCCAGGGAAATGATAATTGGCATACTTACCTGGATCTGGTGGCTTCTGGCTTGGAGCAGGCGCGCTCAAGTTTTCGTGTCGCTGACGGCATTAAAATCCCGGTTAATTTTATCGCCCCCCAGGTGGCCGGGATAATGGTCGCGCGGAGCAGTCCCAGCTCTTGGTTGTGGTTCTGGAATGTCTTCATCTTTGCCATTGATTTTATGCTGCTCTCTGTAGTATGCTACTGGTGCTACCAGCGCTATTTTTGGCAGCGCATTCGCTTGCGCCATAAGATAAATTTCCTATGAACAAAAAATCGTTTTTTTTGAGGATTTTAGGCTTTGCGGTTTTAATACTGGTTGGTTTTATTTTGGGCATGGGTTGGCAAGAACGTTTGGCTGAACGCAAGACTATTGCGCCGGAAACCACTCTTTCAAACCAAGAAGCCTCGGTTCCGGCCAGTATGATGATTGACACAGGAGCGGATATTCTAAGTTTTTTTGATATTAAAATTGAGCCCAATGATACGGTCTGGTCAGTGCTGGAAAGGCTTGGCAAAAATCCCAATGGTAAGTTGAGAGTCGAGAGCCAAGATTATGCCGAAATGGGCATTCTGATCACAGCCATCAATGGCGTTAAGGGCGGGGAGGATAATAAATATTGGCAATATTGGGTAAACAACGAGTACGCCCAAGTTTCCGCTGACAAGCAGGCGGTAAAAGAAGGGGATATTATTATGTGGAAGTTTACCAATGGGCAGTTTAAAGAATACTAACAAAATGACAAATATCAAAATCCAAAGTTCAAATGAATGTCAAATGATTAAATGTCAAATAAATAATTTGTCATTAGGGTTTTGGATTTGATTTGGCATTTGGGCTTTGACATTTGGATTTATAGCAATTTTATGTCCAAAAAACACCTTATTATTCTCGGCCTAATATTTACCGCCATAGCCGTTATCTCCCGCCTCACCCCTCATCCCTGGAATTTTACGCCAGTCGGCGCGCTGTTTATTTTCAGTGGTTTTGTTCTGCCGCGGCGCGCGCTGGCAGTGCCGTTCATAGCCATGCTGGCCACGGATTTGGTTATTGGCACTTATGACTGGAGGATTATGGCTGCTGTTTACGGCTGTTATCTGGCTGTTGTTTTTATTGCTTGCAGCTTAAAACAGCGCTACGCGGTATCGAGCGTCTTAATAACCTGCCTTGGCGGTTCCTTGGCTTTCTTTTTTATAACTAATGCCGCGGTCTGGCTGTGGAGCGGCATGTATTCAACGGATTTTTCCGGGCTTATGGCTTCTTATTTGGCGGGCGTTCCTTTTTTCCGCAATAGCGTGGGGGGAGATATTTTTTATACAGCCTTGTTTTTTGGGGTTTATGAGTTCGCCCCCCACCCCTGCCCCGACCTATGCTCGAGGCAGGGGATGGAGACGCTTTAAGGCCACATCATTTCTCTCGGCAGGCCATATCTTGGCGGCCTCTCGCGCCAGTTTGGCGGGCCAAAAAAACCCTCGTCATCCCTGATCTCGCGCACCCCGGCAGCATTGATTGTGCCGTCCAAACGATTGCCCATAACCATTACCGTGTCATCCAAATCAAGATCGCAGCCAAACGGACAATTGGTTCTTTCATCCATCATTATAATTAACGGTTCGCCGCTCTCGGTTTCAATCTGAAAGGTTGAGGAGGCGACATTATTGATTGTGCCTAGATAAACATTATCGCTGTGCATCCGGCCAAAGCCGCGGTAAAAGTCGCCAACCACGCTCTGGGGCGTTTTTTTTGATTGCTGGTAAAAAGCGCGGTGCATGGGAGTTTTGGCCAAGAGCAAGCTGCCCGCTAGAACCACCAGCAGCGTACCCAGACCTAAGTAGATAAGCGGGCGGTGGTAGACAAAACTGAACCGCTCCAAAACCAACCCCAGCAGTATAACCGAGATAGCCAAGAGTATGGCCGGCAGCCAGGGAAAAAGCCGGAAAAAGTGGACCCAGCCCGGAGCGCCAAAATCATGCAAAAACCAGGAGCCATTGGCCGGTAGTATAAAAAAGATGAAGCTGAGCAAAAAAACGGCCAGCGCGCCAAAAGCGAAAAGCAGGGCAATGGTAATAATCAGCCGTAATACAAAGTGCCAGCGGGGGACCATGCTGACTTTGCCGGAAGCAATGCGTTCCAAAATTTTATTCTTTAGTAAATTTAGAGTTGGGGTCATAGCTCAAAGCCTTGTTTTTGGCAAATAGATTGCAGCGTCTCGCGGCCGCGTTTGAGACGCACGCCAACCGTGGCCGTGGGGACGCGCAGCACGTCGGCGATTTCTTTATAAGATAATTCCTCAAGATAATATAAAACCAGGATTTCGCGATATTTCGGCGGGAGCTTCCCTAGGCAGGCCTCAACCATTTCCTTGGCCTCGCGGAGATGTGTTTGTCGGTCCGATTTTTCCGGGCTGACTGGATGGGGAAACAGGGTATCAGCGTCAAAAAAGGGCAGCGGCTCTTTGCCTTTCTTTTTTATAGTGTTAATGAATTCATTATGGGCAATGCGGTAAATCCAGGAAGAAAATTTCTTAGTGGCGTCAAAACTTTGTATATTGCGGTAAGTTTTAATAAAAACTTCCTGCACCGCGTCTTCAGTATCTTCGTAGCCAAAAAGGAACTTCCGGCCATAGCGAATCATTTTGGCCTCATAGCGGACCACTAATTCGCCGAAAGCTTCTTTGTCGCCATTTTGAACCTGGCGAGTTATGTCCTCGTCAGTTTTCTCCAGGGGGCTGTCTTCCATATCCGTTATTACAATGGTTTTAGCCATTTTATTTCCTAAAAGTCAATCATGCCAAAACCGCCGTTAAGCCGCGCCCGGGAACGACGTTTTTATTTGGCACTCAAGGCGCAGCCGCTTATCCCTGAAAGCCCTTCCAAACTCATTTCGCCCTCGTACTTTTTATCATTCAGAATCCAGGTTGGATAACTGGCAACGCCTTTAGCGAGACAGAGCTCTATGTTTTCCGGACATTCAACGTATTTTATAAAGCTGAAAGATTTGCCGAACTCTTTTTTCTGGTTCTGGCAGTGCGCGCACCACTTAGCCCCGTACATAACAGCTCCTTTGTCGGCCAGGCATTTAGCAAAAGAATCAAGGTCTGGATTGGATTTTTGCGAAATTACAATCCGCCAGGCCATAGCCACTATCACCAGCGTGGTCAAAAAAATTAAAAAATATACTTTTTTCATGAATTTTCAGCGTTAATCTGTGAAAATATCCGCATTTATCCGCTTCTATTCATCACAGCAATCAACCAGTTTATTAACTATATCCTGCAGGGTCCAGGGTTTTTCTTCGGCAGCCGTTTGTTTAAATCCGGCAGTGTCAATCAGTTTTAAGCGCAATGCCCAGAACAGGGCGTACATCTTGTAAGCCTGGTCGAAAGTTTCCTTTGATTCATCCAATTTGCCGTCCGTGTGGAGTTTAGTGCCCACTTCAATCAAGCGCATGGTAGTGGCCAAAAGGTGTTTGGTGATGCACCAGGTTTCACCTTCGTGCTTGTCTATCAGTTTGGCCAGAAGCGTTTTGCGCATCTCGCGCACTTCACCCATTAAATCAAAATATTTATTTTCCTTGGTTTTTTCGGCGGTAAAAAAGAAATGCTCTTCCAGGCTGATTAAATTCATTACCGCGATAGACAAATCCTCCTCGGTTGACAAATCAACCACCCCGCTTTTTTTTGCCTCTTCGATTTTTTTTACCAAAGCCTCAAAGTTTTGTTGATCAAAGTTTGGCATATGTGTTTTTTACAATAGGAATATAAGCAAAGCTAAAAGAATCATGGCCAGGCTGCCCCAGAGCCTTAGGAGGCCGGTTTCGGTTTTTTTCCAGGCTTGGACTTTTTCCAATAATACCGGATCACTGGCAATCAGTAAAATAATCACCAAGGGCAGGACAAATATCAGGTTATATATTAATAGATAACCCAAACCGCGTAAATAAGTGGCTTGGTCATGCAGCAAGGAGAGCACCATCAGGTAAGGCCCGCCGGTGCAGGGAAATTCAAAAACCCCAACTAACAGACCCAAGGCAAAAGCCGTGGGGTAAGACGCTTTGGCCATCAGTTGGCCGATGGTTTGGTGCGTTTTAGCCGGGATTTTAAGTTTAATGGGAAAAGCGGGAAAATAATGGCCAATCAGATTTATCAAGCCAAAGAGTAAAAGGATTATGGCTCCGGCTTTGGACATGATGCGGGGAATGCCAAATAACTGCATGGTGCCCAAGATTCCCAGGCCAATGAGGATATAAACCAAAAACAGTCCAAAAATATAGGTGGCGCCAATGCCCAAAATCCGGGAGCGCAAAGAGCCCAGGCTGAAAAGAAAAGCAATGGTTAAAAGTAGAATGGAAAAAGCGCAGGGGTTGATGCTGTCCAAGAGGGCGGCCGCGATTATCAAAGGCGCCAGCCAGGCGCTCTCGGCGTTGGCTTGGCTAAAGAGCGCGGGGCCAATATTGTTGGTTTGCAAAAAAATAACCACCACCACGAACAATATTCCTAAAATAAGCAGTATTTTTCGGCGCATAGCAGTATTAGTATACTATAATCAGCCCAGGGTTAAAACCCTGGGCTGATTTGGTTTGGTTAAGAAATAAGGGGTTATTTTTTGGCCTTGTCTTTCATGTCATGGTAAGCGATCAGGTAGAAGATTTCCAAGAGGCCAATGGTATTTACCACCAGCAAGGCCACAAACCAGGGGATTTGGTGCCGCCGCGCGGCTTTCCACAGCGCCATGCCTTTCCAGATCAAGGACCAAAAAACCATAATCGTAATCCAGTAGTAATTGGAAAGCCAAAAATCGGGCGAGAATATAAAATTATTCGCCGCCGCGTCCCTAAAAATTTGACCCATGGTGTTCAGCATATTTTTGTTTTACTCCGCCCCGCTTTAAAAACGCGGGACCTTTTAATAGTTAACTAAGGAAAGGCAAGCTTTCGCTACGGCCTCATTCGTAATTATAGCACTTTTGGCAAAAGATTGATTGTGGACAACCTTTTATGTTATTGTCAGTATTTTAGTTATCCACAATCAGCTCGTCTTCTCCTATACATATCTGTATATTCTGTGCTATATTTTTATTATATTCTTCAAGTAGGGGCATTTTAAAAAATGGCAGACAAAAATAAAAGGATCGCCCACAAATTAAAAGCATTTATTAGAAAACACCCTAATAACTCCGCAAAAGGAGCAAAAGGTGTTGTTTTTAATTAGATAATTAAGAAAAACATATGTTAAAAAGCAGCAAATTGAAGTTGTTTGTAAAGACTGCGGCCGCAACCCTGGTGGTTGCATTGGCCACAGTCGGGTCAGTCGGCGCCACCACAATTGGCACCAATATCTCCACGGACGGCACTTTAACAGTGGCCGGAGCCAGCACGCTCCAGGCCGCGGCCAGTATTACCTCGACTACCAACCCGCAGTTGTCCGTAAAGTATGATACCGCCAACTATATGACTCAAGGCGTATCCTCAACTGGAGTTGTAACCTTTACTCGATATGGCTCGGCTTTGCAAAAAGGCTTTACATTAGCTGATACAGTAGCCATTGCCACCTCCACACTGCAGACTCTATTGACGGTTGATTCAACTAATAGCAGTAATGCTTCAACCACTTTGGCGGTTTATACTAACGGCACTGGTAATTCCGCCATCTTTATGGGTGGCAACGTCGGCGTAGCCAGTTCCACTCCTTGGGGTTTGCTGGCTGTGGAACAATCAACCGAAACTCGTTCTTTTGTGGTTGGCAATAGCGGCTCCAGCACCCCGTCGTTCGTAATTAATGGGGTCAATGGTGATGGCCGGGTTGGCGTTGCTTCTAGTTCTCCTTACGCCACATTTTCTATTGGACAAAGTAATGCTACCACCACCCCCATATTTGCTATTAGTTCTGCCACTGGCACTGGCACTACCACAATTGACTTAGGGAAGGTTTGTTTTAAGAGCCTGACTTCCGCAGGAACTGTTGTTTATTGGCATTGGATCGTTAATAGCACGGGTTTTGATATAGCCTCTTCTTCTACTAGTTGCTTCTAATTTTTACTAAGAATTAACATTTGAGGTAATACTTATGAAAAAATTCTTAGTATATGGCATCTGCTTGTTAACAGTGTTCTCTTTATCCGCATTGGTATCCGGGCGGGCAGGCGCGACTGTCGCCTTTACGGCCGACGGGAATATAACGGTTGAGAGTGTTACTTTTGGCACCGGAACAGCCGATATGCTGATAATGAGCGGCTCTACCGCCGAAAGCTGGTCGTTTGCGAGCGGGACATTCACTGTCACTAATCCGGGCGCGTCTTTTAAAGTGGGAACATCTAACACCTCTGTCCAAAAAATCACGGCTACGCAATCAGGCAACTTGGCGGCTTGTGAAGCCAACACTACCCCGGGTTCAAGCGGGCTAACCCTTCCGGTTGCTGTCGGCACTTATACCATTGTACCAGCGACAGGCGGTTGCTCCGACGGAGCTTCCCCCGCGCCTAGCGGCAGTAGTAGTAGCAGCAGCTCTTCCGCGCCTTCCTCCTATCAATCTTATAATCCTTCGACAGGCCAGACTAGCACCGAAGTGCCAAAGGTTGAAACCCCGAAAGTTGAAACTCCAAAGGTTGATACCGCTAAACCAACCACAACTACGCCACCGGCAAAAGTGGCCACTCCGGCTGTACCGGCTAAATCATCCGCTACTCTTACCAAAGTAACAGTCAGCCCCACGGACGGTAAATATATTGGCACTCTGGCTGAACTGAAAAAATTGGCTTCCTGGCAAGTCTGGAAAGACACAACCACTGGCAAGCTCTATAAGATTGAGGCCAAAACAATCAAGGCCGCTAATGCCATTAGGGCCAAGTTGAACACTCTTGTAAAAGCTGTTACCAGCAAACCCGCCTCAGCCGTTGCTCTTAACCGGTATCTTGATTATGGTTCAAAAGGAACTGACGTGAGCGCCTTACAGCAGTTATTGAAGAATGAAGGTGTTTATCCGGAAGGAATAATAAGCGGCAATTACTTGTCGGCCACCAGAAAAGCAGTCCAGCGTTTCCAGGAAAAATACAACATTGCCAAGAAAGGACAACTTGGCTATGGTGCGGTGGGAACAGCCACCCGGGCCAAGATTAATGCGTTGTTAGCTAAATAGAAGCGGATAGACGCGGATAATAACGCAGATTTACGCGGAATTTATAAAACACGTCCCGACGTCATGTCGGGGCGTGTTTGTAATATGGTATTTATTACTTGCTTTTTGTTTTTCAGGGGCTTAAGATAGGCCCAGGAGGATCTGTTCTTTGACAGATCTATTTTGATTAGAAAAACAAGAAATCTACCGCATTTACCCCGACAACCCCTTTGGGGAAGGAGTGTTCAAGATGGCAAGCATCGCGCGGTTGTTTCGGTCTTACGCCGGCCGGCCGGATTACGAAGAGGTCTTTGCTTTCGGCTTGTCCGATTTGTCCGATGGCAAACTCTTTTTCGATGATGTACTGGCCTTGGCCGGCATCATCCAGGAAGCGCCGGGCACGCGCGTCCATCCCAAGACGCGCTTCAAGCCCGAGGAACGAGTCGGCATGGTCGGCCCTAGGCCGGCTTTTGCCACAGCTTTCAGTTCCGAGGCCGTGGCTGTGCTCTCTGGCTGCGGTTTCCCGGATATCAACCGGGTGGAGATTTTCCGGCGCTACCGGATTCCGTCATGGGAGAACGCGGAGCAGTTTCTGGCTTCGCGCTTTGACCGGATGACCGAGTGCCCGTATCCGGAGATGATCACTACCTTCACCCCCGGCATCCAGCCCCGGCCCGTCGGTTTTGTTCCGGTTCTGGAGCACGGCGAGGCTGCGCTCAGATCCGTGATCAAGGAGCTGGGGCTGGGCATCAGTGAGACCGACATCGGCTACCTCCGCGGCCTGTTCACCGGAATGCACCGCAACCCGACCGACGTGGAGCTGTTCCAGTTCTCGCAGATGGCGAGCGACCATTCCCGCCACCGTAGATGGGGCGCCAAGGTCTGGATTGACGGCCAGGAGATGCCGTACCGACTCATCGACCTGGTGCGCGCGCCGTACCTGGCCAATCCCGGCAACAGCGTGCTGGGTTTCCGCGACAACTCCAGCTCCATCAAGATGGGCGAAGTTGAGTGGCTGCTGGCTCTGGATCCGACTCAACCGTCCAGGTACGCGGCCGTCAAGGTATTCGCGGACGGCACCTGCACGGTTGAGACACATAACCATCCCACCCTGTTCTGCCCTTGGCCCGGTGCCGAGACCGGCATCGGCGGCTGACATCTTTGCTGTGGGCCGGGGCGGGCTGATTCTTTACGCTCTGGCCGGGTTCTGCACCCTGGATTTGCATATACCGGGGTATGCCCTGCCGTGGGAGAGCGCAACCGAAGTTCCTGTCCGCAACGCTGCCAGCGCCCTCAAGATCATGCTGGAAGCGCCTGGCGGCACCTGGGCCTATGGCAACCGCCATGGCACCCCGGTTCTTCTCGGCATCTGCCGCACGGTTGACCTGAATCTGCACGGGGAGCGCTACGGCTTTGGCAAGCCCATTATGCTGGCCGGCAATGTCGGCCAGATGGATCATGGGCAATCCGAGAAGCTACCGGCTGAACCAGGCATGAAGATCGTGGCCATCGGCGGCCCGGCTTACCGAATCGGGCTCGGCGGCGGCACGGCTTCCAGCCAGGGCGCCGGGGAACTCTCCGGTGACGTGGCCTACAACTCGGTGCAGCGCGGCAACGCCATGATGGGTCTGCGCACCCGCTCGGTCATTGAGCGCTGCGTGGAGCTGGGTAACAGCAACCCCATCGTCTCGATTCATGACCAGGGCGCCGGCGGTCCGTGCAATGTGAAAACCGAGCTCATCGAAAAGCTCGGCGGACGCATTGACATCCGCCAGATCCATGTCGGCGACACTACGCTTTCGGTTCTGGAGATCTGGGGCGCCGAATTCCAGGAGCGCTATGGCCTCCTGATCCGTCCCGAAGACATCCCTCTCTTCCTCTCCATCTGCGATAGGGAAGAGTGCCCTTATGAAGTTCTGGGCGAGGTCACTGACGACGGCCGGGTGGTGGTGGTCGATAGCGCTGATAACACCACTCCGGTTGACCTGCCGATCAAGGAAGTGCTCTCTGGTCTGCCCCAGTGGGAGATTCACGACACCACGCCGCCCTCTTTGGGCGCGCCTCTCCAGCTGCCGAGCGATCTGACTATTCAACCGGCGCTGGAGCGGGTGCTGCGCCTGTTGTCTGTCGGTTCCAAGGGTTTTCTGGTTCACCGCGTTGACCGGTCGGTTACCGGCCGGGTGGTGGGTCAGCAGTGCTGCGGCCCGTTGCAGCTGCCGATAGGGGACTACGCGCTTTCCGCGCTCGGGTTCTCCGGCTCCATGGGCCTGGCAACTGCAGTCGGCGAACAGCCGCTCAAGACCATGCTCAATCCACCAGCCGGAGTGCGGATGGCAATTGCCGAAGCGCTCCTGAATCTGGCAGGTGTGGCAGTGCCCAGCATCGGGCATATCAAGATGCAGGGTAATGTCATGTGGCCGGGTTCAACTGACGGCAATATGGCTCGGCTCTACCAGGCGCTTGACCAGGGTGTCCGCGCTTTCCTGCTTCAGCTCGGTTTTGTTGAGGACGGAGGCAAGGATTCCATGAGCATGCGCGCCACGGACACGGAGGGTAATATAATTTCCTCGCCCCACACCTTCGTGGCCACGCTCTACGCGCCGGTGCCGAATATGGCCTGGCGCGTCACGCCGGATATCAAGCAGCCGGGTCAGAGTACGTTGTTGCTCATTGACCCGAGCTGCGGCCAATGCCGTCTCGGCGGTTCGGCCCTGGCCCAGGTTTTCAACCAGCTGGGCGATGAGTGTCCTGACATCGACGATCCGGCCCTACTGGCCGCCTCGTTCAAGGCAGTGCAAGAGCTGATCCGGCAAGGCCTGGTGTTGAGCTGTCATGACCGCAGCGACGGCGGGCTCATCACCACGCTTCTGGAAATGGCTTTTGCCGGCCGGAGCGGTCTGGTTGTTCCGGTTCCGGTTGGCGCGGAGCCGATTCCTTACTTCTTTGCCGAAGAGGCGGGATTGGTTCTGGAGGTCGATACTTGGCTGTACGATACTGTCGCGGCGTTCCTTTGTGATCGTTCTGTCTACTTCAAGCCAATTGCCTCTACTACTACTGATCTGATGATACGCGCGTTCCAGGGCAATGAGACTCTACTGGATGCGCGTCGGCAAGACCTGCGCCAGATGTGGGAAGAAACCAGTTTCCAGATGGAGCAGTTGCAGATCAATCCCGAGTGCGCGCCGGCCGAGTACAATGATCCCTTCAAGGAGCAAGTGGTTCCATGCCGCTTGCCAGTCAGTTTTAGGCCATCCTCTGGTACAGTCAGCTTTGCTGGGCCAAAGCCTGCGGTGGCGATTCTGCGCACTGTGGGCACTAATGGCCAACAGGAGATGGCAGCGCTCTTCCACCAAGCCGGGTTCGAGGCCATAGACGCGCAGATGACTGACCTTGAGTCCGGCCGGCTCGAATCTCTGGACGAGTTCCGTGGCATAGCATTCCCGGGCGGGTTTGCCAACTCGGATGTGTTCGGAGCTGGCCGGGGCTGGGCTATTCAAATCCAGCGCAACCCGGTTCTGCGCCAGCTGTTCGAGAAGTTTCTCGCTCGGGCAGATGTGTTCTCACTCGGAGTGTGCAACGGCTGCCAGCTCATGTCTGTGCTAGGCTGGGCGCCGTGGCGCACTATGGACCCGAACCCGTCTCTGCAGCCGCGGTTCCTGGGTAACACTTCCAATGCGTTCGAATCGCGCTGGAGCGTGGTGCGGGTTCTACCCAGCCCGGCCATCATGTTCCGGGGCATGGTTGGTACCCAGCTTGGCATCCATGTGGATCATGGCGAAGGCCGGCTGTGGCTGCCGACTCCGGAAGTGGAGGCAGATGTCGCCAAGCAGTTGCTGGTCCCGCTCGCTTACGTGGGGCCGGATGACCAGCTGTCAGAGGCCTATCCCTACAACCCCAACGGCTCTCCGCATGGCTGGACCGCTCTCTGTGATTCAAGCGGCCGGCACGTGGCCATGATGCCGCACCCGGAGCGTCTGGTGCGGCTGGACAGCTTCCCGTACCTGCCGGAGAGTGTCCGGCGCCAGCTTACCGAGTCGCCCTGGTTGCAGTGCGCTCGCAACCTGTACAACTGGTGCTGCGAAACCAGGTAAGCGGCTCTCGTCCTTTCACTCTTTCCTCCCTGCCGGGGCCATCTCGGCAGGGAGCTTTTTTTGTGGACAAGTAATCTTTTTAGTAGTAATGTATTCTTCAAAGGAGGCAGAAACACTGTCTTCTGGGGGTGTAATTAAAAAGCACGGAGGTGGGCGATGTATCCGATCTTTGCAGTGATAATAACCGCCATCTTGGCAGTAGCTGGCACAGCCATCTATTATCGGTCCCAGCGTCCGGTGAAGGTCGTGGTCCACTATAACGACGGAAGATCCGCGGAGTTCTTCATGATGCGGCCAGGGAGCGCCGAAGAGGTTCGCCAGGTGTTGTCCACTGGTCAGGGCGCGCCGGCCAATGTGACCAGTGTCGCGGTCCAAAAGCAACTCAGGAGTCGCACTCAAGTGGCCGGGGTGGATGTTGATACGATTACCTGGGTCGGAGACAGGGATATCTATACCAGGTACTGAGCAGGGTATCGGTGAACCAGGCAGATGATTCGGTTAGGGTCGTCTGCTTTTTTATTAAAAAAAAGACCACCTTGAGCGCAAGGCGGTCATGACGGGGAGAGGCAGTTGAAAAGCCCATAAAACATGCGTCTTAGTTTATCCGGGCTCGCCAAGTCGTTTGGGAAGTCCTCTGACTGCCAAGTGGAACTAGCTACCATCTTGGTTCCGCTCTTGACCTCGCAGAACCAATAGCCATCCTTCTCGTAGGTAACAAAGTGCGGTTCTTCTCCTATGGCTTCGGCCGTGTGGTCGCTGATATCGAAAGATTCCACTCCATCCCAACCAGAGACTGGCAGTTTGACCATTTTGCACCTCCTTTTCTAGTTTAATTTTACAGGTAATACAAAAATACCACCAGCTCAAAATATGGATTAGTGGTATTTAGTATTAAAATCGGGCTGGCGGGATTCGAACCCACGGCCTCGTCGTCCCGAACGACGCGCGCTACCAACTGCGCTACAGCCCGATAACAAAGGTTATCATAGATAAAAAAAAGCTGCCTGGCAACCGGGGAGGTCGTCAGGCAGGCGAGCAAGAGGGGGTTTAGGGGGTTCTCCTGGTTATCTCCACACCGGCGAAAACCAGTGCGAGGCCCAGAATCGCTCCTGTCACCATCCCTCTTATTGTGCTGCAGTTGTCTACAGCGCCAGCAGCTAGGGCTATGCCGCCGATGATGAGGGGCATGGCAGCCCACGATAAACCGCGAATCCTCATTGTTTCCTCCCTATTGTGGTTGTAGAGGGAGGGGAGGTATTGCGCAAATGGGGATTTACGCAATTATGGTATTATACACTATATTTATTATTTTGTCAATAGGGGCGTAATGGCCCAATAGCTTGGAAACATTTCAGAGTATACTGGGATGTAACCAACTAACCCATTACGTTTATGGCCTACAGCAAGAATCCCTACCTGCCTAAAGTGCGGGCACAAGCCGTTAAT
>Ga0074195_1001451_pt1 | contig 33462 bp, 33 predicted proteins | sample EPASupsiteHSE623_FD_64525 | JGI IMG/M metagenome (GOLD analysis project Ga0074195, IMG submission 64525) | Bioremediated contaminated groundwater from EPA Superfund site, New Mexico - Sample HSE6-23 | ecosystem: Environmental > Aquatic > Deep subsurface > Groundwater > Contaminated ... | reverse complement strand
ATCCCGGGGCAGTGCCAGCAGACCTGCCGGTCGATGCACTGCATCGCCATGATCCCCGACCAGCCGGGGTGCGATGCGATGTACGCTGCCTGCCTGGCCGGTTGCGGCAGGTACTGAACCCCCCGGGGGATCCCCCTCCCATATTTTCGCACTACGATCTCGAAAACTTGGCGCCCTTTTTTCCCACCTCCCGCCCCTTCAAACGAAAAGAGGGATCGTCCGGCTACCTAACCGAAATTCCGCTGGCGGTTATGAGGAATGCATTTCTGGTGTGGGTCGTAACGAGGGAGGGTCTTTGCGATATGCCGGTGTGAAAACACTGCCCGTCAGATGGTCCGGTACCTGAGCGGGGATTGTGTAAGGATCTTTTCACCTTTCCGGTCTGTCTCAATGATTGATATTTTCACGTCAGCACCGTAGGGGATGGGAACCGGTAGTTCTGGTGCCATGATAACAAAATATCCCCGTTTGTTGAATTCAGCGGGAACGGGAAACCGGTAATCTTTGGGATCGTCCTTTATGTTGATCTGCACGCAGTAATTCGGGCCTGCTCTCGGTATCAGCCCCTGGCCATCGACCCGCAGCGATTGATCGTCATACATTACCGCTTCAGGATCCGTAGTCTCCTGCAATTTCCTTCTCTCGTAGAGGGCAATGATCCTTAATCCGTCGTTTTCCATCCGGCTCATGCAGAGTACTGAGCTGCCCGGTTTCTTGAATTGTACGCAAATGATCACGATAAAAAAAACGTGGAAAACCCGTTCTTAATAAAAAAAGCTGATACGATACTTCACGAAATCAAACACCCCGCTGCCCCCGGAGGGACGCCCCTGCTGCGGTTCTGGTGCCTAACAAAAAAAACCTCCCCGCCCCGCCGTGCCCCGGAGGGGCCATGAAGCGGGGAACCCTCGCAAGATAACTACCAACCCGGAAAATTTTCGGAAAACGGGGGGGTGGTACCCTGTCCAAAGTACGAGGGGGGGATACCCACCCCCCTCTCCAAAACCCGAGAGGGGGACCCCTCCCCCCCTGTCTTGCCCAAGACAGGGTACCACCCCCCCCATGCCGGCACCCGCATGACCCTCGTTTCGCGTGAAGTCCCCGTCTGAAAACCCGGATACCGGTCCGTCCCGGGAAGGGGGGATACCCCCTGTCAAAAATATGAGGGGGGGTACCCTACCTCCCGGTCCCGGACAAGATGGGTACCCATCCCCGGTCGAAAAAGAAGTTACGGCTGTCCACGTATCGAAAGAAAAACGCTCGGAATGCACATTTTCTCCGACCTAAAATCGCGACACCCGATTAAACGGTCAGGAAGCCCCTCCGGTTCCAGAAAATTTGCAGACACAGATAAAACCCGCATCCCCTCCGTTTTCGCTGCCTGAATGCTGCTAATTATTACCTCATGTTTTCAGACGTAAAAAATTCGAAAATACATGAATTATTACCTCATTTTCCTGAATTATTACCTCTGTTTCCGGAAAAACAGGGAATCGAAGCCCGTATAGGAGTTATTTTGGAGGTACTCTAAATTAGAGAGATCTCGATGCAGGATCCCTCAAAGTTAGCGATGCCTGGTGAAATCCCTGAGCTGTGACATTGGTCCATGTCGGAATAAAATTTACAGCCGCAGGAAGCCCCTCCGGTTCCAGAAAATTTCCAGACACAGGTTAACCCATATCCCCTCCGTTTTCGCTGCCTGAATGCTGCTAATTAATGCCTCATGATTTCCGACGTAAAATATCCGAAAACACATAAATTATTACCTCATTTTCCTGAATTATTACCTCCGATTCCGGAAAAACAGGAAATCGGAGCCCGTATAGGGGTTATTTTTGAGGTACTCTGAATTCCGATAAGGGAAGGGAGATCCGACGAAAAGATCTCCCCGATACGGTGTCGGTGGAACTTCTCCGGAAGTGACATTGTTTCAGGATCGGAACAAGTATTTACAGCCGGGGTGGCCACTCCGGATTTTTTGTATCATATTTGTGCGATTTACTATCACCAGGCACCATTATAGTTATCGGCGGGCGAAGAGATAAAATTTGTTACACGTTCGTAACAAGTTTTCATACGTATATTTTTCCTTTATCCCTTAATGTACAATCTCGTGAGTTTTGTTACACGGGGGAGTGTGAGAAGAAAAGTGCTCAAGGGTCTTCTCAGGCCTAATACTCCCACAGAACTTGCGAAGACAGTTGGAGTTGCACGATCCGCAGTGAGCCGGACCATCCAGGCACTGGAAAAAGTGGGGCTCGTGGAATGCCTGACGCCGGATGAAAAGATGGACCGGTATTATCGGATTTCTGATACCGGCAAAAAAGTTCTTGCGATTATTGAAGGGAAAGGAGAATAATTTTTTAGGGTTTGACACTCACCGGGACTTTCCCTCTCACTGCACGGGCCGCTTGTTTTTCTCTACATCCCCGGGTTCCGCCCATTTTTCTCATGTAGTGCCGTCGGCCATGTTACTCGCCCGGCCCTGCCCCACTCGATGAACGGCCCGGATACAGTCCCTCCGGCGCCCTCAATAGCGATTTGTTCCCACTTCCAGCGGGAGTCATTCAGCTGCTTCACTGGGCAGATTACCGGCACCGGAATTTTTCCCGTAATCAACCCGCCACAGGGTTCCCTTCGGTGCGGCGGCTTTACTTGTTTATTGTTCTAACCAACCCCCTCTAGGTTTTAACAAAATGGCTCGATCAAAAAACCGCGATCAAAAATTTATGCTCTGTCGAAAATCTGTTGATCTATAATTTAACGTCCCTCACTTGAGCCACTAGTCCCCCGTTTGGGGATGGGGCACATTGGGGACGATGAGGTGGTAATACGTCACCATCGCAATCGGGGCGCCACAGCGGAGTGGGTAAAATCCCCGGGAGTTATTCATGGCCCTTTGGGCCACAGGCGACCATGGATATGACTTATCCATAGTAGCATCAGAGATTGCTGAATGATTTTTACAGAGCATAAATTATATATCTGACAATGAATATTGTGTTGTATTCATGTAATGAATGGATCGTGGTATCAGGTGGTCATCCCGATTATTGCCCTCGGAGAATTTGCGTCAACTGTAGCCTCGCTTTTAACGCCCTATCTCCTTAAAAAAGGAAAAGAGGCTGTCCAAAGCATCGGTAACGACGCATTCGCAAAGACTGAAGAATTTCTTGAAACCCTCCGGAAGAAGTGGTTCAATGATAAGGATTCCTCAGACACGCTGAAAAAATATGAAGAAAAACCTGAAACACAGGATGCATTCAAAGGCACATTGGAAGAAAAAATGAAGAATAATCCCGAACTCGTGGAATATGCGAAAAATTTTGTCGGGAATACCGGACCACAGCTGATTGTGAACTTCGAAGCCGGAACTGTCGACGATTCGACGATAGCTCGGATAAAAAGCATTGCATCCGGTAATGTTAAAATTGATATGAAGGCGGATGTATTGCGAGGAAAATCCGTTGGTTTGGATATTGGAAATATCGGAAGATAATCCTGCGATTAAACGAGTCTTCGCATCCAGATATATGGGTTCGGATATGTTATCATGAGTCCGCAGTCTTTTATCCCATTCGAAGACATCCTCTATTTATCGCTCATCAAAAACTATACTGGATCTCCGCGTTATATCGAACGCCAATGGCTGGCAGATGAGATCCGGCAATCCATGGAAGATAAAAAAAAGCAGCTCATTCTCATCACCGGTGAACCCGGGACGGGAAAAAGTGCATTTCTTTCCTATCTGCTGGACAAGAATCCTGACTGGCTTCGCTATTTCATCCGGAGGGACCAGCAGACATTATTATTTTCAGGATCTCCCAGCCGGAGATCCTTTCTCCTTCAGATCGGATTTCAGCTCGCAGGATTCTTTCCCGATCTTTTCAGCCAGCAATCGATAACCCTCGATCTGCATCAAGAGATCGGAACTCTCGAAGCTACGGCGGAAGCAACCGGTGTAAAAATTAATCGGCTGGTAGCATCTCCCTTTACACAGACAACCATTAAGATCAGCCAGAAAATCCGCGAGCAGAAAGGGAAATTTACAGGTCTCAGTATTGATAAGTTTGATGCAGATCCCACTCAGATCGACATTGATGATTTGGAAAATCTTGCATTTTACCGCCCATGCAGGTCTCTTAAATCGAACCAGCCTGAAAAAAAGATTGTAATCTGCATCGACGCCCTCGATGAACTACGGTATCATGAGACCTCGAAGGACAATATTATTGACTGGCTCTCCACACTCTCAATACCGGATAATGTCGTCTTCATCGTCACTTCGCGCCCCGATGATGACATCCTGAGTCTTTGGAGACACAATAAAAAAGATGAACTCGCGGAAATTTCAATCAATACCGAAGATCCGCTTGTCATTGAGGATCTTCACCGGTTTGCATCGAAGCTGGTACAACAGGGATCGGTATCCAGTTACCTGCAACGGAAAAAGATCCCTGTACCTGATTTTATCCAGGCTGTTGTGAAGAAATCCGATGGTAACATTGGATATCTCGACGCCATCGGAAGAGCGGTAGACGAATCCCGGGATGACCCGGTTCTCGATCAGGTCCTGGACCTGACAAATCTCCCCTCGACAATCCAAGATCTTTACGCGGTTTTTCTCCTTCGGATCAAAAAAAGCGTTCGTGACGATTGGTTGAAGATCTATCTCCCTATTCTTGGTGTTCTCTGTGTGGCCAGGGAACCCCTTACGCAGGATCAAATATTCCGGTTTGGAACTATGGATTGTTTCCCCTCAGCAATGACTGATGCAGTCGAAAAATTCAGGCAGTTCCTGGATTATAACGAAACAAATTGCACATACCGGTTATATCATGCCACGTTACCGGAATTTCTCACCCATGAAGACACAAAAAATAACCGGGATACCCGGGGTTTATATATCGATCCGCGGGAGTGGCATGAAAAAATTGCCATATCGTATGGCAGGGTTCAGAAGCATCAATGGGACCTGAAAAAACTAAAATCGGTATTCTATCCGGGTGGGACAAAAAAGAGAAATCCTACGGACACTTATGGCCTCTTTCATCTCGTAGATCATCTCGTAAAAGGAGGACTGGATGATGACCTGCATTCCCTGCTGGCAGAGGAAGAAACAGATAATCACACAACAAAAAATTTCTGGTTCTCGCTCAAGGAGTCGGAGAATATCGTATGGAGTTACAAAGAGGATATTGAACGAGCATGGAAACAGGCCGATGAAAACGACGTTGCGCCTGTATCCCGTTCTCTCTCTTTGCAGATCCGGTATGCTCTTATCGAATCCAGTATCTGCAGCCGGGCTGACTGCATCCCCCCGCAGCTGTTAAGGGTACTGATATCAACCGGCACATGGGACGCAGAGAAAGCATTGCACCATATCCGGCAGATCAGCGATCACCAGCACCGTGCCCGGTCTCTGGCCGCAATTTCCTCCCTGTTACCTCCGGCTCTCATTGAACGGAGTTATGACTGCATTCAGGAAATCAAGTACGATCTTGAAAAAATAAATCCTCTTATTGCCCTGCTTGATGCTTCAACGGACCCGGGATGGAAAAACCGGATTGCTTCAGATATTCTCCTCCTCATCGGGGCATCTGAATATGACCAGACCCGATCTGTTACACTGAACCAGATCGGTCCGATGCTCCCCATCGAAAAAATGGACGATGCTTTCCAGATGGCGATGAAAATTCCCTTTGATGATCTCCGTGCACAAGCATTGGCAGGCCTGATCCCGTTCGTGCCTGAAAAGGAGCTCTCCCGGATAAAGGATGTCTTAGTATCTTCATCATTGGATAAATTGTCCTTAAAAACATTCCCCGCCCTTATCCTGTACTCCCGTCGTCTCCCGGAGGCTGAAAAAAGATCTCTCTGGGAAAAAATTATAACGTTGATGCAGCGGGGAGAATTTGAAAATCCGTCGGATTTTCCGGAAATATTCTCCAGGGTTACCGGGGAAGTACCGGAATCGTTCCTGCCTTTACTCGTTCATCTGACAAAATCCCTGGACAATCCAATGCGACAGGCATCTGCCGTTGCTGTGCTCCTGCCCCGGTGCACTGCAGAAGATCGCAGTGAATTTCTCCGGCTCGGAATGAATGCGGTCGACCAGATAAAAATCGGGGGAACGCAGCCCTACAAAGTACAATTACGGACTGCATTTTTACCTGCACTGTCTTCTGATGAAAAGCAATCAGTATTTGCTGTTGCATTACGTGAGGCTGAAGATACCCATATCTCGCAGATCCCGGAACTCGCAATTGCACTGCTGATCCCGTTTGCTCATGAGAACCAGAAAAAGAACCTCATAGCGGATGCCTTTTGTGAGATGATCCGTTCTCCCTGGGGTTGTCGTTCCGATGTAATTGAATCAATATCGCCGTTCCTTGATGAATCACAAAAAGAGATCATGGTAAGAAAAATACTCTTATATGATCGGGAAAATGACCGGGTAGATGCTCTCTGCAGTATTGTTAAAAATCTATCACCGGAATTGATCCTTCTGGCAATCCAGGCCGGATACAGCATCTCTGACCCGGATTTACGGTATAGGTTGCTGGAAAACATTTCTCCTTACCTTCCAAAGGAATGCGCTGGAGAAGCCCTGGCAGTTGTTAATGAAATACGGGATCTCGATGAACAGGGAGAGGTGATTTGTGCATTTGCTGAGCGCATCTCCCCACAAAAAAGCCCTCTCCCGTTTCAACAGATTATTAGCACAATATCCCGCATGAAAAACCCATTACGCCGTATCAGAGCTCTTCACCGCCAGGTCCGGTGGTTACCGGAGGCAGAGAGAGGCAGAGTCTGGACAGAGATCATTGCAGTTCTGAAAAAATATGACCCACGCGATAATGATTTTTACACGGCTTTATCGCTGATCGCTCCCGATATTCCTGATAGGGAATTGGATAACATCGTACTGATTATCGACGGTATGGCAAATGCATCTGAAAATGAATATTTCCGGCGGAAAGGGCTGTTGGCAATCCTGCCAAAAATACCCCCGTCTCGTAAAACTGAGGCAGTTGAAGGAATTTTTGATGTATCAATGCTCTCCAACCGGGCTCAAACCCTCGTGAACTCTTTACCGTACATCCCCGTATCGGATCACGTGACATTATTTAACCGCATTCTTGCAAAGCTGGATGAAGAGCAGGAGCCGGAACTATCCAGGGTTATTACCGTTCTGGTACGCGTTCTCCCTCGGGATGCAATTATTCAGGTTATGGAAAATATCGCAGTGAAAATTATAAACCCTCATTATCGTGCGCTTGCCCTCATAGCTCTCATCCCCGGTATTCCTGCAGAAAAACAGGAGTACCTTGTGAAGATGATTACCAATGATCCCAATATCCAGGAAGACTGGGAAATCCGGGCCGGATTACTGGACACTCTGGCAAAAGAAGGCAATCTTAATCATGACCTGGTTGACCGGGCAAAGGTCTCTGCAAGATCAATACCTTATCTCCAGTTGCGGGCCCAGGCGCTGGTTTTTCTTCTTCCCCTCTTGGATATTCCGGTACGAAAGGAGATCGCAGGCGAAGCCTTGTTGTTGTGCAATGATATCCCTTCAGTTCCGGATAAAATCCAATTACTTCTCGGAATTGGATCGCAGATTGGTTTTGACGGCCCTATGATGGATCTGTTCTGGAATTTTTATCGACAACTTCCCTATTATAAAGATCGGCCTGTTGCATTATTAGGAATACTGCCATTCCTTCAGTCAGATGAAGATCGTTTTGCCTGTCTGACCGAGTCATTAGTCCAGGGTGCCCAATGGGTATGGGATCGCGATCCTTTCCGCGGAGCCCATGACAGAAAAGAATCGTGGTATGGGATTTTTATTGCAACGAAAAACCTGCCCATAGACCTGAATCAGTCTGCATGGCAGAAGGGGCTTCATGCCTTGGCCAACCGTTCACGGCCAGATCTCCTGCTGGACCTCTCGTACTTTGCACCATTCCTGATGTCTATTGGAGGGGAAGACACCTTTTCATCTTCCTTGCCGGAAATAAAAAAAGCATGTACCGTTTGGCAATAAAAAAAATTATCCGGATTGTAACTACCTTTCCGGTAATTGAGCCGCTGCGTTGTTTTATTGACCGCCAAAAAAATATAACCTCTCCCAGCCCCGCTGTGCCCCGAAGACGCCCTGATACGGGGGATCTCCGGAAAAAATACAAATCGATCACTCCGTGGGGCAATACACTTGTGGCAGAGGCGCGTGTTACAATCCTTCCCAAGGGCCCGGTAACGGTATACGGATCAGCAACCCTCCTGAAAATTCCCGGGGAAAAGTACTCGGTGTGCTGGAACGGGTCTGCGAAGTCAGGAAATAACCAGAAAAATTGTGATTATGATTCACCCCCTCCCCCTCTCCAAAATATGACAGGGGGTCCCCCTACCCCCCGGTCTTGCTCGGGACAGGGTACTCCCCCTCCAGATAAAGTGAGACTATTTGAAAAGAAAATAGTTAAAAATAAATGTTTAAGAGGAAAAACCGGGAACAGCATTCACGGAGCAGGTATTTTTTTTCTCCGCTCCATGATGCTCTTGATAATTTTATCCGGATCATTCTCCAGATATTTTTTCCGGTCTTTTGTCCAGTCGCCGCTTCCTGTTTCATAGATCTGGAGGAACCGGATTGCATCGTCCGGGCCAAGCTTCTCTACCAGTACGTCAAGCCCCTCCTGCTGGATCTGGTGTAATGTTTTGGCACTCATAGTTTTCCTCCTTCAACCATGTGACCGGGTTTTCTCTATGTACCTGTATATTCCGGGTCCCTCAAAAATATATAATTTTCATGAAACTATACGAGCATAGGTCTCTGTCAGTTTTCTGACAATCGGATCCCAGAGGAAGTAGCGATCCACTTTGGTTCTGCCACGTTTCCCAAAGGCTCCCGCGGTCTCCGGGTCATCCAGCATCATCTTGATTCCCCCTGCGAGCGATTCGGGGTCAACATCCACTTTGACACCATTTACCAAAGGGTCAATGTTCTCCGATAGTCCACCGACATTGGATGCAACAACACATCGTTCGGCACTCCATGCTTCCAGAAGCACAAGCCCGAAGGGTTCATTCCTGCTGGGAATGACAACGATATCAGCGGCGTTTAATAACCTGACATACTCAGAGTCCGGAATGTATCCGATGAAGTTGACCGGCAGGTTTTTTGCCCGATCCTGCAGGTACTGCCGCATATCCCCTTCCCCCGCTATAACGACCTGAACGTCCCGGTGGTGCTGGCAGATTTTCCCTACCGCGTCTATTAGCAGGTCCGGCCCTTTCTGCCAGACAAGCCTGCCGATAAACAGGAGGAGGGGTGTACAGGGATGTATTCCATACGATCTCTTCACTTCCCCCGGATCGATCGATGTCCGGAACTCACGGGGGACCACACCGTTCGGGATTACGTCGCATTTCTCATCAGGTATAGTGTATAACGCCATCACTTCATTTTTCAGGGATGCAGAAACTGCCGTAACCCGTTTGGCAATAAGTCCGCCATACCATTCTTTCCCGGATATTTCCTTAAATTCCCACCAGTCTCCGGACTGGTTGCCATTCCTCCCGTATTCGGTTGAGTGGAAGGTGAGGATTGTATTCCGGTCCTGCAGCGAGTGGAGAGCCTGGATCGTATGCCAGTCATGGAAATGGAGAACATCAAAGCGGCGGGGTGCATCATAGAGGTGAAACTGTTCCACCATCGAGGTGCTCATGCTGTCGCAATATTCAACTATGTTTTTTCCGGATGGCTGGCAATAGTGATACCAGACACCTTTTATCGTCTGATCGGGAATAGTTCCCCGCGTGAAGAAATGCACATCGTGGTTTTGTTTTACTAACGTTTCTGCCAGAAGTGTCGCAGCCCTGGCAAGACCGCCCACCCGTTCTGCATACATCGATTCCCAGCAGAAGAACGCTACCTTTAATGATTCCATACTGACTCTCTCCCCTCGTTCATAGCCGTTATTAGTTCGTACCTTTCCCTGATACTAAGGAAGTTATCCATGAGCGTCGAATCCGGTAAAAACCCCGGGGATTATTTTCAGACATACCAGAATATGTGTATGCCAATAAAAGACTATTCATCGTTAATGCAGCTGGCCGCAACAGGAGGGGAGCAAAAAAAGTGTATCTCCCCCATGAGATCCCAACACAACAGTATTGACGGAGAATACGGGGAATTTCCCGCCGCCCCTCCCCCCCACACTCCCCGGCGGCTCCCTCCGCCGGTCACAGCCGCCCGCACTGGGCGGCGAATGCCTTATGTGAACCGCCCGCGTATTCCCATGCAGGGATAACGTATCGGAGAAACCAGAATGGATGTCCGGGCCATATACAAACCAGCACAGTTCTTTCTGATCGCGTATGTCGTCACCTGGACCTTCTGGTTCGCTGAAGCATACCTCAACGGGCACGGAGGGGCTGAGGGGCTGCAGGGCCTCGTGATGTTCCTGGGGATGAGTGGTCCCGTTGTCGCGGCACTCATCATGTTCTGGCGGACGAAGAGCCCGGAACTCTGGCGCGATTACAAGGACCGGCTGTTCAGCCTCCGGCGGATCGATCCGCGGACGCTTCCGGTCATCATCTTCCTGATGCCGGCTGTCATGTGCATTGCGATTGGTATCTCCCTCGTCTTCGGGAAATCTCCGGACCAGTTCACGATCCTGCTTGGCTCAGCCTTTGTGACTGTGCCAGGCCTTCTCGGCCTCTTCGTTGCGCCGGCAATGGAAGAAGCCGGGTGGCGGGGATACGGAGTTGACAGTCTCAGGAGCCGGTCCACGCTGTTTGTCACATCGCTCTCCTTTGGTATCCTCTGGGCTTTCTGGCACACGCCGCTCTTCTTTATCAATGGTTTCTATCACAACACGCTCCTTTCCAGCTGGCTGTATACGGCAAATTTCTTTGTAAGCGCCTTTGCACTGGCATTCATCATTAACTGGCTGTACTACCGGAACAACCGGAGCGTGGTTGCCTGTTTCCTCTTCCACCTTTCAGCAAATATCGCGATGAGTTTTATTATGGCGGAGCAATTCACCAAGTGCATCATTACGGTGCTGCTGCTCCTGATCGCGGCTGCGATTGTCATCGGGGACCGGAGACTCTATTTTGAGAAAAATGCACCGTACCCGGTCCCATGAAAACCCCTGAGTCATGCGTCACAGGAGCCCGGAACCGGTCTGATCTTTTTTTAAAAAGGGAACTCCTGTCCCCCGTGGGTTCCAATTCTAGGACGGGGACTAAACGTCATCCCGGGGAAAAAAACTGATTTTTTTATTGATGCGATGGCATCAGCACAAAAGGTATTCACATTCTGTCAGACATTGGTTATACACGGGTGCCCCGGCGCAGTAACCGATACAGGACCTGCAGAACGTCTTCTTACTATCTGCATTGATTGGCGGGGGGAATTTTTCTGCGCCGGAAGATCCACGGCGTAATAGTGTGCCCCGGCAAGGATGATTCCTGCTACCGCTAAGCAGAATTATGGCAATAAGCCGTGGCAGGAAAATACCCTCTTGGCAAACTCCGTAGGCAAGGGGATTTTTAATTGAAAAACACCAACCATTAATCCAAAAAATATCTTTCCTTCGACAATCAAATGCATCGCAATCTCTTTGCACAACTGATGATACGGCTCGTGAGAACCGGGCACCCCACGTAGAAAGCCGGGAGAATTGGCATAACGTTCCTCGCCTTTTATCCTTCAAGCAACGGATTCCGGTAGACATGACAACTCACTACCTGCTTCTTTTATATCCCTAGAGAAGATAAAATTCTGTGAGTTGAGAGACATGGAGACGGAAACATCTGAGCAGGATACGAAAAACTGTTGCGGGTCCGCAACTCACATGATGAAGCATATGTGTTGCCACGGATCGGGAGGCGCACTGTATGGACTGGGCTTCCTGGGGGCCCTCTGGTATTATCTCACCACGGCAACAAGCCTGCTGGGGGGAATCCTGGGAGTCATTAAAGCGATTCTCTGGCCTGCTTTTCTGGTGTATGGATTGTTAAAGTTCCTTGGCATGTGAAGCAGAAAAGGCATCTCAATTTCAGTGTAGCAAAACCAGATTTTGTATTGATTGAATATTCCAGAAGGTTAAAAAATACATCAGGAACTAAAAAAACTGCATACGGTGGAGGTCAGGTTCCCTCTTTCTCACGTTTGCTGTTACTGGAGGAACAGGGGTGACCAAACCGGAGGTGCCGGCTGGTTGTCGCAACCAGGGGTATGGGGACATCAGCCCCCATAGAAGATCAAACCAAAATTTTTGCGAGCCCCTGCCCCCTTGTCCGGTTCAGGGCAGGGTACCACCCCCCATTTCCCCTGTTTTTTAAAAATCATCAGCGTTTATATGCCCTTTATTCCAAACATATTGTAACAAGGTTGGTTTTTGTGTCTTTGACTTCCCACGAAAGATCGCCGCTTGCCCGGCTCGTACTGTTCATTGTCTGCTTAGCCATCGCCGGAAGCTTTCTTGCGGGGTTACATTATGCTGTCGTGGACAGGCCGGCACAACTTCACGCACTGCACCCGCCAGCGAATTCCGGGAATTCGGAATTTTCAACAACGGATTTCTCATTCTGGGACTGGTTGATCGGTCCACTGAACGGGAAGAATTGTTATATACGGATCGATTCCGCGGATAACTGGCATTTCGCGTGCGACCCGTAATACTCTTCCAGCCCGGCAAGCGCCGGGGCACGTCAGCCGGATGTTGTCCGGACAATCCGGTGTTCCGCGGTCACGTTCCCGACCTCGGCAAACATGGCAGCGATCGGGCAGAGACGGGTAAGGGTCTGGTCGATGATCGTTGACACAAGGGCCTCGTCCGCATCGGCCCGGAGCGTGATTGTCAGGTGCACATGATCGAAAAATGCCGGCATGGTCTTTTTGCGTGTCCCGTGGATGCCGATAGTCAGCTCCTCCGGGACAATGCCGTTGTCCGAGAGGGCAAGGAGGATTTTCACACCAACGCAGCCTCCGAGCGAACCGACCAGGTACTGGATGGGGTTGGGCACCTTCCCGTGCCCGCCCATACCAACCGGGGCTTCCATCGGGAAGGTGATCCCGGACGATGTGAGAGTGGTAAAAGCACCGTCACCATTGTACGTGACGGTCATGTCAACCGGTTTCCACTCCATCCTTGACTTGTCCCAGGGGATCTCCGCACTCATGCTTACCGGTTGTTCCTGCTGCATAAGAAATCATGCGGGACGGGCGGGGCTGATGAGGCGTGGAGGGGTTGTGGTTAAACAAATGATAATCGGAAAACCGTTTCCCGTATAAAAAAACCGGGCAAATGATCAGAACGGACGATTTTATAAAAAACAGGTATGTTATCTTCGCTGCGGCAATGGCGGCTGCCTGCCTCAACGTGTCGTAATCTGCCGCGGTCCAGTTCCCCCTGAATTCCTTAAATACGTCATATCGGGAACAGGGTATGAGGTAAATTATCTCAGGATTATTTTTACCGGGCTCGCTGAATGCCCTGCTCCGCATTTCTCCCGGCCTATTCCTTCACACGAAGGCATATAACCTCACCCGGATAAGACACCACGACAAGTCCGGTGAATTTAACCGGATGGTAAACTGCTGAATGTTCCACTATCATTTTTGTACAGATTGTGAATCTATCAAAAACAAAATGGTCCCGTGACTCAAGAGATCGGCAGTGAAAGAAATGTCCTGCCCGGCCCGGTTCAACCCGCGGGAAGCGAAGTGGATTCCGGTAACCGGGGCAAATCCGCACAAATGTCCGCGTACTAAAAAATTATATGCGGATATACCGGTTCAATGCAGCAGAAAGTACCAGGATAACCAGATCATCAAGTAAGGGAAATGCGAATGGCGGAAATTGAAAGATTAAAAGTCCTCCAGTCTGAACGGGAATCGTTTAAATCACGAACGAAACAGAATGAGCTGGAGAAGAAAGCAGAAAACCAGACCGAAACCACCTGCCCGGAGTGTGGCAGCCGCGTGCTGGTCCATGACCGTGAGCGGGCAGAACTGGTCTGCAAGAATTGCGGGCTTGTGCTCGATGACGAGTTCATTGACCGCGGTCCCGAGTGGCGTGCGTTTGACTCCGAACAGCGGAATAAACGGGCCCGTACCGGCGCACCGATGACCATGACGATCCACGATAAGGGTCTCTCCACGATGATCGACTGGCGCAACAAGGATTCCTATGGCAGGTCGATCTCTTCCAAGAACCGGGCCCAGCTGTACCGTCTCCGCAAATGGCAGCGCCGTATCCGTGTCAGCAATGCGACCGAGCGGAACCTTGCGTTCGCACTCTCGGAACTGGACCGGATGGCATCCGCACTTGGCCTGCCGCGGAACATCCGCGAGAGCTCCGCCGTGGTTTACCGTGACGCAGTTGACAAGAACCTGATCCGCGGCCGGAGCATCGAAGGCGTTGCTGCAGCAGCGCTCTATGCCGCCTGCCGGCAGTGCAGCGTGCCCCGCACGCTCGATGAGATTGCAGAAGTCTCCCGGGTATCGAGAAAAGAGATCGGCAGGACTTTCCGGTTCGTTTCCCGTGAGCTGAGTTTGAGGCTCCTGCCGACATCGCCGATGGACTATGTGCCCCGGTTCTGTTCGGGCCTCACCCTCAAAGGAGAAGTCCAGAGCCGGACCATCGAGATCCTCCGGCTGGCTACAGAACAGGAACTGACGAGCGGCAAGGGGCCGACCGGTGTCGCGGCAGCAGCGATCTACATCGCCTCCATCCTTGGTGGAGAACGGCGTACGCAGCGCGAAGTGGCGGAAGTTGCAGGAGTGACCGAGGTCACCATACGGAACCGGTACAAGGAACTTGCAGAAAAACTCAATATCGAGATCATTCTCTGATTAAGGTTCTGGTAATACTTTAGATCCACGGTGGGGCGCCAATATTCAGTTCTATCAATAGAGCGCCCTCATTTTTCAACAGAGATAAACGCCGCTGCCTCCGAAGGGATGCCCCTGCGGCGGTTTGAGGCCCGACAAAAATGTAGCCTCCCTGCCCCGCCACGCCTTGAAGGGGTCCTGGGGCCGGAAACCCTCGCGAGATCACAAACCCTCTGAGAATTTTCCGGAAAGGGGGTGAGGGTAAGATGGCATACTACATCAGCCAACAAAACATACGAAATTTTTATATTGTAAATGTCCATACATTTACACATGTTCCTGCCAATGAACGAGAAACAGTTCGGGTTCTGGAAGATGCGGCGCAGCGGGATGTCGAACATCTCCATCGCAAACCTTGTCGGGATAACACGGCAAGGTGTATCACAGGCACTCCTTGTGATGGACGAGAAGATTGAATGCTCGCTGCGGGAGATGGCACACGCAAACCGGATCCAGGTTGAGAAGATCGATGTGGGACGTGGGGTACTTTTCGGCAAATCCATCCCGTTCCAGACCGCGGCGTTCATCTTTGTCTCAGAAAAGCACGGCATGCAGGTCTGGTACGAGCATGACGGCGACTGTAAGTCCTGCGATGAATTCACCCAGTGTATCGAATTCATCTGGGATTTCGCTTCAGAACTCGGGATCAAAATCGAGAAAACTGCCGATCCGACAAAAATGGCTGAAGAATTACTCACAAAAATCAGGGAGTGTGTAAAATGACCCGGGTATCGGAAATTGCTGAACACTGGTTTGGCTTGTGCCGGAAAGCACCGGGGATCCGTTCTTTGCAGGCAGATACCGGTATTCCGCCGGAACTCGCTCATGAGGGACTTCCCGATGGCGGGGGCGGAGGATCAGGGACTATTCGCCGGGGAATCGGATCTGCCCTATCAGGGATGAGGACACTGAACCGGAACCGGCAGCTCCTCTGGTTTACGCTCCTCGCCGGGCTTGTGCTGGCGGGAAACACCATCGGCCAGGGTACCATCTGCTACATCGACTGGATCATGTCTGATGGAATTATACCGCTTGTCCTGCGCTTTTTAATCGAGTTCGCAACACTGTTTTGCCTGGTGTTCTTACTCGCGGGCCTTGTCTTAAGCATCTCTTCAAAGAAAAAAAATTCTGCCTCGTTTTTTGTGGAGCTTGCAGGGGCAAAAAAATACTTAAAAGCAATCTTCCTGTGGTCTTTTGTTCTGGCACTCGCAGGCATGCTGCTCAACAGGATTTTCTTTTATCCCGGTGGATTCTTCGGGTCTTTGAGTTCTTTCCTTCTCAGCCCGCTTCTCCAGTTCCCCTTCACCCTGAACCTCAATCCAAGCACCTTTGCCGAGATTCCGGGCTATGGAGGACGATCGCCGCTGTTTTGGACATATCCCTATGGGTTTCTGGACGCCGTGACCTTTTCGGCGATCAATCTGCTCCTGTTCATCCTGACCGCGTTTGTCGTGCCCTTCATCGTTCTCGAGCAAAAGACCCTCAGGGAGGCAGTCGGGGGATCGTTTGCCATGATGAAAAAGACCTGGGTTGAGGTAGCTGCCTGCACGGTCTTCCTTGGAGTTGTCGTATTCGGTGTGTTCCTTACGTACCTGCTCGTCCAGGCAGCGCACGGCATGGTCACACCACCGGATCTTCTCTACACCATTCCCACCGGCCCGTGGATTGCTCTTGGCCTCCTCTATTATCTCGCACTGTTCAGCATAGCGTTTGTGGTGGCAACAATCGGCGGGATTGCAGCACTGGACCTCTACAGGTATGCAAAGACCGGGCAGATGCCCGGATCCGCTGAAACGGAACCCCTTGCATAATTTTTTTTAAAATCCCTGCCCCGCCAGGTCTTGGAGAGGCTCTGACGCAGGGAAGAATCAGGATAAAAATGGTTTTTAAAATTGTGAAAAAAGTTGAAATTGGTTCAGACCCGGGCATCGATTACAAGGATCACCGAAGTATTTGAGCCAAGGTCCAACGGGGCGATTCCTGATACGAAGGAACCCCACTTATCGGTATACGGTCCTGCACCGATCGATCCGGTAATGGATTTTTTCATCTCTGCGGGGGCATCGACATATTCCTGCCTGAACTTTGCGGCATTTGCATTGCCATAATCGGTATCGATGAGGAAGTTGACCTTCCCGTTCTTCTGTTCAAGCGTGTAGACATAGGCGATCCGGGAATCGGTTGCCTTGAAATCCCTGAACTGGCTGAGTGCGGACGCGAATGCCGTGGAGTTTTCGCCTTCCGTAATTGCGGCAGTAAAGTTAGTCTTGTCAACCTTTTTTGCCAGGGATCCCGCCAATGCTACCATCTCGTTTTTCAGGGTCTCATTGACCGGTTGAGCAGTTACGGCAGCTGCCGGGGCTGTGGTGGCTTCGGCACTCACCTGGGCGGCAGCTGTCGCGGTCGGGGTTGCGGTACTTACGGGAGCACTGGATGACTGTGTACATCCGGCTACGAGAATTACGAGCACAAGCATAAGGAACGATACTCCTAATGTCAAACCTGTAGTACGTTTCATGAGGCTATTCATTAGGGAAAACAGTATTAAAACATCTCGAAATATTCACGAGAGTCTCACCAGCGGTCTTTTCAGCCGTCCATGACTTTAAGATCATTTTGATCTGAGGGTAAATCCTTTCATTTTCTTTGGCTCGCTTTTGACCTCGCTGCGGGAATGGGTTCTTTCTTCCGGGATCGCCTTTACCACAATCTTGTCATAGCGGAGAGGACAAGCACCAACCCGGGATAATTCTCTCTGTACCATGAGACACTGTGCAAAAGACCCCCCAAGAGAATGGATGTATTGATCGCAGTGATTTCCTTCACAGAACTCCTCAAGCATATACCGAAATGAGACCAGTGAGTGTATAAACTAATGCCCGGCATAATTTCCATCAGGTTTTTTCGACAGGGAGGCTGGGGGGAATGCAGGTCTCATAACCAGATCCCCGGCTCAGGGTCCCCATCAATGCCGGTCTCAATGTCGGGCTCAGGAAAGACAAGATCATCGCGATCATCAGCACCATGACCCGTTGTACCGGGTTCCCGGCAACCCCCGACGCCCATTTTACCGAACAGGAAGTGTTCACGGAATGAGGTTGTAGAGATCCCGCCACTGCCTGTATCAATTATGGGTTGCCCTTACACCCTTATTGTACATCCTGACGGGAATTTCTGCGGAACGGTTCGGGACATGCTCCTGTTTCTCAAGTGACCGGTGACGTAAACAACCGGGCGCGTGGGCTTGTTTCAAGACCCCGGAATCTGCCCGGATAATTGCAGTGACGGTGAACATTCCCAACCACTCGCACCGGTGATGAGAAAAGTTCCGGTTCAGGGTTTCAGGAACTCCATAACCGGTGTATCCATGTTGAAATTTCCCGTACTGATCATGCGGACATGCGAGCCGGTCACTTTCGTGTATACCGCAGGATAGACTTGCCGGAACGTGATATTGCCGTTTGCCCGGAGCGTGCTGATAACGCCAGAGGTAAACTCGTCCGAGAGCCACTGTTTGATGTCCATATCATAGACCGCCCCGAGTGAGGGCTCGTTTCTGGCGGCCCCGGTCAGGTACAGGATACCCGGTGCGGTAACGTTGGTGGCTATGCTCTCCCCAAAACAGGTATCAACGAAAAAGGCCATCTGCCGGTACTGGTGGTTCTTCTCCATCGAATCTGTGAGGGCAGTAAAATCTTCCGTGGTCAGTACCGAATTACCGGTCCCGAATACAATCTCTCCCGGAGCACCGTGACTCGCAATGTACACGAATACATCGGTGCCGGCATCGCTCTCCAGCACAACCGGATTGGATGTAGTCCTGGTACCGGTAAGGACGTTTCTGAACGTGGCAGCGGTTATGTTTGCACCGAAGTAATCCACCTGCGCTCTGGACCTGATATTCTGTCCTTTGGGGACATTGTGGATGTCTCCTTTCAGGGGATTTTCCGGGACGGTGGGGACATCGTCGTATACCATGAGGATGATGTTGTTGTCGTCAACCCCATTCTGGCGGAGCAGGGTATAGACGGTCAGGGCATCGGCCTGGTGCCGGTAATTTTTCCATCCCCGCGAAGGGCCGACAATCACTGCCTTAAAATTCGTTCTCTCATCGCGAGCACTATAGGTCCCGGCAAGGGTTGACGAAGAGGACATGAGCCCGGCCGATGCTCGGGACTGCCCGACAGATTCACCGCCGGTTTTCTCCATGACGGTGGTGTTTTGTGAATTGATGACGCCGACGGTCCGGAACGTGCCGTTGTTCACCTGCCATTGGGCGTAATACGAGGCGATGGGGTCTACGCCCAGGACTTCGTCGTACTCCAGGCCACCGCTTGCGCCGGTGATCCAGGGCATAGGCCCGTGCAGGGTATCCTCAAGTGCCGTGCGAACTCCCTCTGCGTCCCAGCCGGTGACCGTGGCCTCGCCATACACCACCTGCCGGACCGAGTCCGCTAGCGACTCGAAGGGTACCCTTTCCTGGCGGGCTTCGGTAAACGCCGCGATCAGGAGGGCATCATAGGCGGGCGCCGCAAAATCGGCCGGGCGTTTACCGAATTTCTTCTCGTACGCTTCAGTAAACCCGCTTGCCGGGTCGGCCGTGGGATTGGTGCCCTCGATCCCCTCAGCAGCAGCACCGAGCGAACTGATCAGGACCGGCGTTGCTGCAGCATCGGTGAGGAACAGTTTTGTCCTGCTTCCGGACCGGTCAATCACCCGCTTGATCGTTGCAGCGTCTTCCGGCCCGGCAGCTGCAACAATATAATCCGGTCCCGTTTTCAGGGCATCAAGAACATCAGAGTCGAGCGTGGGCGACCCCGTATCAAATTGCCGGATGAAGGGGACGTCGATGCCGTATTCGGTTGCAAAGAACCCGGTCCAGTCATAGAACGTCTGCCCGTACGTGCTGTTCTCCGCGAGGAGTGCTACTTTTGTCACACCTTTTCCTTTCAGGATCGTGAGAATGACCTTCACCTGGGCCGCATCGCCCTGCACCGTCCGCCAGACATACCCGTTCTTTCCAAACGCCCTCTGGATATCACCGGATGTCGCGGTCGGACTGATCAAAACTTTCTTTTTTGTGATGAATGAGGGCGCTATCGCGTACATTTCGTCGCTGGCCGTGGGCCCGATGACGATCCGGATGGAATCATCATTTAAGAGTTCCTGTGCCAGCTGCGTTATATTGCCGGACCCCGTGTCCTTGTACACGAGTTCGACCGGCCTTCCCGCGATCCCGCCCTGGCTGTTGATGGTGTCCTTTGCCCATTCGAGCGGTTCCTTATATTCTACATCCCCGGTCAGGGCAAGGAGGACGCCGATACGGACCGGCGTGTTCGCGTGGATGACCGTGAACCCAATCCATGCGCCGGCAGCAAGGATAACAAGGATAAGAGCGATGAGCCCGAGCGTTTTCTTGTTTATGGATATCACCTCTGTACCGCAGATGGACCGGGTATTCCCGGGTGAGTGCCGGTTTCAGGTTTGCGTAATCAGAGTTGGGAAAACGGCATGATAAGGATGGTTATCCGGAAACCGGCAGTCCCGCATCCATCTCCTCTGGCCGTTTCTCCCGGCCACCCATTCTCAATACTTCCACCCACTCACACTGTGCCATCAGTCATGTGGGCTTCCGGCCCCTCCCTAAAACTACCTCATTACTTTAACATCTCAGGATCACCAGTAAGGTCTGTATGCGCAATCTGATGCAAGAATCAAATTTTCCGGGTATGGACCCGATCACCAGGAGAAACTGATTACTGTTATGGAACTTTCAGGAACAGGTGGATCAGAAGACCGGATAGCGTCACTTGAAAAGAAGTTAACGGAGATGGAAGCGCTGGTCAAGGGACTGATCGCAGAGCTGCTCGACTTAAAGGCGCTCGCCATGACCATGTCCCGGGAGACCGACGAATACAACCGTCAGGAGCTTAAGCGGGGATCGATTGTGCAGGGCAGCACATCTCCGGGGATGGCTACACCCTCATCACCGTTCATCACAACCACATCTGAGGGCAGTACGGTAATCCATTCACGGGGCACACACCTGCCCGATCTCCCGGTCGCCCCGGCAGAGCCCGAGATGGTCCGGATCATGCAGTCCGATGGTACAATGAAGATGGAGCCCCGGTACGGGGAAGCGAAACATATTGACTCCTCCGGGGGATATGGACGTCCCCGGAAAGACACTGCTGCGAGCAGCAAGCAGGCTCCCCTGATCTACGCTGCCGGGAAAGACAAGCCGGATCATGCAAAGGTGTAAGGGGTCTGAGAATGGAGGGGACAATTCCCCTTGCGGGTATGTTCTGGAATCCCCTTAACATAAATTACTCAAATTATCTTTTGAGCAAAATCCTCCGCGTTTCTTTTTCCAAATCCAACCAGGAGGGGTAGGTGCCCCTCCTCAGCATGAGCGGGAACCCCCCCACCTCTGATCCGGGCACAAGAGAGATACCCACTTCTTTGTTATTCTTTCCCGGAAGATGCACCTGTAAATACCGGGATCATACCCACTGCTGCGGAAAGACCAGTAATAACAAATAGCGAGGCGGGATAATCTGATAGCTGAACAAATAATAAAGAGATTGATCGATGAAAAAAACAGCCCTTGTTCTCACGCTCATCGTCGCGGCGGTATTTCTTGCGGGATGCACTACAACCACAACTGCCGGCCAGGATATCGCACGGGACACGATCCGGTCCCACTATGAATATCAGGACAGCTGGTCTGTCGGCCTCGGATGCTACGGTAAAGTCTCCGGGTATGCCTACAATGCGGGCAACACAACGATGGATAACGTGGTGGTGAACTTCAACCTTATCAATACCCGGACCGGGACCATACGCGATTCGCGATCGGTATTCATAGGCACCATGCAGGGTGGGCAGTCGAACATGTTTGAGACGGTTCTCGACGGTGAATGCACGCAGGGTTACCGGGTCGATGGGACCATCATACGATAACCCCTCCCAAGAATTTTCCTTTTTTTCTGTCCCGGTATAGCGGTTCCGGGGAATTGCCTGCCAACATCAGAGAAGCGATAGAGCGGATCCTTGATGCGCTTATCTTCACGATTCCTTGTTGCGTGAGAGGACTATTCGAATAAAAACCGTTGTCTCAGAAGGGTAATCAGATCATTGAGATCCCTGCACCGGCTGAGTTCTTCGGTACTGATAAGAACTGACAGTTCCGTTCCTTTCTGGATAAGTACAACCGGATAGGTCATCGGGGAGTGCCCGGATCCAAATTCCGCAATGAACTCACCCCGTTCCAGCGTGCGTGACGGGATCTCCAGATCTTTTAAAAATCGTTTCCACTCCTTCTTCATCCCCACCGGGCTGTGGGTGATTGAACTGATAGTGAAGGTCCCCGCTCTGGAAGCCCCTACCTTACCGGTAGAAAAGTCCTTGAGTGATGGCAACACCCCGCTGTCGGTATTATCCACAACAAGAAGGGTTTCCGATCCCTGCATATACGATTCCTCTCGCATTTTCACTTCTTATATTTTGGGATACCTGCAATCAGAGACATCCCAAGGTGGGAGATAACCTATCCCCAATATTATCCACAAGCGGGGTTTTCTCATTCTGCTCGTTAATAACCGACAGCATCCTGTTCCCTGCATGATGGATCATCAGAACCTGCAGAAACCGGCATCATGTTTTTATGAACAGAAATACGATACAGCGCTGTGCCTGTTGCCGGGAAATTTTCCTGCCGCAGACTTGGTGCCCGGTATTTTTATGTTTGAGATCGCCATAATCACGGTCATACTCGCACTGGCGTTCACGTTTACCAACGGGTTCCAGGATGCCAGTTCCATTGCCGCGACATTCATTGCATCGCGTTCAGCAACCCCGAAAACAGGGATCATCTTTATTACCGGAGTCTCCTTTCTGGGAGCAATCCTTGGGGGGAGTGCAGTGGCCTTCACGATAACCGGCCTGCTGATCCTGCCATCATCCGACCAGTTGATGCTCGTCCTCCTCGTTGCCCTCCTGACAGCAACGTTATGGAATATCATCTCATGGAAATTCGGCCTGCCGGCATCTTCCACGCATTCCCTCATTGGGGGGCTTGTTGGCGGCGGTATCGCTGCGGCCGGTATCGGAAGCGTTTTTTGGGGGTTCCATGAACTGGTCACCCCTCCCTATGCATGTGCAGGTCTGGTGAAGATCTTCCTTTTTTTCGGCATCTCGATCCTGATCGGGTTTGCCGGGAGTTACCTGATGCATAAGACTACGGCCCTGCTGTTGCGCAATGCAGAACGGACAGTAAACAAGTCGATTGTGCACCTTAACTGGTGCGCTGCATCCGTGATGGCGTTTTCGAACGGGGCGAACGATTCCCAGAAACAACTGGGGATCATCGCTCTTGCGCTGTTCGCGGCGGGACTGTCCGCGACCGCTGAAGTGCCGTTATGGGCCCGTATTACCTGTGCCCTCCTGCTCGGGCTTGGCACCATCAGCGGGGGGTGGCGTATCATGAACACGCTGGGGCGCAGGATCTTCAAAATTGAACCCATCCATTCCTTTGATTCGCAGTTCTTCTCGTCAGCTTCCCTTGCGCTTTCCACGCTGGCTGGTGCACCCGTCTCATCCACGCAGGTCATTACCATGTCCGTCATCGGTGTCGGTGCGGCTGAAAATCCCCGGAAAGTGAAGTGGTCGGTCGGGACGCATATCCTGATCGCTATGATAATTACCATCCCGGTCACTATGCTGATATCTGCCGTCTTGTACCGGATAATTTCCCCTTTTGCGGGAGTGTGATTTCCTATGGTTAACCATGAACAGAATCCTGGAAAAAAAACGCAGCCGGAACGCAGACAGGGTATCCTGTCAGCCATTTTTCCCCGCGAGTATGATTTTGAATCCATGCTCACCCACCAGTCCGACCGGACCGTTGAGGGTGTACAGGCATTTGTGGTGTGGCTCGAAACCGTACCTCTTCAAAATCCTCATGAACTCGAACGGTTTGAAAATGAGGTGGACCATATGCGCCATGAGATGGAGGACAAACTAATCCGCTCCTTTTCCACGCCCTTCGATCGCCAGGATATCTACAGCATCTCCCGCGAGATGGATTACATCCTCAACTATGCAAAAGAGACGGCAAAAGAGATGTACGCATTTGGCGTACCACCGGATACACCCATTCGTGTGATGGCAAAACACCTTCTGGACGGTACGAGGTGCATATCCCGGGGCATCAAACAGTTGAATGCCGATAAGGTCGCGGTTGAAGAAGAGATCCGGCATGCCCGGGATACGTATAACCAGATGGAAGAGTTGTATATCGCCAGCATGGCTGAGTTGTTCAGGACAGATGATGCGATGAATGCCCTGCGGACACGGGAGATCTATCATCACCTGCGGGATGCAGGACGGGCAATGCGGGATACCCTGGATACCCTGCACAATGCGGTCATCGATCTGGCCTAAAAAGGGATAGGAAAAACAGGTATTGTTACTTTTTTACTTTCCGGATAATGGTAACATCGCCAAGGGTAGGGGTGAGTTTCCCCGGTAATTTTTTCTCAGTTTCCGAATCTGCCGGGGTATCGATCAGACGTATGCTCAAAACCTTCTCGAGTTTTTTCCGCACATCATCTTCCGGGATCAGCTCGGCATTCTCGATCTTCCGGATCAGGTGTTCTTTCTCTTTCATCTGCATGGCGAGATCTTTCTGGGAGAGGCCTTTTTCCATCCGTGCAGTCCGTATCCGCACTGCGTAGTCCTCGACCACCTCGCCTTCCATGAAATCAAACATATCCCGCTTGTGCCACGTTGGGGCGGGGGCTCCGCCCGCTGGCGAGCCGGGCTTTGCCGGGACTCGGGCTGGACTGGGAAGCCCGGTCCGCCTGACCTGCTGCACCTCGGTGCCGAACTTCTCGCACTTGGAGCATACCAGAAGTTCGGCTCCCTCGACACGGACTAACTTTGGGGCGCCGCGTACCGTTTCTCCGCACATTTCGCACTGCATAATCTCACAAACACTTTATACCCAATTTCCCTATATACCTAATTGAGATACGAGATGGGCGACATCCTCCATCAACCCACGGACCCCCAGACGCCGGAAGAGCTGTACCGACTGTACCGTACGCTCACCGAACAACTCCGGGAACAATTGGGCCAGATAGAGAACGACAAGCACGAGCTTGAAGTCCAGATGATGGAGCGGGTAGGTAACCTCGAATCCCGGAACCTCGAACTCCGCGAACAGCTGCGCCAGACTGAGGCAGACAAGCGGTATATCGAGACCCAGAAGATCCGGTACGAACGTGAGGTGCGGAAGCTCAAAAGCGAGAGCGAGCAGCTCCGGAGCCCCCCGCTCATCATCGGGACGGTTACCGACGTGGTCGATTCCACGCGGGTGATCGTGCGGAGCAGTGCAGGCCCCCGCTTCATGGTGCGGAGTTCTCCTTCGATAAGTGCAGACGATCTCAAACCCGGAGTGCGGTGCACGCTCAACCAGCAGTCGCTTGCCATTGTCGAACTGCTGCCCAACAGTTTCGACGCACAGGTCTATGGCATGGAACTGGTGGATTCCCCCGCAGAGACGTATGCTGATATCGGCGGGTTGCAGGACCAGATCAACGAGATCCGGGAAGCCGTGGAACTCCCGCTCAAACGCCCTGAATTATTCCGTCAGATTGGGATTGAACCCCCCAAGGGGGTCTTACTCCATGGACCTCCGGGCACGGGAAAGACCCTGCTGGCAAAAGCTGTCGCCCATGAGACCAACGCCCATTTCATGCGGGTGGTAGGTTCGGAGCTGGTCCAGAAATATATCGGGGAAGGTGCCCGGCTGGTCCGCGAGCTCTTTGACCTTGCCAAGAAGAAAGCCCCGACCATCATCTTCATCGATGAGATCGATGCGGTGGGTGCGTCCCGCACAGAAGCAAATACTTCCGGCGATCGCGAAGTGCAGCGGACGCTCATGCAGCTGCTGGCCGGCATGGACGGATTCGAGAACCGGGGCGATGTGAAGATCATCGGTGCAACAAACCGGATCGATATTCTCGATAAGGCACTGCTCCGGCCCGGCAGGTTTGACCGGATCATCGAGATCCCGCTGCCCGACATTGACGGCAGGCTCTCGATCTTAAAGGTGCACAGCCGCTCCCTTGCGGTAGCCGATGATGTCAATCTCAAGGAAGTTGCCCAGATCACCGAAGGAAGGAACGGTGCTGACCTGTACGCGATCTGCATGGAGGCCGGTATGTTTGCCATAAGGAAGGAACGCCCTTCCATTACGCAGGAAGATTTCCGTGCAGCGGTTGCAAAGGTCAGTCTTGACTTCACCCGTGGCCCGGTCGATGTCGAAGGCGAGATGTTTGCTTAACGGCAAATAATTCTCCTTTTTTTTCTGTTTTTAAAACCTTGAATTGGTGAATCCTACACCGGTACGTAATCTCATAATACTCTCACCCGTTTAGAATCTTTCAACAGGAAAATACAGGCAAAGACTCAATATCTTTATTCTAATCACCCCTACATTCGTCTACATGGACTTAAGCCTCCTGCAGACATTTCTGATGCTTTTTGAGATGATCTGCGTGGTCATTGTTTTTGCCTATCTTTTCACCCGCAGCCGCTTTTTTGTCGAAGTGCTCGAGCATCATCCGGTAATCTCTACCCAGATTATCCTTGTCGTTGTCTTTGGGGCCCTCTCGATATATGGTCTTTCCAGCGGCGTTACCTACTCCGGGGCAACGGTCAATATCCGCGATCTCGGCCCTATCCTTGCCGGTATTACCTGTGGCCCGTATGTCGGGCTCGGTGCCGGGCTGATAGGCGGGGCTTACCGGCTTTCGATGGGCGGCTCCAATGTCATGGGAGCAGCAATCGGGCCGGTCATTGCCGGCCTCTTCTCCGGCATTGTATACCTCTACAATAAACGCGAACTGCTCTCGACAAAGAATGCAATTATTCTCACTATCGTCATAGAATCGTTTGTCTCGGCAGTAACCCTCATCATCCGGGCATTGAGCGGTTCTTCATCATCGGTATGGACGGTCATTGTCAATGTGGCTCTCCCGATGATCATCCTTACGTCCATTGCTGTCGGCGTTTTTTCGTATATCGTCCATAACCTGCTCAATGAAAGAAAAACACAGAGGGAGAAGGAGTCCCTTGAACGCGAGATGGCCCGGAAGGATGCAGAACTCCAGATCGCCGCAGAGATCCAGAAAAGTTTCCTCCCTGATACAATCCTCCAGATTGACGGATTCGAAATAGCAGGTACCAGCATTCCGGCAAAAGAGGTAGGCGGAGACTTTTATGACGTAATGCCGTTTGAGGTCATCCCATTCAACCGGCAGCGCATCGGTGTGATGATTGCCGATGTTTCCGGCAAAGGGGTACCTGCTGCCCTCTTCATGGCCCTCTCCCGGATCGTGATCCGGGTCAGTGCAACCTGGTTTTCGAAGTCCTCAGAAGCGATCGCGTTTGCCAATCCCATCATCAGCCGGGACTCAAAAACCGGCATGTTTGTCACGGTCTTTTACTGTGTCCTGGATAACGTAAATCACAATATTACCTATGTCAATGCCGGCCATAACCCGCCCCTACTCATACGGGCAGGTTCTGACGTGGCTGAAGAGCTTGAAGCCACCGGTATTGCCATCGGTGCAATGGATGATGCTCCCTACGAACAGCAGGAAAGACCGCTTGCGAGTGGTGACCTGCTTGTTCTCTATACGGACGGGGTAACCGAAGCGGTCAATGACAAGGAGGAGATGTTTGAGATCCCCCGGCTCATGAACACCATCCTGGCATCACGCTCCCTGACTGCACAGGAAATCGTGGACGCTATAATCAATAGTGTAAATGATTTCAGCCAGAACCAGCCGCAATACGATGATATCACCCTCATGGTCGTCAAGGTGAAGTAACGGAACATGCAGCACCTCCGGAGGCAATAATAATTAACCCATAAGAAATAATTGCGAATATTCATGCCCGATTACTCACTTGATATTGTGAGAACGCAAAAAAATAACGTCACTGATTAAAACCCGATGAGGAGATGATTTTTTATAAACCCGCTGATGACCCGTCGCCTTGCCCTTCTTTTGGATCCCGGCAGTTTTGTCCCGCAGTTCACTGACGGGGAAGGAGAACTTGTCGGGGGCACAGGCACGATAGGGGGCCGCCGGGTCTGTATCATCGCCATCAACCCGGAACCGTGCGGTCAGGTCGATGCCTTTGCGGTTCTCCAGCATGAACATGCATTGCTCGACCTGGCAGAAGAACAGCACCTCCCGATCATTCACCTGGCAGATCGTCCCGGCCGTGTGGCAATGGAGACGACTGCAATCCCGCTGACAATCATGCAGACGTTCATTGATTCGCGGGGAGCCGGCAGGATCTTTGCCCGGTTTGCGCATTTATCCGGGGTTGTCCCGAGAATCGCTGTAGTCTTTAGTCCCATTGCAACAACCCTGACCTATCCGGTAGCAGAATGTGATACCGTGGTTATGATGGACCGGGCAGGTATGTCGCTTGCACGTCCGGACATGGTCCGGCTGATGACGGGAGACACGAGCACGTATGAGGATTACGGGGGTGCCCGGATGCATACCGAGATCTCGGGAACGTCAGATAAACTCGTCTTTTCTGAAAAGGAAGCTATTGACTGGGTTCGGAAATACATTGCATTCTTTCCCTCCCACTTTACCGGAAAACCTCCGGAAGACAGGTCTCAACCACCGGAGCCGGATTACCCCCCGCTCAGCAGTATCATCCCGACAGATACGGATCTTCCCTTCGATATGCATGAAGTGGTACATTTTTTCATCGATGAAGGGTCCTTTCTCGAACACCGGGCGCGATACGCACGGGAGGTTATCACGGCCTTTGCACGGGTAGGTGGAAAAGGTGTCGGCATCATAGCAAATAACCCGGAACAGAAAGGAGGGATCCTCTTTTCTGAGAGCTGCCGGAAAATTGCTGCCTTTGCATCCCTCTGTGATGCATTCAACATCCCGCTGGTATTCCTGGCCGACATTCCGGGTTTCATGGTGGGAAAAACAGCCGAACAGTCTGGCATCATCCATAACGGGGCACTGGTATTTTCGACCATTGCGAATCTTTCCGTTCCTCATCTCTGCATTGTTGTGCGCAAAGCGTATACAGCCGGTCTCTATGCAATGGGAGGGGCGGGATTCGATCCTGAACGGTTCGTTGCTTTCCCGGATGCTTCTATTACCATCTATGGCCCAAAAGCGATCCAGCTCCTTGCAAAAGAGAGCCGGTATTCCGAGGAGGCACAGTTAACGATGGCAGACCAGATCAAAGAGAACTGCAATGTGCTCAGGTATGTTGAGTCCGGCGTGCTGGATGCGGTCATCGGGGAAGACGATCTCCGGGCTGAGGTTGATCAGTTCCTTGAGCACTTTTATGAAAAATCCCTTGACCGGACCACACCCCGGCGGGTACTTTGTCTTTAATGCCGGTTGGTAATCCGGACGGGCAATAATGAACCGGCGTATTGACCAGGGATATAAAAAAGCGTGACGGGGTGTAACAGAATCCCGCAACCGCTGATACGGTTATTCTTCGCTGCCAGCCCCGCCCGCATCCTCGAGCGGGATGGGTTCTCCGATATCTTCCACTTCGTCTTCCGTGCACCAGATCTCGATCGCTTTATCGACACCGGCATATTCCTGGTGGTACTCGTCAACCGTGGAGCCCGGTGACATGATCACGGTGCTGATCAGTTTTCCTTCGCGGAACCCGTAGAGCCGGCGATACGGCCACGTCGTGCCAAGCACAGTCACCCGTTCGTAATAGATGTCCTGGGCCATCTGCTGGGTGCAGTATACCCCCTTTGTCACTTCAAAGAGCGCTTCCTTCGCATAGCGCCGGATATACCAGCGCAGTTCTGCCACAAGGGACATAGCGCTTCCCAAAGAGGTTGTCGTTATCAGAACACCGCAGGGCTTTCTCTTCGGGTGGTAAAAACGGAGCACCATCCGGCTGGTCTCAGAGGTAAAAAGAGTGTGGTGAAGATCAATGCCTTCTTTCTGGAGCACAAGGATGTTCATGCGATCTCCTGAATGTTGACCGGTAAGGGATGAATTAAAGAACACCGTTTAATTATGAAAATGGCTCCGCCATTATTATGTGCCGGTATACCAGAAAAACTCGTGATCATACGGGTTTTATGTATACATGCGGGTATCGGTATTTTTCTCCAGCTTGACTTTCCTGACCGCAGAGATAAAGTCCGTCATTCCTACGGATACCGCTTCCCGCCGCACGGCCATCATACCGGCTTCGCGGCAGATTGCCTGGAGTTCTGCACCGGTCGCCTTCTCGGTCATTGCAGATATGATTTCGAGGCTGACGCCTTCCATGTGCATATTCCGCGAATGGATCTTCAGGATCTCCAGCCGGGAGTCCAGGTCGGGCAGGGGAATCTCGATCAACCGGTCGAACCGGCCGGGACGAAGGAGGGCCGGATCCAGCATATCCACGCGGTTTGTTGCCGCCATGATCCGGACATCCCCCCGGTTGTCAAATCCGTCCATCTCTGCAAGGAGCTGCATTAATGTCCTCTGGACTTCGGCACTTCCCGAGGTCCCGTCATTGGTGCGCATGCTTCCCACTGCATCGATCTCGTCGATAAACACGATTGCAGGAGCACGCTCGCGGGCCAGCTGGAACAGTTCGCGGACAAGTCCTGCGCCTTCGCCAATGAACTTGTGCACGAGCTCGCTTCCCGACATGCGGATGAAGGTGGCCTGTGCTTCGTGGGCAACCGCTTTTGCAATCAGGGTTTTACCGGTTCCCGGTGCCCCGTAGAGCAGGATACCCTTTGGCGGCTCGACACCGACACGCTTGAAAATCTCGGGTCGTGTCAGCGGGTATTCAACCGCTTCACGGACTTCTTTTATCTCGTCAACAAGACCCCCGATCTGTGCATAGCTGATATCCGGGGATTCCTCGAGTTCCATCACCCGTACGCGGGAATCGTAGATATTGCCGATCACTTTCACGATTGAGAGGGCATTGTTGACGGCAACTTTCGCACCCTGTTTGATCTGCGGGCGGAGCTCTTCTGAGACCTGGGTAAGATATTCCTGGTTGTTTCCCTGCTGGCGAAGATAAATCTCGCCATTTTCAAGGATATCGACAACGACAGCTACAAAAAGCGGCATGCGCTTTAACTGGTTGTTCTCACGCTTGAGCTGGCCGTTCTCCTTCTGGAGATCGTCCACTTTCACCTTTAAGTCAAGGAGGGTAGCCTCGAGCTCGTTGAGCTGTATCTGGTATTTGAGCTCATTCTGAGGTGCAGAAGTATTGACGGCTGTCTCTTCCATATCTATCATATACTGAAATCTTCAAACATTTATTAGGTGTGATTTTGCTAATCAGGGGAAGAGGGATTTCAACAGGCAAGGCAAGTGGCCCGCTGCTCGTCAGTCCGCAGCCAATCTCGTTTCTGTCAGGTGTGGATCCGGACACCGGCATTATTGTCGAGAAAGGCCACCCGCTCAAAGGGCAGTGCATTGCGGGTACCGTGCTCGTTTTTCCCTATGGCAAGGGTTCAACAGTCGGTTCCTATGTACTGTATGCCCTGAGCAGGAACGGAAAAGCGCCATCAGCAATTGTAAATACTGAAGCAGAAGCGATCATTGCAACAGGTGCAATTATCGGAAAAATCCCGATGATCGACCGGATAGATGTTCCCCTCACCCGGCTGAAGGATGGGGCCCGCGTTACGGTGGATGGCGGACTTGGTGAGATGGAATATGACGGGGAACTCGCCCCTGCCTGACAGGCTCATTCAGCACAAGCATCATATAACTCCAACTCGTACGTTCTGGTATGCAGTACCGAATCATTGTTGTCATGGTTTTCCTTATGTGTGCCGCACTAGCTATTGCAGGCTGTACAGGAACACAGAATACTCCTGCTGCATCTGCTCCAGGATCAGGAACCGGTCCTACCGGTTCATCCGCCTCTGCCGGGAACCTGGTTGTTTCTCCAACCGAGGTAGTACCGGAATATAATATGGTCACCGCTGATGTCGGTGAAAAGGATTACCTGGGGAACATTCCGGTCATCTTCCAGGGCGGCATGGGCCAGATCCATGTAAAAAAGATCGATGTGACCCTGTATCGTTCCGATGGTCAGGTTAAGACAGCGACGATTGGCACCAAGAAAGGAGATCAGGCTGAACTCGAAGGAACGAAACAGACCGATCGCGTGGTTGTCAGGGTGTCTATGGATAACGGTCAGAGTTACACGATCAAGGATGTCCTGAGCCCATACCGCACCCGCCAGTAAACTTAATCCTTTTCATTTTTGACGGGACATTAACACGTTTTTCTATTATGCAGGTAAACTGGCGACAAATCCATGCGGCACGGAACTCGTATGCAGCACTCCATGCAGCGTGCGAACTGTCCGGGTATACTTTTAACCTTGTGGAACACCCTGAAGCGGAGGTGACCTGTTACAGTCTCAACTCACTTAATGAATCATACTATCGCGATGAGATTGCGAAAGCAGGCTGTATCACCATTGTTGGCGGGCCCCACGCAACCGCATGTCCTCGTGAGGTTGCTGAGTATGCCGACTATGTCATTATCGGGGAAGGGGAATATACCCTGCCCCGGCTTTTAGAAGAGATCGAGCGTGGTGGGACGGGGACTATTGCCGGTGTGGCGACATGCGATCATTATACCCCTGCACGGTCCAGCGTCCGGCTTGACGCTTACCCGGCATTTTCTGAGAAGCAGGGTTTTGTGGAGATCTCCCGGGGCTGCCCGTTTTCCTGCGGGTACTGCCAGACCCCGCAGATTTTCGGTCACTGCATGCGGCACCGCTCGATCGATACGATCGCTGAATTCTCGAACCGGTATGAGCATGCCCGGTTTGTCTCGCCCAATGCATTTGCTTACGGATCTGACGGTATTCACCCCCGCTGGGAAAAAATTGAGACACTTTTTAAAAGTCTCCGGAATCAGATCTTCTTCGGAACGTTTCCGTCAGAAGTCCGCCCGGAATTTATCTGCAAAGAATCGCTCGATCTCGTTAACAGGTATTGTACCAATACTAAACTTCATTTCGGCGCTCAGTCGGGCAGTGATGATGTGCTGGAACAGCTGCATCGCGGGCACACGGTTGAAGATGTGATCCATGCTGTCGAACTCTGCACGGAATCCGGTATCACTCCCGTAGTAGACTTTATTGTTGGTTTCCCGTTCGAGAGCGACGAAGAGCAGCTGGCAACGGTGAACCTGATCCAGCAGGTGGCACGGTCCGGAAAAGTTCATGTCCACCGGTTCATCCCGCTGCCCGGTACCTCTCTCGCCGGTACAACCGCGCGTCCACTCCTGAAGCAAACCGAAAAAGCCTGTGGAAAACTCGCTTTGGCGGGAAAAATCACGGGTTCTTGGAGTGAACCTGCGGTAAGGTTTTTTAGACCCCCTTCAAATGATATACCATGAAAGATGTGCTATTGATAGCAGATCTCCATGGTCAATTCGGTAAAATTGATTCATTTCTGGAATTGAATCCAGAAGCGGTAT
>Ga0074195_1001448_pt1 | contig 33557 bp, 30 predicted proteins | sample EPASupsiteHSE623_FD_64525 | JGI IMG/M metagenome (GOLD analysis project Ga0074195, IMG submission 64525) | Bioremediated contaminated groundwater from EPA Superfund site, New Mexico - Sample HSE6-23 | ecosystem: Environmental > Aquatic > Deep subsurface > Groundwater > Contaminated ... | reverse complement strand
TACTTCAACCGGCTCCGCCTGTCCTTTCCCGGTGACACCATTGCCTAACTGTCCGTCGCCGTTGGCACCCCAGCAATAGAGTTTCTTTTTCCCCTCTTCGTTCCGAATGGCGCAGGTATGGTTGAAGCCGCCGGTGACATAAGCCCAGCCGTACGGTTTGCCGACGACCGGCTTGGGGACCGTCACCTTCTGGAAGGAAGGATCGCCCGACTGGCCCGCGATATTCTCCCCCCAACAGTACACCGTATTGCGGCCGCCGTCGCTCCGGATGGCGCAGGTATGCGATATGCCGGAGGTCACCTGGGTCCAATCGGTGTAGCCGCCTTTCACTTCAATCGGTTTCGGGCCGGAACGGTCGTCACCGGTGCCGAGTTGGCCGCTCCCGTTGCTGCCCCAGCAGTAGAGCCGTCGCTCGCCATCCTTCGCAGCGATTCCGCAACTATGGAACCGCCCGGCGCTCACCCGCTCCCACTGCATCGAAGGCACTATCGCCTCGGTCGGGATGAAATGGTCCAACTGATCGGCGGTGCCGAGCTGAGCCGCACTGTTATCGCCCCAACAGTACAGCGCCTTGCTGATACCGACCGAACAGGAGTGCTGATAACCGGCCGACACATGGGTGAATTGGTGCGGGATAAGCCATTCGAACTTCGCGGGCTGCGACTCAACATTTCCCGCCTTATCGATCGCCTTCACCTCGAATACATGTTCTCCCTCTATCAGTTCCTGATATCTGCGGGGCGAAACACATTCCTGCCACGGTCCACTGTCAAGCCGACAGGAATAGGAGGCGATATCGGCACCTCCCGAGAACTCGATGAATGCATTCGTTTCGATATTGTACACAGGAGATGTTTTGCCGATGACGGTCTTCGGCGGTATCGCATCGACCGTCCACGAAAAGCTCGCCGGCACACCATCGATATTGCCGGCCGCATCGATACTGCGCACTTCAAAAGTATGGGCCCCTTCGATTAACTTCTGCAATTGTTTCTTTGCCTCGCAGGGGGTCCAATCCTTGCCATCAAGACGGCATTCGAACCGGACATCCTTTTCTCGTGAAGCATACTCGAAATTCGCAATATCGGTATTCATCAACGCCTTCGGCGTCATCTTGAACTCGGTATCGGGCGGCGTCAGATCGATGACCCATTCATATTTCTGCGGATCCAGCTCCAGATTGCGCGCCACGTCGACCGCACGTACCGCGAATACATGCTTCCCTTCGTTGAGACGTTCGTATTGCCGATCTTCATCACATTTCTCCCAACTGCCCCCGTCCAAACGACAGTCGAAGCGATACAACTTTTCCGAAGCCATGAACGAAAAGGTCGTCGATGAGCTGTTGCTTATCTTTTCCGGAACGACGGTCAGCCTGGTCACGGGCGGCAACGTATCAATGATCCAAGTATACTCCGTAGGGGTACCGGTACCTGAAGCGGTCGCCACCCGCACCGCAAAACGATGAGACCCATCGGTTAGATCGTCAAACTTCTGATCGCCCGAACAGGATATCCAATCACCGCCGTCAAAAGAGCACTCCGTCGCCACACCTCCCACCACGGAGAAACGGAACAACGCATCACTGTTATTCTCTACCGGCGATGGAGTATCCAGCAACAGGACGGTCGAGCCGCCTCCGGCCGCCCAGAGACCTATCGACAGGGTCGCCATCAAACAGCCAGCCACTGCCCGAAAAGTTTTTCGCCGCATCCCGTTCCCCGCCTGGTCGAACATATTTCGGGCGACTCTAGCACAAGCGCATTGTTTTTTCAAAAGTTTTCAGAACTCTTCCTTGACAACGACACTTTCGGTCGATATAGTTGCCTGTGGCAAATGAGTCTGAACTGCAAATTATGCGGGGAAAAGATGAAAGAGCTTTGCAAACTAAAAGAAATGTTCCGGGCGATCTACGCTTTCGAGGTCGTTCTGAAGAAAGACTTCAGCCTTTCCATCAATGAGGCGCTCACCCTCTGCACCCTTGAAAAAGAGCGCCGGAACAGCGGAGAGCTAGCCCACGAACTCGGCATATCGCTCTCTCGTATGTCGCGGGTCCTGAGCACGCTGGAGGATAAAAAACTGGTGGAACGCACGCTCGGCACCGACGACAAACGTAAGATGATATTCTCCCTTTCGCCGATCGGAAAAAAGAAGATAACCGACCTGCGCCATCGCAAACCATCATTCCCCGAACTTTGCTGCCCCCCCCCCCCGCAACAAATTTCTGGATTTCCCCTCAAGTAAAATTATAATCGTTATGACTGTTATTATTGTGGGGGAGCCGCATGCCCGACAACAAGGAAAAAGACCTTCCTCTTTTCTCCGACGACCTTCCCAAGGAGCCTGAAAAAGTAGCGGAACCGCAGTACGCCCCAGCCGAAGAAACAGCAGTTGCTACCGACACCATGCCACCGGTAGTGGATGAAACATTTTCTGCGCCAAAAGACATATTTGAGGCTATCCAGCGCAAAGATCTCGATGCAGTGGTAGGTTTCCTCGAGAAAAGGGCGAACCTTGCCGCCACCAACGAAGATGAGCGAACACCTCTTCAAATCGCGGCCGGGTTGGGCACACACGACATCGTGAAACTGTTGGTTGAATGTGGTTCCAATATAGAAGCCAAAGGCAAAGATGGTCGCACATCACTCATGTTGGCACTCAGCAACTGTCACTTTGAGATAGCGGACTATCTTCTCTCGAAAGGAGCCGCCGTCAATGTCGCATCGGCCACCAACTATACCCCGCTTATGCAGGCGGCCGCAAAGGGAGCGACAGACATCGTCCGCGAGATACTTCCCAAGATAGACAATATCAATGCCAAGAACAATGAGGGACGCACCGCACTCATGATCGCCGTGCGATTCGGCCATCGCGACATTATTGACCTGCTCCTCGGCCGCAATGCCTCACTACTGTTAGCAGACAACAACGGCAACACCGCCGTCTCTTTGGCGGAAACACCCGACCTAAAGAAATATCTCACAGAAAAAGTCGAGGAAGAAAAGGCCGCGGCCGAAGAACGGCAAAAAGGCAAGGAAGAGACTATTGCCCAAGAGGTCAAGAGACACTATCCCTCCATTTTTATCGTCATCGGGATAATTCTTGTGGCCGCTGCGGCAGGGTATTTTTCCTACTATCAAATCCAGAAAGTCCAGATCCGCCAAGTGGTCATTCCCCCCGCATTGCAACAAGCAGCAGGAGCCATAGCAGCTGCTTATTGTGAGCGGATGACCGAATGTCGGGAAAAAACCTCCACAGATTTCAAGAAAAGATGTATTACCCAAACATCGACTAGTTTTGGCCAGTTCCTTTCCGAACAAGAAGGAGACAAATGCGACCAGAACCGAATTAATACTTGTGCAGGCTGTTTGCGTGGTGTTCCTTGTGACCGGATATTAAAGCTTGAATTCGACTACTTGGAAAATCATTGTATAAGTTGCTTTAAGGCATGCGAACCACAGAAATGACCTTTTGCATAAAGAACCTAGAATGGTTCTTGCTTGTTAAAAGTAGTAACGTCTGCGCGGGGAGGTTCAGATCATGAAGCATTTTATTGGCTTCACGTTGATTGAGATATTGATTTCCATTCTCGTCGTGGGCATTTTGGCATCTTTGTCGATCCCAATGTATGCCGACTACACCAAAAAAGCCCGTACTGCAGAGGTGCCGACCTCTCTAAAGTCGTTGGCGCAGGGACAGCTTGCTTATTACGAAACCACTGGACATTATGCAAAAGAACTTGAATCAATCGGTTGGACCACCAATAATGGTCTCGCGTCACCGAATGAATCTCATGGAAGCTTTTATACATTCAGCGTTTCGGAGATCCCCTCCTGCAGCTTTACAGGCACACCTCCCTTGGTAACACCTGATGGCCTTGCTATGGCCTACGGTAGAGCTGGGATAGAGCTTCCCAATGAATTCTACGCCGCCTGCATGAATTCCGATCTGCAGTTCTTCACCTTGGCGGATGGCAGCTAAACAAAAACCATCAAATGCATATTCTCATCACCGGCGGTGCCGGATACATTGGCTCACATCTAGTTAAACTATTTGGGGAACATACTTCTCACCGTCTTACCATCTTGGACAATCTTTCGACCGGTCATCGTCCAGCGGTCCTTTATGGCGATCTTGCGGTTATTGACCTTGCCGACACAAAAGCGGTCGAAGAACTCCTGAAACATGGCCGCTTCGACGCCGCCATCCATTTCGCCGCCCACATCGTGGTTCCCGAATCAGTCTCTGATCCCCTCAAATATTATATGAACAATACGGCCAACACCACAAATCTTATCCGCCTCTGTGTCAAATACGGCATAGGGAAATTCATATTCTCCTCGACCGCTGCGGTCTATGGTGAGCCTGACACTGGTGTTGTCGTTGAGACAAGCCCTCTGGCCCCCATCAACCCCTACGGCATGAGCAAACTCATGAGTGAACGGGTCCTGCTCGACACCACCCGTGCTTTCCCCGACCGCTTCAAGGCGGTCATTCTTCGCTATTTCAATGTGGCGGGCGCTGACCCCGACGGCCGCATAGGACAGAGCTTCCCCGACGCGACCCACCTCATAAAGGTTGCCGCCCAGACGGCTCTGGGAAAACGATCCCAGATCAATATTTTCGGTACCGACTTCCCCACTCCCGACGGCACCGGCATCCGCGATTACATCCATGTGTGCGACCTGGCGGCACTACATCTCCGGGCACTTGAACACTTGAACGCTGGCGGAGCACCGGATATCTTTAATTGCGGCTATGGCCACGGCTATAGCGTACGAGAAGTACTTGATACAGTGAAAAGAGTGAGCCGGGCTAACCTCAAGATCATTGAATCTCCCCGCAGGGCAGGTGATCCGGCAAAACTTATTGCCGACAGCACCAAGGTACGCCAAGCATGGAACTGGTCCCCGCAATATGATTCACTTGAATTGATATGCCGTACCGCACTTGATTGGGAACGGAACCGCACCTATTAAGTTTTGCGTCCCACCGCCAATAATTTAAGCGTTAGATCTTCTTCATTCTTTGCAATATCATTTTGTGGCAGATTCCTTGCGATATCGCCGACATCGTAAGATAATATCGCACATCGGCCCATAAATTCCCATACCACGACCGGCATGCTCTCCTCACGCGAGGTGATACACAAAACATCTATCCTTTTTGCATAGTAGGCAAGTTCACCGGGAGAAACCTGTCCTGCCCATATCACCACACCTTCTTTTTCCGCCATCGATACCTGTTCCTTGAGCGAGCCATCGCCAAATACCACGAAAAGCATATCCTGCCGCTCTTTTCGTACCCGGCGCGCAATCGCCAGAAAACGGTCTATCCCTTTGACCCGTTCCAGTCGCCCGACAAAAGCGACAACGACCATATTCTCCGGCATCTTCAATGGTTCTCGGGGAGTGACGGGAACCGGGAGAGAGCTTCGCGTCGGTAGGATGTCCACCGATCGACCGGTACAATGACGCATCTGTTCTCGTAATGATTCGCTATTGGCGTAGACTCGGTCCGCAAAATGAAAAACTGTGCGCAAGAGAAGTGGTATCTTTCTGAATTTACTTATATCTGTGCCAAGTCCCCACACTGTAAAAGGAACTCCCGTAAGTCCCTTGACCAAAAGCGCAGCTAGTCCACCGGGGATCACCCAACAGGCAAAAACATGTTTGATCTGATACATCCTGACAATTTTTGTCGCTTCAGTGACAAAAATGAGCAACATTTTCAAGAAAACGACCAGGTCGAAAGGGTTATATATCCGCCTTCCTGCCAGATAGCCGTGCGGCCAACGGAATCGGCATATCGTTACCGATCCAACCGTATCAACCCCGCTTCCGGCCGGATCGGGAGTCAGCACAACCACCGGCACGGTACCGTCATGTTGCAATAACTCCTGTATGAAGCGCCCCCTATAATCGTCGGGCGATAGTGGAAATGAATGCGTTATGATAAGAGTCGGTTTGTCGAACATCCTACCTACCGAACAGCATGATCAATGTACGCCGCACAATATCTGCCGGCGAGAAATCACCGATCGAACGGGCGGCAACATCGCATACTGCCGCAAGGGTCGTGCCGTCAAAGAAACCTCGCTTTCTGTTAGCCTGCTGTAACTGTCCAAGCCATTCAATGGCCGCTTTCTTATCTTTGGAAGATATCGATACGAATTTCCGATCATAAAAGCAGGTATGCGCATCAAGTTGAGTGACATTGGGAGTAACACCCATGGTCTTTTCCATGAACTCGCCCCATATCTGCCGCAGGACCGTCCGTCGCCGAGCCAAACGCTCACGATCAAAAAAGACCGCGCCGGTAACGCTCGATAGCGATACCCGGTAATCCAAAAGAACATCGGGAATAGTAGCCAATTCGGTCACCAATGCCAGATCGCACCACAATCGATAATCCTCGGCCGTATCATAACCATCTCGATAACGGAACGCATGTTCTGCCAATACTGAATGCCGTATCATGACCGATGGATGCACGAATGGTGTTGCAAAAAGAAGTGCCGTCTTCAACTCCGAAGAGGCGGTCGGGCCTCGATATATCCAACGCGGACCATGGGGCACGAATTTTCTCACCCACGAACCGCATACCCCCACATCGGGGTGCGCCTCCAGGAACGCGACCTGCCGCGCGAGCCGTTCCGGTCGGGCAATATCATCAGCATCCATCCGGGCGATATAGCGACCACGCGCCTCATCCAATCCACGGTTCAAACTGAAGACGATCCCACGATTCGTTCCGTTCCGCAACAACCGTATCCGCGCATCACCAATACCTTTTATCAGGTCAACGGTCCGGTCGGTCGAGCCATCGTCGATAACTATCAGTTCGAAATCAGAAAAGAACTGCCGCAGAATGCTCTCCACTGCTACGACGACATCGCGCTCAATATTGTAGGCGGGAAGAACTACCGAAACGAACGGAACAACACTCATAAGCGTATCCATCCCTCCGGTATCAGGTCACCGGTCTGTCGCTCCATTTTCTCGTTTGCGAACCATCGTTTCGGCGCAACAACTATCTTGTCGCGGTTCTGATTAAGCCACGCCCCCCACCACGAGAAAGAACTATTGGCAATTATCTGATGTTTGCACCGGCTCATAAGAAACATATCTTCATGCGGGGACAATCCCGAAACGACCACTCCGTCGACCTGACTCGCGACGAAGCAGTCCGGCTCATCGGAGAAAAAGAAGAAATTTGCGTTCCCTTTCTGCCCCCGCATAAACCGAATCGCGTTCTCATAATATTCCTTTGAACAATTACCGTGATAGGCCGTCGTAGAGGGGTCAGAGACATAGTCTCCACGACGCACATGCACTGCAATGGAAAACGGCGAACTCTCTATATCGCGTAGATATACGTGCGCCTTCTGCGACAATGGTTCTTTCAACGAGAACTCACATCGTATAATATCGGCGTATTCGGAGAAGTATTTCTCTGATTGGAAATAACCGCTCAAGAGGGTCCCGGAGGGCAGATCGGGCACCCGCGGATCGTAAGCAAAACCAGCTTCCCGATAATGAGCTCCCTTCAATTTCCACCACAACCGCGACCACCAAGAAAGACGGACAATTTGCGCTTCGAGATCGAACGGAGCCAAGGCATACGACCTTTTCGGATCGCGGTTGAGCATCGACACATCCAACACAAGAGGAACGTTACGCTGCAAGGAAAGTGCCCGTGCAACCGCATACTGGAACATCTGATTGCCCAGACCACCGCTCAATGAGGAAATGATCATCGACTCCTTGGTCATGCTGTTTTTCTGTATATGAGAGTCATTCCCGGCGCCCCGGTATCGGTGGACAACTGCACGTATTCCTGCTTTTCAGAACGCAGAAAATCATTCAACGCTCTTCTGGGCTCCGCATTGTAGGTATCGTGCAAAAGCGCCGCCCAAGGAATGTCTTGAATGGTTGATATCCGCTGCAGTTCCTTTAGAACGGACGCATATGCGTGATCCCCATCTATGAAAAATAATAACCGGACGTTTTGCCGGTCAGCAAGTTTAGCGACAATATCCATTGCCACTTCAACACCATCTCCTAGGTGCTGGGTAACAGCATCTTTTCCGATGAAATAGATGCCCCTTTTCCGTCCCGGATGTTCGTCGTGTTCCTGGGTATCGGGCAGATCTATCGTGTGGATCTCGGTCGGCACGGCATAGTAGCGAGAGGTCTCGTAGAATATCCTTGCGGAGACGCCGTAATTCGTCCCCCAATCGAAGATATGGGTCGGTTTCCACCAGGGGACGACCCCGCACATCAATATCTGCTCGTTAAGCGGGTATGGATGAGATCGGAACAGAGGAACTATTCGTCTCAGAATGAACTCCGAAACAGCCCAATTGTTTATCTCAAAGGTATTTCTTGGAACCGCTTCCGGAAGAGGAGAAGATGAGAACATCTTCATTGAACGCAGCACATTGCCCGCCTTCTCTTTCAACAGGAACAGCCTCTTGATCATGCCGCACTCTTAAAAACAGACCCAACAAGGGACCTCAATAGATGCCAAGGCTTCGTGCCATTAAAAAACCGCATCCGTTCCTGTTCAGAGAAAGCTCCGTGTACAAGGCTTATGGTCTGTGCTGCCTTACGCATGTCACCACGCATGATCGATCCGACCATCCTTTGGGCTAGATATCTCGAAAGCATTTTGCCCTCCACGCTTGCATGACCCACGCGGCGGAACCATTTCACATAAAAACGTGCCAAGTTCTCTTGCATGAGAGAATGGTCTTTCTGCATATTACCGCTATGCTCGCGGATACCGACCAAGGTCTCGTCTACATAGTCGACAGGATATCTCTCCGCTATCCGCAACCACATGTCCCAATCTTCATAGGCTGAAAGCGTCTGATCAAAATTACCGACCTCATCGAAACAACGCCGCTTGACCAGTACCGCGCTACCGCTTCCCGCGATCCTATTACCACGGAACAGACGGGCATATACCCTGCCCCGTAGTTCCTCATCAATGTGCATCCCTTCGTTCCTGGGCGAAGAAAGTTCGGTGGAGAAAAGATGATAGCCGCAGTAAACAAGCCCCAGATCAGGCCATTCGGTCTTATGGATCAGCGCACTCTGTCTCTCCAATTTCTGTGGCAGCCACACATCATCTGCATCAAGAAAAGCGATCCAATCGGCATCCGAGCTCATTATCCCGGCATTTCGCGCGGAACTGAGGCCGCCATTTTCTTTATCGACCACCGTTATATCCAATTGAGAGTGGGGCATGAATGACCGTACCTTTTGCGGCCCATCATCGGTAGAACCGTCATTCACCACCCATACTTTGTGAGGAGAACATGTCTGCGCCTCGACCGATCGAAGTGCGTCAAGAATGAACCGCTCCATATTGTAGAGCGGAATGACCACATCGATCTTCATAAGAAAAGCCTCTTCATGAATGCCCGCGCAACCTTCTCCAACAACTCACTCCTGTTCAACAGACGATAAACTCCAGAGAAATAACGGCTCCGTATCGTTTCGATCTCACGCCGCATCAACACTTTATTCTCAGGAAGTGCGCTCAATCCGTTGATATCGAAGGAGGTTATGGTCAGAGGCACATAGCGCGATCCAACAGAAGAAGCTATCAACAGGCGCAAGAGAAACTCATAGTCCCCCGCGATACGAGTATCCTCTTTATAGCCACCGTACTTCGCAAAAAGGTCTCGACGATACAAAATCGCCGGATGAGGAACATTCCAGAAAAAAAGCTTCCACTGTCGCATCACGGCGAACTCTTCGCCGGAGATGTGGGACGATCCCTGTATCTGCATAAGGCCATGATACAGCTCGGCGCCGCCACTGTTCCCGATATGGCGGACTAGTTTTCCAACAACGTCAGGATCTATAAGTGTGTCGCCAGCATTGAGAAAAAGCACATAATTGCCGGTGGCGCGGGCAATCCCTTTATTCATCGCCTGATAAATACCCGAATCGGGCTCACTGATCCATTTGAGAGTGAGGGGGGAGGAGGGAGTCGGGAATATCTTTTTTTCGTACTCTTGGAGGAGCTCCATGGTGCCGTCGGTCGAAGCACCGTCGATCACTATGTGTTCTATATGATGATGCGTTTGAGCGACAACACTCTGAATGGTCTTTTCCAGCCCCGACCGTTCATTCTTGACCGCGGTGATTATCGACACTATCATGCAGTCAACTCCCGGTAGAGTGCAAGGTACGTCTCGTCCCGATGGGATCCATAACGGGAGGCGGCCTCCGTCGCTATCATGTCTCTATCGAATCTTTTCAACACCGCTTCCATCACGACGTCGGCCAGAGGTATATCGTTCCTGTTATATAACATGCCATTTTTCCCAGCGATCACATGCTCCCGCATCACCGGGATATCCCTGCAGATGACCGGCGTTCCGCAACAAAGAGATTCTGCGACGGTAAGTCCGAAGCTTTCTCCCTCCGACAAGGTTACATGGATATCCGACATGTTATACAGTTGCGCCAAGAAAGAGGCGTCGCGCACACGACCGAGGCAATACACATGAGGGTGTTCTTTTAAAGAACGCCCATTCCTGCTTCTGCCGACAAGACATATACCGATACGTGCCTCCCCCAGAGGAGCGGCCAATTCTTCAAGGAGCGGCTGTAATCCCTTACGGTGATTGTCCAGATCAACAGAGACGAACAGCACTAACGGCAGTTCCTCGGGAATACCCAGCCTCTTGCGCAACTCACCCGTAGGCATGGGCTTAAAGACCGAGGTATCGATGACATGCGGTATTATTCGATGCGCGAATTTACGAAACAGAAGGCTCTCCATGGACTGTTCTGCTATCCAACGAGAGGGGGCAACAACGACCATTGACTCTTTATCCATCGCACCCAAACAACTCATTTTCATGGAGAAGTATTCTGTGACCGCCTTACCGCGGGCACCGAGTTGCGGACAATCCGAACAACCGCTTTTGAATTGTTCACAACCGTACGATTGGTGGCATCCTCCGGTGAATGGGTTCATGTCGTGCAGGGTCAACACTATCTTTTTCTTCGCCAGTATCGGCAATTCACCCCACCCCAACATATCAGCGACCCAATGGAGATGTATGACATCCGCCGACCGAAAAAGTGCGTGCGCCGAGATATTGCTGTGTTTTCTAGGCATCGTAAAAAGATCTTTCAGCGCGGATTCTCCGTTTAGCAAAACAGTGATCCTTTGCAAAATATGTTTTAAGTTGATCCTTGATCTCTTTCCCAAGGCATAGACCCCGCTTTCGCCATTGTCATCAAAGCGCGTCAGGATATTGCTCACCACATTGTTGCGGCGACACTCTTCGTGAAGTCCGGCCACGACCTTAAATGCTCCGCCCGAAGCATATGATGCGATGTGGAGGACCGAACTCACGCAACACCTCGCGGCACAAATGCCTCAACCATAGATCCCCACCCCGCTCTTTCTCAACAGACGCCGCGCCTCTCGATAGAACCGGTTGGAGTAAAGAGTTGTCTCCAACCTCGTGAAGTACTGCTCCCGCACGCGCATTCTCTCGGAGTGATAAAGAGCAAGGTTCTCCTGTTTCGAGGATACCCCCCCCATAGGGTAGATGCAAATGTTCATATCAAGATAGCGTGCGGTGATCCGTGCCGCAAACATTCGGCATAAATGTTCGTAGTCAGCAACGATCCGATAGTTCTCATGAAACCCACCGATACGTTTAAAAATAGAGGCTGCATAGAACATCGACTGATGATTGATGGTTTCCTGAAACAAAAAGAAGCGGTCGACCCTATCAAATCTTTTGACCCGAGAACGACCAGTATCGTCAGTAAATATAACATTACCGTAGAGAAGCTCCACCTCTTTTTTCTCAAACTCATCAGCTATCCGGGAAAGAACGGTTTTATCAGCGAACGTATCCCCGCTGTTAAGAAAGAATAGGATCTCGCCGGTGGCGCGGGCAACTCCCTTGTTCATTGCCTGGTATATGCCGGAATCGGATTCGCTGGTCCATTTGATCGAATAGCGCTGAGCGTGTTCCTTGATGATCGCAACTGTATTATCTGTAGATGCTCCATCCACAACAAGATATTCCATATCCCGATACGTCTGGGAAAAAACACTTTCTATGGTCTTGGAGAGTGAAGTTTCGGCATTTTTACAAACCGTGATGACCGAGATCTTCATGTTTGACTCGATCTACCAGAAACAGCTAAAACATTCTTCACAATATCTTCATATGCCCATGCAAACTGACGCACCCTTCCCGGCAGTTCCATCGCAGCTATCTTTGAAAAGGCATCTTCCTGTCTAGGATCGTATTCGTCAAGAACCTGCCGCATCATATCGGCCAATCCCGCAGGATCGGTCGAATCAAAATATCGCCCTCGGAGCGGAGCCTGTTCCCGGTGAACAGGGATATCCGACAGCAATATAGTTTTGCCCAGACTTTTCCCCTCCTCCACGGTGGTACTCCATCCCTCAAACAGTGATGGATTTATCAATGCAAGCGATCCCTTCATAAGCGAGAAGACATCGTTATATGCGATACCCCCCAGAAAACGGAATCGTTCGTCAAGCCCCGCAGCGGCGACCCTTGCTATAAGTCTCTCCGGATAGGAAGGATCACGATGGTCTTCTTTAAACCCGGTACTGATGACCAACGGACAAGCGCCGCGATCTTTCAATATACGTAATGCGTCCAGCACCACCTGATGATTCTTATGCGCCCACAGCTGGTTGGGAAGGTGAAAATAGGGTTCTCTGATCTGGTAGCGGCACAAAACCGCCTCGCTGTTCTGCTCGTTTGAAAAATCAGGGATCGCCACAAAATGCAGCACTGAACAGATCGCTTTACTTTGCGGGTAAAATCTATTGAAATCAGACAATGCCGCATAACTGCTAAAAAGCATTGCTTGCGCCTCTTCGGCATATTTCTGCTGATGTTTGTCCCGACCTTCTATTTCGGTCTTGCTGAAGAATTGAGGCAAATGACGGTGCTGGAAGTCTGGTATCCAGCACAGAGAAGGTATCGGAGAGGCCGGGCCTAGCGGGAAACCATGAGAGAAAAGCGCGATATCGTTCTTGAGGAGCGTCCTTATTATAGCATCCCGATAAGTGAGTCCTTTTGTTCGTCTCAAGAGTTTCGTCAATATTCCTAGAGGATTAAATCGCGACAAAGGAACAATTCGATACTCTTCGGGTATCAAATTGCTATATTTATTCAAAGGATGGGGAAGGTTCACATTCTCACCTAGAATAACCGGCATCACCATGTTGCGACCTTCAGACTCCAAAGCAGAACACAGGTTGATAAAGTAATTCAAACCACCTATCCACCCCTTTGTGTTCGGTACTTGCAGGAGAACCTTTATCATGCAGTATCCTTTTTAAACCATTCCAGATACTCACTGATCGATTCGTCAAGCGAACGCCGGGGTATAAAACCCCACTCGCGAGCCGCAGAGATATCGGCCGTATAGTGAGTCGGATCACCATTTCGCGTAGTACCGTTAAAAACGGGGATCTGCGGCGGATCCCACTGGCGGCCTATCTGCTGAAGTATCTCCTTGACGGAAGTACCGATCCCGGTGCCTCCATTAACGGTCGGACAATCGGCCGAAGCCTTTTGTAAAGCTATATATAGCAGTTCGGCAGCATCGGTCACTTGAAGAAAATCCCGTCTCTCTTCACCGCTCCCTGAAAAAGAAAAATCCCCCGAACGGGCCTTCCGACAAGCATCCCATAGCAATTGCTTACGTAGTCCGGCGCCATACACCGAAAAGAACCTTATAACCGCAGATGAAACACCAAAATGGCGGCCATATGAACGACATAATCCTTCCGCCATGAGTTTGTGGGCTCCATAGGGGGATATGGGGCCCGTTGCCCCCGATTCCTTCTGTGGCTCCCCCTGTGCCGTGCCGTATACCGCGGCGCTCGAAGGGAGAACGATCGCAATGGCACTCTTATGGTGTCGAGAGAAGTCCAAAACCTCCATAGTCGTCTGGACATTCGCTAGGAAATCGCCTCGGGGGTCATCGAAGGAAAAAGGAACCGAACCGCTACCGGCACAATGAATGATGGCGGAGGGAATCCCATAACGTTCCGCCGTAACGGACAATGAGACGAAATCACAGGGGGCAACGACCGTTGGCACCGACTTAATTCCGCTATCCTGCCAAAGCGCCCGAGGCAACATATCGAGGCCAAGCACCGGTATACCCTTCCGCACGAGTGAATGCATTGTCCACGAACCGATAAAACCGGACGAACCAGTGACCCATATTGCTTTCTTCATGATCAACCCATTATCCCTTCTTACAGATGAAAGTATAGAGCCGCCCCGGATCATGCATGTTTCTACTCACTAATGCTATCGTCCAGCGTGGAAGTAAGCGGGGCCAAGGCCAGCGAAGCCTTTTCGCGGCCTGTCCCCGAACATCGATATAGGTAGCCGGGAAGTAATTTATCGGCGTCTCCCACGGAGAGAATTCTTTCACCAGCTTCAATCCGGCAGCCACGAACGCAGCCCGGTATTCCAGCAATAAGAAGGCATTCTCGCCCCCGTACAGCTTGTGCAAAGGATGACTGGCAAGGAACACCTCCTTATCATCGGGACCATCAATCACATGCTCCCGCGTGGCGAACAACATGCCGCCCGGCTTCAGTACCCGTGCCACTTCGCGGCAGAACAGAGGCAGGTCCCGGGCGTGATGCAACACTTGGCGCGCATGAACCAGATCAAAACTCGCATCAGGAAAAGGCAGGCGCTCACCCGTTTCTTCCACCACCCGGATGTCCATGCCACGCTCCTTCGATAAGCGACGTATCGCCGCAGCACCGACCAACGGACTCGGATCAGGTTCTAATGCCGTGACCTGCCATCCATCGACAGCTAAGGCATAGGATGATATCCCGCGCCCCGCCCCCACATCCAGCGCAATCCCCAGCTTATCAGGCAATAAAACCCGAAGTGCTTGCCATTCAGGTTCGGTATAATAGCGATGAGCAGCTGTCGACAAAGGGTCGTCAAAATAACAAGCCTTGACCAGAGATTCTTGCCTCGGCTGAGCACGTAACCATTGTACGGCCTGTTCCCAGGTCATCGGGAAATCAGCGTTCTTCACGTTGATCCTTTTTTTCTATCTGTCGCACCACTCTGGCGGGATTCCCGGCAACCACCGTGTACGGCGGAACGTCTTTGGTCACTACCGATCCCGCACCGACAACAGCTCCTTTGCCGATGGTTACCCCCTTGAGCACAATACTGTTGAATCCGATCCAAGCATGATCTTCTATTATGATCGGTGCATGAGCAACGGAGTCCCAGTTCTTGTATTTCCCTATTTTGCCCTCAACCAGACCTCGCTTCCAATCGGCGACATCCTGTTTGCGCTCGTCAGGCAACAGAGAATGAGCATTCGTGTCAATAAAGGTACACCCCCAAGAGATAAGAACATTGCTACCAATAGATATCTGATCCACAGACACGAATAAACTATTTCCAATGAAAGTATTATTTCCCACTATTATTCTACCTGTCCTATTCTCAAAAACAAAACGCCCCCCCACAATGGCATGATCTCCTATTTTCAGGAAGATCTTTTTTGCTTCCGGCATTCTAACATCTACGTACATGGCAGAAACATCAGAATCCTCACCTATAGAACAAAAAGACAAAAAGGATTGGCGGGCATTCCCGTTTCTCAGATATTTTATTATATTCTTCAACTTCTGGACCCAGCTAAGAACTGACATTTGCTTCTCCTTTGCCATTGGTCGCTCAACAGAGAAATGATCCAGATACTTGCCCAAAAACTCTATGTCCATCCCCTCATCATAGATCACCGATATCGGTTCATCACACAGGATCTCAAGCCTCCTTTCGGTCGCAAGGCAATTTTCCCCCGTGCCGTCAAACCCGGCGTTCCCTATAAATGATCTGGTAGGAAAAACGTTTAATCCGTTCCTTCTAAATATGGTGTAATACCATTTTATCCCCCAAGACCTTGATGAAGAAAGGTTCAACATCGAGGTATAATCATAATCAGCCAGATTGAACCGTTCCGATATTCTCTTATTACTCGCTATATTCTCTCGGAAATCCATATCTTTTTCAAAAACAGCCCACCGGTCCTTCCATGTAGCCCATCCCCAAGTAGAAACATACGGCAATAATACTGTTTTTTTAATAGGGTAGTCTATGGGAAACATATAGCCGGTAACGGAATAAACATTCTTATGCGGTTCAAAAACAAGCAATGCATCATTCATAAAGCGTAAGAAATAAACGGAAGTGATCAGATCATCCTCCAGAACTATGACCTTGCCATAACGTTCCAGCGTTTCCGTGACTCCGGAAATGATCGAATCAGCCAGACCATGATTCTTATCACGCTCAATGATCGTGACCGAGTTAAAGCCATTAACCGTTTTTATATATTCCCTTACCTGCGCGACCTTTTCTTCGCTACCGGGCTTGGGTCCATCAGAATAGATTATGAGGTCACTCTCTGCAGCGCCGATATTTTCTTGCAGGGCTTCGACAGTACGGCGGGTGTGCTCCGGTCGATTATATACGAAAAGAACTATGGGGGCCAATGTTTTGGTCATCCTAGCATTTTCTTCCATCTCTTTTTAAGTCTTCCCTTCACGATCTCGAATAACTTCTGCCCGGCATAACCATACTTCTCTGCATAGCCGACCATGGCTCCCAAAGAGGTTATGTCAGCAAAACAGTTCTCATAAATGTAATTCTCTCTGAAAGGATATCTCTCTTTGTTCCTGTTGCTTGCATCCAGCGATTCATCCAGCTTGGCAAATAATGAATCGAGTATCGCAGGAAGCATCTCCAGAGGAGCATCTCCGCCCCACCACAGATCGCTGGTCGCCTTTCCATTTCTGAAAGCAGCGGTCATAGCATAAAAAAGATCCATCTTATGTTGAGGCACATGATGCTGTACTGCTATATCAAGAGAGTAATATATCTTTTTTCCTTGCGCGCGGGCTCTTTTTATTATTTCCGTGTCTTCACCATACGAAAGACGACCGGCAGTCATACCATAATCCGTATCGAATCCCCCCATCTCATCAAATAACTCACGCCTAAAGATCATGTTCGAACCACTGAGATGACCTTCGGCCAACCACCCCGAATGGTTCTGAATCAATCGGATCTCATACTCATCCTTGAACCATAGCGGTTTTTCGGTCTCATAGTATGGATAAATAGGACCGCCCAGAACATCCGGAGTCTGAGCCTCGATGACTGCAAAGACGTTAGCCATCCAATCCGACGGCACCTTGGCATCATCATCTATGAACGCGACATACTCCCCTTTTGCTTCTCGCCATCCCTTGTTACGCGCATGGCTTGGACCTTGTTGCGATTCCTGCAATACTCGATAGTGCAAAAATTTCTTCTCAAAAGAATAAGCCATCTCAAGGGTATTGTCCGTCGAATTATTATCGACCACTATCACTTCTAGGCGCTCTTTCGGCATCGACTGTGCACACATCGATTCTAACAAATTCTGCAACAAACCACATCTATTGTAAGTACAGACAACCGCCGATAATAACTGTTTCTTTTGACAATAATTTTTTTCCATTTCGCTCATCATTATTTCTTGAATGCTCCTATTCCAAGCAAAGTCAAAATCTTGCGCAGTCTACGTCCGCGACGGTCCTTGCTCAACATATCTACCGTATAAAGCCATCTTTCGAATGCGGTGTAATGAGCATTTCTGATTCGATCGATCTCTTCTTTTATGACCGGCATGCTCTCAAGCTTATGGCTGATACCACCCAAATCATATTTTGTTATATACACATCAACTTTCTTCACGGAGATCTGATGTCGCACCAAACAACGAACAAAGAACTCATGGTCGCCACAAATCATAAAATGGGGGTCAAAAGGGCCACATATATCAAAGATCTCGCGACGATAAAAAGTAGCCTGATGAGGAATGGTACCGAAGAAAAAGAAGTATTTATCTAAAACCTTATAGGTAACATTAGCATCACAGAGATGCTTGCGATCAGCAGATAAGCCGTAAACACCGCCACAAAACAAAAGATGACCTGGCTCCGCCGTCATTCTTTCAACAACATCGGCGATCACTGTTCCATCAATATAAATATCTCCGGCATTGAGAAAGGTCACAACCTCCCCGGTCGCCTTTGAGATGCCTTTATTCATTGCATCATATATTCCGATATCAGGCTCACTGATCCATGTGATGGATTGTTTCTTCGAACAGTCCTTGATGATATCGAGCGTCCCATCTTTAGAAGCGCCATCAACAATAATATACTCTATATCACGATATGTTTGTGACAAAACGCTCTCTATGGTCTTTCCTAAAGACGCCGCTGCATTTTTACAGACAGTGATGACCGACATCTTCATATCAATTTCTCCGGTCATGTCCCATACAAAAGCCCCCTTTCACCACTAAAGCATACCACATTTCCAGCAATATCAATTTATACACAAAGAACAGCCGGGAATAATCCCAAACATCGTCCTTTATGAATCGATCAATCAGCAGGGGGTCGATGATCCCTGCTTGGCTTAAATATCCTTCGGGCAAGATAGTCGCGTATCTTTTCACAACACCTTGGAGCCAATCTATGACCGGCGGTTGAAATCCGGACTTGGGACGAGCAAGCACTTCATCGGGCAGGACTCCCTGCAACGAATCCCGTAGCCACGCCTTGTGTCCCAGTCGATGATCCGGCGTGCTCTGCCGCAATGCCATCACGGTCTCTACCAACCTGATATCCAGAAACGGCATGCGGGTCTCAACGCCAACTCCCATGCTCACCCGGTCACCCAAAGACAAACAGTTGGAAGATAGCCAGGTGTCAAAAAGTAGTCGGATAATAGTTGCGGGTACTGTTTTTGGCGTTTGATGAGAGGTTTTGGTCGCGGCGAAAACATTGTCTACATGAAGAGTCCTCATGACCACGCCAGATACCCGCTCTTTCATCAAGCGAGCTACCAGAAAATCGGGAACAGCGGCATACAAATAAAGTTGATCTTGTGGAGTGTAAGTATCGAAACTGTGGATTGCTTCATCTAGCGGAAAGTCAGGAACAAGTCTGCTTACAAATTTTCTTCCTATCTTACTTCTTACGATTTTCTCTAAAATGAAGGGGGAAACAACTCGCCATTGATTCAAGATGGCTGCCTTCCTCGCCCATGGATAGCCCCAGAACAGCTCATCTCCGCCTATCCCCGACAATAGCACCTTGATGCCTGATCGCGCTGCCGCTGCGGGCACCGCGTAGTGGCCAAACGCCGCAATATCGGCAATTGGCTCATCCATTATTTTGACCAGTTCCGGGAAAAAATCGACAAAACCATCAACCGGCAACTCAACTTCATGAATGATCATGCCTTGTTGTTTTGCAAACGCCTTTGCCTGTTCCCGTTCATCATGTGCTGGTCGACCGGGATAACCCACACAAAAAGCATGAAGTGGTTGCGAAGAATTTCTCTGTGCGAACAAAGCAATAGCGCTGGAATCAATACCGCCGGAAAGAGCCACGCCAACGGGAACATCGGATCGGAGTGTCATTTTAACCGCATCTTCCAAAGCATTCTTAATATGGATTCCCTTATCGATGAGGGGATCTGGAAGATGTTCCGCTGGTATCGAATCAATACTCCAATAACGCGCTGGTTCCGCATTCCAATTCTCGGAAGAAATAGTGAGCGTGTGAGCCGCCGGCAGTTTATGTACATCGGAAAGCAGGGTCAGTGGCTCGGGCACATACTGATAGTGTAGGTACATATCTACAACGGATGGTTCAAGATCGGGGACTTGCGGCAGCAATGGAAGCAACGCCTTCAATTCAGAAGCGAAGTAAAATCCCGCCTGATCCCGATAGTAGAAAAAAGGCTTCTCTCCACAGCGGTCCCGAGCCATAAAAAGTATTCTGGCCTCTTTGTCGTACAAGGCAAAAGCGAACATGCCCCGGAAACGCTCAACGCAAGCACGGCCCCAGATCCGGTAGGCAGCAAGCAACACCTCTGTATCCGATGAGCCGTAGAACCGTTCGCCCAATTCCATAAGTTCTTTTCGCAACTCGATATAATTGTATATCTCACCATTAAAAGTCACCGTGTACCGTCCATCCTTCGTGCTTTTCGGCTGAGCACCTTCCGGCGAAAGATCGAGTATTGAAAGACGGCGATGCCCCAACGAGATATAATCGTCATTATAAATCCCCTGCCCATCCGGCCCACGATGTGATAAGCGTTCAACATCATGCGAAGACAACCTCTGAAAACCACAGGACGCCTGTGAAAAAATGCCGACTATGCCGCACATTCAATATCCCCCGACTTTTTGGGATACCGAAGTCATGGGCACACTCCAAAATCAATAATTTGCCACAACAATTTATCATAAATACAAGCCGGATAATCTCTCTTCACCCGATATCCCAGCCAATATGGGGGGGCAAAAATTGTTTTGTTAGGCTTGTGATTCAAATAAGTAGCCCTTATATCCTATATCTTTCTCTTCAATATCAACGAGCGAGATATTTTTGATAGCGGTTCATAGGAATAGTGCGACAGATAGGTAACCGTCTCTGATTCGCGGATACTATAAAGTGATGTCTCTAAGTCTTCTATCACTATGATATCAGGCAGATATCTGCTCCAATCATTGGAGCGCAGAACCGCCAACTCCGATCCTTCCACATCAATGGAAAGAAGGTCTATCCGGGTAGCCAGCGCCATATGTTCGCTCAGTATGCTAGCCAAGGTCCTCTGGGGAATATCTCTTTTTTCCTTAAGCAGACATCCAGCCGCGATATAAGAAACCGCAAGATCCTCGTTGAATGTGTTCAATGCCGCATCTTCGAACAAATGGAAGGTCCTCGGGGATGTACCGTCCGAAACGGCAGATTCAATGTTGGTATCATCGGGCCGGACCTTCCTAAACATATTCATAGAGCCGGGTGTCGCGTCGATATTAATCCCCCTCCAACCTTTTCGATACAATGCATAGGTATTGGAGAACCGAATCGGATGATGGGCTCCGACATCTACGAAAAAACCTTTTTCCGGCAATTCCATCTGTTCCAAAGCAACATCTTCAGCCTCCTGTCCGTAATGCAGCATCGCTCCGGTGGCACGACAAATAAGATCACGATATCGATCGGGAACTGGCCTATCTCGAAAAATAAGGGCAAAAATCTCCATTATAGGCTCAAATGCCTGCGCCTTCTCACCACCCGCATCAATTTCTTTCCCAATTTCTTCTTCAACAGCTTCCCGGTGCGCAGAAAAGGTCGAAAGAACCTCTGTAGGATATTTCTCCAGAAGTCTATGAATCATCTGCAAACGCACTCTTTGAAAAGATAAAAAGAACGAAATAAGCTTATAGAAACTATTTCTGCCATATTTATACATGACTATCATCCTCGCAAGGCATGCGCGTTTTCAAAATCGTCCCTACCTGTCGGTCAACCATTCTCCCCTGACCATTACAAGTGCGTGGACTCTGCCACTCATAATCCTGCCCGTCCGATAAAAATCTCCGGGAAGCACCCTGACAGCCCCCATCGGCTCCTGCATATAATCGGACTCCATGCCGTCTGCCAGTAATCTTCCCCTCACCCAAACAGATCCGGGCGAGACAGCAAGGTCCCTTATCACGCATCGCACTGTCAACTCTGCCCCGGCCTCTATGGAAATCAACCGGTCTTGATATGAACTATATAAGACAAAGAGCGTTTCTTCCAGCGAGTTGTGGAGCGAGAAGCCAAGATCGACAGTTTTTCTTTTTTTTGAGTTGTTTCTCAAGACAAAAACAAATGCAACATCGTCCCCTGTAAAAACAGAGGAAACCATCACATTTTCCTTGTTTTCAAGATGAAAACTCGAAAAGATTACCTCTTGCGTTCCAAACCTGTCGGTCATTTTTCCAAGATCGTTATCTATTTTAACATCAAAAAGATGCATATAGGCCCCTATCACCGTCTCTGTCGATGCATTAATTTGGACACTGCCATCCTTCAGCAGAAGACACCTTCCGCATAGGCTCTTCACTGCCGCCATATTGTGGCTCACGAACAATACCGTCCGTCCTTCTTTCTTGCTCACATCATCCATCTTGCCAAGACATTTCTTCTGGAACTCGGCATCACCCACCGCGAGAACTTCATCAACTACCAAGATCTCGGGATCCAAATGTGCTGCCACGGCGAACGCAAGCCGCACATACATACCGGAGGAGTATCGCTTGACGGGAGTATCAATGAATTGCTCAACCCCCGAGAAATCTATTATCTCTTCCAGCTTACGATCTATCTCCCGTTTCTTCATCCCGAGGATCGCGCCATTCATGTAAATATTCTCGCGGCCGGTGAGTTCAGGATGAAAGCCGGTCCCCACCTCAAGTAAGCTACCGATACGCCCTTTTATCTTTATACACCCCGATGTCGGCGCGGTGACCCGTGAAAGTATTTTAAGTAATGTGGATTTGCCCGCGCCATTCTTGCCGATGATGCCCAGCACCTCTCCCCGCTTGACATCGAACGAAACATCTTTCAACGCATGGACGATGCCGTTCTCGTCAGCCAGTGCCTCCAGTTTCTTCCGGCGCCCGCCATCCACCGGCATATTCGGGTCATCCTTCCCGCGCAGACGGGCCCACCAGCTCTGGATGTCGCGCTGAAGAGTACGATGCGAGATAGTCCCTATACGGTATTCTTTGGTAAGGTTCTCAACCGATATCACGACATCAGACATGGGTATCACACCGTGTCAATGAAGGTTCTTTCAACCTTGTTAAAAAAGAACAGGCCCCCCACAAGGAGTAGAAGCGTCACCGCAATACCCGTACCAAAAACCGATAGCGCGGGAAGTTCAGCCCCGAAGAAGATGTGTTTGAACGACTCCATCGCCGGCACGACCGGATTGAGGGTATAAAGAGTCCTCCATTTTTCAGGAACGAGCGATAATGGGTAGACAATGGGGGTAGCATACATCCAAAGCTGTACAAAAAATGACAAGCCGACCTGCAGATCGCGATAACGGGTGGTGAATGCACTGACAATAAGCCCAACGCCAAACCCAAGCACCGCGACATAAAGAAGTGTCAGCGGAAGAAGAAAGCATGTCCATCCAACGGCACTCTTCATGCCAATGGACAGATAGAAAACATAAAGCGCCGTGAACAGCAGGAATTGTATCGCGAACCGACCGAGTCCTGCTATGACTTGCGCTATCGGGACAACCAATCGCGGAAAATAGACCTTGGAAAAAAGGTGGGCGTTGCCAGTCAGGACTGACGAAGTTTGGGTCAGAATACCCGAGAAATAGTTCCAGATGATAAGACCACCCATATAAAAAAGCGGTTGGGGTATTCCATCGGTCGGTATCTTGGCTATCTTGCCGAACACCACGAGGAACATCGCGGTAGTGAGGAGCGGCTGTATAAGGAACCACGCAGGACCAAGTATCGTCTGTTTGTACTGTGTGATGAAATCACGCTGAATGAAAAGGGTTATCAGATCACGATAGGCGACGAGTTCCGCGATATCTATAAAACGGCGTTGACGCACCGGAGAGATGACAATGGTCCAATCATGGTGGTTATCGATACCCGGCATCGACATCGGCGGACACTCCGTAAAATAAAGACTTGAAGAATATAACAGAAGTGACCAGAATAAACAAGTAAATGGAGACGAGACTACTGGTGGAAGAAGTCTTTGGTGGTCCTCATGCAGGCGCCCATCTGCCAATCACTGGGGACATCGGCCAGCACCTTGGGAAGAGCTGAAACTATGCCGACCCTCGTGGTGTTCGTCGGAGAACAGGAAAGATCGTTGTGGGCATTCATGTACCAGAACTTGCCATCAACATTCTCATAGCTCAAATCAGTATCGCCTATTGGGATGCCATCATCATGCGTTGCAAAAGAGGTCATGAACCTTAACGTACCAACCCCGTTGGCATATCTACCGTTGCCACCATTAGGATCTTCGTAATAGGCGAATTGCAAACCCGCAACGACCTTCATCATCTCCGGGACCTCGGAGGTCCGTGCTCGCTTGACATAATCGGAGTACATGGGGACGGCCACCGCTGCCATTATCCCAACGATCGCAATGACGATCATTAACTCAATCAGCGTAAAAGCCTTCAATTAAACTCCGCATATAAGACTACAAAAACTACCAAGAAATTCTAGCAAAAGATATGCCTTATGTCAGAAATCAAGTCGGTAATATCTCCCCTCCACCAGAACCTCATGTTGATATTGAGTGAGGATCTTTACGATCCCTGCAAGATGAGGAGGAATTTCCAATGCACTATCACGGTACGCCGCGACCGTGTGATCGTACCAGATTATCGCCTCGGGCACATCGGTCAGGAGATTTACTTGAGCCAACAGTTCGGCATATTGTCGATATTCGGCTACATGAAAAGAAAGTTGCGCCAATCGTTTTCTGATATAGTATTTCATCAAGGCATCAAGATGCAGCTCTTTGAGCTTGAGTATCTTGGCATCAAGCACCGCCGGTGCATCATCATCGATAAAACCCTGTTTCTCGCAGCCCGCTACTACCCGAAACTCCTTCTGAAGATCCGGCGCCTTGACACCCGCCAATAAATCCTTCGCATGAGCACAATCGCCTCGAGACATACTATAATAGGCCAGATGCAATCGAGCCAACGCATTCTCAACCACTTCGCTCTTCTTGGCATACTCCTCAAAGATGGCTTCCGCTCTTTCCATATCGCCCTTGACAATAAAGTAAAGGATCGTGTTGCCCGCCAGGGTCTGATCGCGGTACCCGGTCGCATGCGCTTTTTGATAGTATTCAAATGCCTTGTCAGGGAAGCGCATATCCATGTACTGCGCACCGAGGGCATACAATCCGCGGAATGAAAGGGGGCGCCATCGCTCATCAGCATGCAGGACGGTCCAAATATTCCGAAGCTCCGTATTCCGAGTAATGGTACGAACGGAAAAGAAAAGCATAATCAACAATAATAACAGAACTCCCAAGTACTTTGGGATACGGGATCGCACTGCATCTTTTGCCAAAATAAGTCGTGAAAGTCCCATCGCCACAAGAACACAGAACGACACACTCGGCAGATACAGATAATGTTCCGCCACGATCTCATGTAAGGGAACGATCTGTAGGACCGGCAGTAGCGTAATGAGAAAAAAGATAAGCCAGAATGAGATGCTACGATACTTCTTATGCCACAGCACGGTTATCAGAGCAAAAAACAGGAGCATGCCCAAAAATGAGAAAATCACCTTTATACTGAACGCTTGTTCCAGCGGATAGTTCGCGTTATCAAGGATGAGTTGAAGCGGAAATATGGTTTGCTTGATGTAATAGATGAAAATAGTCGATGCGGTCAAATAGTGGGTCTGCAAGGAATTGCCATGAAAGGAGAGCGAGTCCATAGAAACAAGGCCGCTCCCCCCCGAATAGATGGCCCAGAAAGCAAAAAGAGAAAAGGTCGCAAGCAACAACATGATCGATGGAATGAACCATTTTCTTTTTAGGATTTCTCCACGCTCCGCGCACACCAGGTAGAGTAGGCAAACAAGCGGTATCGTCGCCCCCATCTCTTTGGTGGCAACACTCAGTAGCATACAAAAGCTCGCGCCTAAAAGGTATCGCCAAAGTCGCGTTGTATGAAACCGGATAAAGAACGCCATGCTGAGAACGTAAAAGAGCGCCATAAGCACATCACGTCGACCCGCTATATAAGATACGGCATCGGTGTGGATGGGATGGGCGGCAAAAAGCACAATCGCCAAAAGCGCGATCTCTTTTTTGTACGCCAACTCTAAAAGTAGCCAGTAGAGTGCAAAGCAGACCAGCAGGTGATAAAAGATATTCATGAAACGGAATCCAACGGGACTGTCGCCAAAGAGTTGGCGATCAATATAGTAGGAAAATGCCCTTACCGGACGATAGGTCTTCCAAAGATCGGGCGCTTGATCAGAAAGGGCGAACGAGCTCCTAACGGTAAGTGGCTCATCGTCAAATATAAAATCATTTTGCAGAGAATTAGCAAAAAGGAAAAAAAGAAAAAAAGAAAAAAAAAGGGGACGCCACCAAAGTGGCGTCCCCGAAAGAAAAGAACTCACTAGAGATCAGGGATTAGAGCGCGGTGTGCTGCATGTTCAGCTGGGCATCCATACAGGCGTTGAGCCAGTCGGTCGGCACATCGGCCGGAGTGATCGCGCCGGAACCGGCGATCCCGCCCAGAGCATCGGCCAGAGCCGTGGTGCACGCGGTGTTTTCGTTGGCGGTGTAACCGAAGTATTTGCCGCAGGAATACACATTGGGAGTACCGTTCGCGGCACCGCCACTGGCGCAATCAGCCGCCGCAGCGCCCCACTTCGCGATGTTGGTCTTCCACTCAAGAGTCGCCATGGAAGCCGCATACTTCGCATTGACAGCAGCCTGAACGCCACCACGGAAAGGATCCTCTCTGAACGCGATCTGTTCCTTCGAGATCTCTTTCAGCGAACCCGGGACTTCGGCCGTGCGGGCCTTCTTGGTGTAGTCGGAATACATCGGGATAGCAACGGCAGCAAGGATACCGATGATCGCGATAACGATCATGAGCTCGATCAGCGTAAAGCCTTTCTTCATCTCTCTCTCCATCATCGTGTTAATAATAACCCAACACACTACGGTGTTTCATCGGCACAATGTTAAGCAAGCGGTGTGCCAGAACTGGCCATGGCTCTTTTCGCGGAAATCGAGAATACAACATTATCTTTATTCTTCCTGATAGTTAGTGGATCATAAAAAGCCTGCGCTGCCTCACCACGCAAGAAACCAACGATGTCCTTCAGGGCCCGTGAGCCAAACGTATAGCCCCGCTCCCGGCGGATCAGATGCGCCAGCGCAGAAAGCCAGAAATGGTCTGAGGTTGCCGTGATCTCCTCCCGGGCGAATATATAACGATGCGACCGGGAAGAATGACGGTGTGAGTTCCAGAAATAGTTCAGTGCAACGGCCAGCACATCGGAATAATGACGTGACGTATCGGATAGTTGCGATATGTGAGCACTCACATCGGTCGAAAGTGTCCGGTTTAAAAGTGGTATCACCTCATGACGGAACAGGTTGCGACGAAGATCGGTATCGGCGTTGGTATGATCTTCCCGCCAACTGCGGCCATGCATGAACTCTTCTAATTTCTTTCGGGAAAAAGGAAGTAACGGCCTGACATAGAACAACTTCCCTCTTGTTGAAATTTCAGGTATCCCGCCTAGACCACACAAACCGGTGCCGCGGTCCAATATCCTCATCAGGACCGTTTCAACCTGATCATCCCGGTGATGAGCCGTGGCTATGTATGGCATACGATGTCTGCGCGCGATACGCTCAAGGAGCCGATAACGCTCGCGACGGGCGCGATCCTCAGTATTTTTTTTTCCAGAAACCCAGAATTTATCACTTATTTCGGACAGATAACATTCGACGCCATGTTCTTGACAAAAATTGTCGACGAATTGCGCATCGCGTCCGGAATCGGGACGGAGGTTGTGATCTATGTGCGCAACGACCGGTATCACCCGCAGTTTTTCACGAGTTTCGAGGAAAAGATGAAGCATCGCCATGGAATCAAGACCACCCGACACTGCAAGAAGCACTTTCTGACCGACGATGAATGAGAACTCCTTTTTGATATGACGAACAAACGCCGCGCAAAGAAGATCGTAATGCATCAACCTGATTTACCCAATCAAACAAAACGACCAACTATAGGTAGAACATCATGAAAAATCAAGGTTAACTTGATTTCGCGGCAAACCTGCACCATACTCGACAGAGTGGTTATGGTTGGAGTTTGGACATGAAGATATCGATAATCATTCCTTGCTACAACGAACAAGAAGTTCTACCGGAGACTTACCGACGTATCAAGAATGCACTCACGGATAACGGCCTTATCGACCATGAGTTGATCTTTATCAATGACGGCAGCACCGACAAGACTCCTGATATCTTACGCTCTTTTACCAGCCTCGACCCCGACGTAAAGAGCATAAGCTTCTCGCGCAATTTTGGACATGAGGCCGCCACGGCCGCAGGTATTCAGCATTGTTCCGGCGATATCGCCTTTTTGGTTGACGCCGATCTACAGGATCCTCCTGAGCTCTTTCCCGAGATGATCGCTCTCTGGCGAAAAGAGCACTGCAATGTCGTATACGGCGTTCGCAAAAGCCGCGAAGGCGAGACCGCCATGAAAAAACTCACCTCGAAGCTTTTTTATCGTTTTTTCAATACCATTTCCGATGTGCCCTTTCCTACCGATACGGGCGATTTTCGTCTGATCGACCGCAAGGTCATCGACGAATTCAAAAAGCTCAACGAACGCAACATGTATGTGCGCGGACTCCTCACTTGGGTCGGATTCAAACAGCTCCCTTTTTCTTATGAACGGCATCGGCGGTTCGCCGGAACAACCAAATACAACTATCGGAAGCTTCTCCGCCTTTCGTTCGACATTATCTTTTCCTTTACCAAGCGGCCGCTGAAGCTGGCGCTCGAACTCGGTACGGCATCCATCATTATCGCGTTGCTCCTTATTGTTTATGCATTCATCGGCCGCTACATAGCACCATTGCCCGGCTGGACCTCGACTGTAATCATCATCATCTTTTTCGGCGGCGTACAGTTGCTCACCGTCGGCGTCATCGGCGAATACATCGCCATCATTTTCGACGAGGTCAAACAACGGCCGCAATATATTGTCGACGAACGACTGAATTTCGACCAAACTATCAACAAAGAACATTTAGATGGACGATAGCGCCTATCGCTTTCTCGAAACTCAACAATTCTCCCACTGGTGGTTTCGGGGACGAGCACGTATTATCGAGTCGGTCATGCGCCGAACCCTCAAAGACGGCACGGAAAGAGAGATCCTTGACATCGGCAGTGGGTATGGCGCGTTGATACCACTTCTCCGCTCCTTAGGATCGGTAGACGCCATTGAATCTCACTTGCCGACACACCACACACTTGCCGAATTGGGCGTCCGTACGATCTTCCGTGATGCTTTTCCTGCGCACTATCCCAGCCAACGATACAATGCCGTAACGATGTTCGATGTCCTTGAGCACATCGACAACGATGCGGGAGCGGTCGCAACGATACGCGAACAGTTACTTGCCGAGAACGGCTTCTTGTTTATCACCGTTCCCGCTTATCAGTGGCTGTGGGGCCCACACGATGATCATCACGGGCATAAAAGAAGATACTCAAAGGAACAAATTCAAACACTGTTACTAACTGCAGGATTCCATGATATTCGCGTTTCCTATTTTATGACCATTCTTTTTCCGTTGGCAATAGCTCAAAGAATCGTCCAGAAACTGACCGGGCAGGCATCTCCCGACGAAAAAACCCCGCCACTTCTTTTCAATGCCATGCTCTATGGACTGTTCTCTCTCGAATCGCTGATCGTGCCGCGGACCGCCCTTCCCTATGGACTCAGCCTTATCGCCTGGGCTCAAAAATAGAAAAGCAATACCCTCTCAAGAACACTGCTTTCAGAACTCTGCATTCTTCGGTGTCCGGGGGAATGGTTGGACATCGCGGATGTTGGTCATGCCGGTCAGATACATGACGGCCCGCTCGAAACCGAGGCCAAAACCGGCGTGGGGACAGCCGCCGAAACGGCGAATATCAAGATACCACCAGTAATCTTCCTTTTTCAAACCGAGTTCTTCTATGCGCCGGGTAAGGACATCATGCCGCTCTTCGCGCTGAGAACCACCGATGAGTTCTCCAATGCCGGGGACCAGCATGTCCATAGCGGCGACCGTCTTGCCATCATCATTCTGTCGCATATAGAATGCCTTTATCTCTTTGGGATAGTTGATAACGAAGAGCGGCTTCTTGAATACCTCTTCCGTTAGGTAGCGCTCATGCTCGGTCTGCAGATCCTTCCCCCACTCGACCGGATACTCGAAGGTCTTGCCCGATTTCTTCAGCAGATCGATCGCCTCGGTATAGGTCACGCGACCGAAATCGGATGAAACGACCTGCTCCAGTCGATCAAGCAACCCCTTGTCGATGAATGAATTAAAGAATGCCATCTCTTCGGGGGCACGATCTATGACAAAGCGAATGATGAATTTGGTCATCGCTTCAGCCATCCGCATATCCTCTTCGAGTCCAGCGAAGGCGATCTCCGGCTCTATCATCCAGAACTCGGAGGCATGGCGCGGTGTGTTGGAGTTCTCCGCGCGGAAAGTAGGACCGAAGGTATAGACATTGCGGAACGCCATACAGAAGTTTTCGACCGCGAGCTGTCCTGACACGGTGAGGTTGGTCTCTTTTCCAAAGAAATCCTTCGAAAAGTCGACCGCGCCGTTATCGGTAAGGGGCGGCGACTTCGGATCGAGTGTGGTCACACGGAACATCTCCCCCGCCCCCTCACAATCGGAGCCGGTAATGATCGGGGTATGAACATACACGAACCCACGATCCTGGAAAAAGGTATGGATGGCATGGGCAAGGATGCTTCGCACGCGAAAAACAGCTGAAAACGTATTGCTACGCGGCCGGAGATGAGCAATGGTCCGCAAATATTCAAAGGAGTGACGTTTCTTCTGGAGCGGATAATCGCTGTCGCAGGCACCGACGATCTCGATGGCCTCCGCCGCTATCTCGAAAGATTGCTCTTTGCCGGGGCTGGCCACGACCTTACCGGTCACAGCAATGGCACTGCCGGTGCCAAGCTTCGCGACCGCGTCGAAATTAGGGATCGTATCTTGAAATACTATCTGGACGCCCGAAAAGAACGAACCATCATTGAGCTCAATGAAACCAAGATTTTTTGACACGCGCATCGTCCGCACCCAACCGGCGACCGAAATAGCACTGTCCATGAGTTCTGAAGACCGCTTGAAAAGATCCTTCAACAGCAGATATGACATGACTCCCCCTATGGGAAAAAACAGTGACGGATAGTTATACCAGAGAACCAGGATTAGTCAACAGGGCCGTACTTTGCGATCTCGGCTTTCATAAGTTCATACAAACGCCGCTCAGACGGATCGACCGCTATTGAACCATAGTATGCCAATTCTTCGCGAAGCATGGTCATTTGGCCTTGCTTGAGAATAGCATCTATGAAGCCTGGCTTTATAAGGTTTTCGGGGTCCAATAACAAAAAAGCACGCAACAAGGAATTCTTTTGAATGGTTTCTTGATCGGCAAAAAGAGACCATTGTTCGTTAAAATAGATCAACTTATACGGAGATGATCGGTACTTCTCCATTTGCCAAGATTCATGCAGCAGATAATTAATGGGATATCGTTCCGAGAGGACATTGACCGGAACATCTCCGTATTGAAGCATAAAATCAACCGGAAAGACCGTCATGCGACCGTCAATGAATATCTTGATCTTCGGCCATAAACGGAAAGAGATATATGAATGCGTCGCCGTTATGGCGGCAAACAGGTTGCCTTCCAATCCCTGCCTTTCCATGAAATCGGCAACGAGCACCGGATTCTGGGTCTTGTCCACTCCCATTCCCCACGAACGATCAGGGGACACGTACTGTGCGAACAGGCCAATCCACAGTAAGACACCCAATGTTCCCCAAAAGAGTCTCACGCGCGGACCCGATATCTTATGGGACAGATATCGCGACACGAAAAGACTAAAAGGGCCAGACGCCACAAAAGGCACGGAGACAATTATGAATTCGGGAAGAAACCTCATAATGAAAAGAGAAAGCACCATCTGGAGCATGAGCAGCATTGAGTAAAGAGGTGCACGGCTGAAAGAACCGGAAAGATTCAAAAGAAAAAGTAGGTAGTAACAGATCGTAATCGCAAAAAAAGGCTCTGGCTTAAACCAGTACCAATACGGTCTCCACTCATTAATGGTCTGCATTTCCCATAAATGGGAACGATAAAACTCGAAAAAGTCGGCATTCATTGCAACAATGGCCACAACTACCACAAAAATAACGATAACCTGAAAACGATATCGGCAACACAGGCATGCAAACATGGTCCATGCCTTCCCCACTCCGCCCACACGGGAGATAACATGGTCTCCCCACACGGCAAGTAAAAGCGGCGGCAAAAGGATCCATGATGGATGAAAAAGAGCCCATATGAGGGCAAACACGGCAAAAAGGAACAAGGAGCGACGATTGAATATTTGTTCTGGCGACTTTTGGATGGCAAACACCGTGATTGCCAAGGAAAAGTATCCTATCATGTGGGGTCGAACATTTGTCCGATGGTTGAGGGTCAGAAAGAGAAAGGCTAATGTCATCAGCATAAATGAGAGTGGAAGAGAATCCTTCCCCGATATCTTCTTCGATCTTATTTCAATCGCCTTGAGAGAGCAAAAAACTATTCCCGACAACAATAACCAGCGATAGATATAAAATCCGAATTCGCCCAAATGATCCCAAAGCAAGGCCGCAAGAAGGCTAAAGCCCCACTCATTATTGGTCCATGGGTGGCCATAATAAGTAAAGCTGAAGACATCCTGCGTGGGGATTTCTTTATTTTCCAGGATCAGTCGGCCGGTGGCCACATGCCACCAATGATCATCGCACACTATCTTCTGGAAGGATAGCACCGCTGCCACGAACAGGATCACAAGGAGAAAAAAAAGATTCTTACGATTTGCCATCTGAGGGAACATTGGGAACCGGCGCGTTATAGATAGCGCTGGTTTTGTATTTCTCGACGAGGTAGCCACCGATAAGTTTTAGTATCGCAAAGGTCGGGACCGCGACAAGCACGCCGAGGAAACCGGCCAGCTCAGCACCGGCGAACAGGGCGATAATGACCAGCACCGGACTGATACCGACCTTCTTGCCCATAATGTTCGGCGTAATCGCGATGGCATCGGTCGTCTGAATGATGACGAATACGAGGAAAACCTTCGCCATCAGGACCACGCCCCCTGCGCTCAACGCCAACAGCGATGAGATGATGATGCCGGTGATGATACCGATATAGGGAACAAAACAGAGGGTGCCGATGAGAACCCCCAGCGACCCGCCATGTTCAAGTCCGGCGATGGTGAGTCCAAGGGCGTAGAATGAACCCAGCACAAAACAGACGATGATCTGACCGCGAATGAAACCCGACAGAACGCGGTCGAACTTGTCGAGCCATTCGAGCATTTCCCCTTTTTTTGCCGGGGGAAAGAGCACCGTTATCGAATTGAATATGGCCGGGAGTCGCGTACTGACAAAAAAGGTGACCACGGCATAGATAAGCAGGTCGATAAAGAAGGTAAGCACCGAAAAGGTCTTTTGAAAGACCGTGCCTATGAACTGGGGGAGAGAATCGAAAGCCGGGACGAACGAACCGAGTCGTTCAAGAAGCGCCTCTTCGGTAAGGTTCTGGTACTCGGTGATATCAACGCCGTTCAGGTAGGCTTTCTCATAAATCCAATTGATGGTCTGTACCACGAGCGTCGGAAGTTTCTTTATCGCGTCAGCGAGCTGGGCGAATATCGCAGGTACTATGAAGAACAGAAGCAGCGACACGAACAGGAGGGCAAG
>Ga0074195_1001447_pt1 | contig 33560 bp, 29 predicted proteins | sample EPASupsiteHSE623_FD_64525 | JGI IMG/M metagenome (GOLD analysis project Ga0074195, IMG submission 64525) | Bioremediated contaminated groundwater from EPA Superfund site, New Mexico - Sample HSE6-23 | ecosystem: Environmental > Aquatic > Deep subsurface > Groundwater > Contaminated ... | reverse complement strand
CAAAAAGCCCGCGAGGACGGCGGCGAAGGGTGCGGCGGCCGCGAGCCCGCCCCCGCCCGCCGCGCCGTTGCGCGCGGCGGCGGTCACGATCGTGGCGGCGGCCGCCGCACCCGCGGGGAATGATCCTTCCACCGTCAAGTCCGGAAAATCCAACACTCTGAAACTGATGAAAACGCCGAGGGCCAGGATCCCGTAGATCAAGCCCTCGACCAGAATACCTTCAATCATACCCTACACACTATCTTCATTCTCATCGTTTTGTCTCGCTGGTTTTCGCGCTTGGGCGTTTTTATTTTTTCGTCGCGACGCCGCCGGAAACAATGATTTTGGCGCGGGCGACGAGGGCGGGATCCAGCTTCACGCCGATGGCCGCCGCCACATCCTCATTGAGCACGAGGACGAGGGCTTCGGGACCGGTCGGAAGATAAGCGGGTATGTCCTTGGTCTTTTCGCCATTGAGAATGCGGACCACGATCTTGCCAGTGGCTCTGCCCATCTGATAGTAATCGTAGCCGAGGGCCGCGAGGACGGGGATCGTCTCGGCCGAGGAGGGATCGGCCGACATGAGGGGGATTTTCTTGGCGAGGGTCACCTCGGAAACGGCGTTCAGCGCCGAAAAAACGGTGTTATCGTTGCCGAGATAGAGCCCATCGATGCGGTTGGCGATGGAAAGGAGGGCCGATTTCACTTCCGAGGAGTTGGTGATCGTCGCTTCGACGTACTCGATTCCCTTCTCCGCGCAATATGCCTTCACGATCGACGCGATCGCGACGGAGTTGGCTTCGCCCGAGGCGTAGAGGTGGCCAAGTCGTTTCACCGGAGCCATGGAGAGAAGCAGGTCGAGCTGTTCTCGTACGGGCGTCATGTCCGAAGTGCCGGTGATGTTGGCTCCGCCCTTGTCCATGCTTTCGACCAGGCCGGCCGAGACGGGATCGGTCACGACCGAATAAACGATGGGCCTGTCCTTTATTTGATTCGCCAAAGCCTGGGCGGTCGGGGTCGCTATGCCGACGGCCACCGCCACCTTGTTTTCTTTGAAGCGCTGGGCTATTTGGGCTGCGGTCGCCATGTCGGCGTTGGAATTCTGCAGGTCCACGACGATATCGGGCTTCGCGGCTTTTAGCTCGTCGACGATGCCCTGCTCGACGGCGTCCAGCGCGGGATGGGCGACGAATTTGGCGATGCCGACCGTTTTCTTTCCCCCTCCGCAGGAGACAAGGAAGATAAGAGTGGCCAGAACCGCTAGAGAGGCGATGAATTTGCGCGACATGGGGAACCTCGGTTTTTGTCGGCCTTATGGTGAAGGCGTTTTGATTTTGTTACTATTCGTAGTAACAAGCGCACTATAGCGCCTCGTGCGTGTTCTGGTCAATAGGAACATCGATCGTTTTTAGAGGACTTTCGCTGAAATGAGGACGATATCTTCCTTGGGCACGTCGGCGTGGGGCGGGCGTCTGCCGGTCGGCACCAGGGCCATGGCGTCCACAACCTCCATGCCTTCGATCACCTTCGCGAAAACGCAGTAGCCGGCGCCCGGTCCCGGCCCGCGGTAGTCCAGGCTTTTGTTGTCCACGAAATTGATGAAAAATTGGCTCGTCGCGCTGTCGGGATGGGGCGTCCGCGCCATCGACAGGGTACCGCGCGCATTGGCGGGACCTTTCGCCGCCTCGTTCACGATGGGAGCTTTCGTGTCCTTCTGGCTCATCCCGGGCGCGAAACCGCCTCCCTGGGCGACAAAGCCGGGAATGACACGGTGGAATATCGTTCCGTCATAGAATCCCGATTTCACGTAATCGAGAAAATTCGCGGCGGTAACGGGCGTCTTGTCCTCGAACACTTCCAATTTGATGTCGCCCTTGCTGGTGACAAACTGCACGATCGAATTCGGCATGTATCCCTCCCTCAGGATGCTGGCGCTTTCCGGACCATGGCGACCCGGTTCCACGCCTTTTACAGTGTGATGTTGCCCAGTATAACATCCCGGGCCGCTCCCGTCACGGCGGGCAGGTTGCCTGGTCGGCCCATCAGGGCTTCGTGGCCCAGAACGGCGAAGGCGATCGCCTCCCGCGCCTGCTCCGGAATCCCCAGATCGGCCGTGGTCATCAGCCTGAGGTCAGCGGGAAGGCGCTCGCGGATCATATCCATAAGGCAGCCGTTCAGCGCCCCGCCTCCGCCGATGACGACATCGTCGATCTTTGTCGCGGGATAGATGAAGTCCCGATAGGCGCGGGCGATGCTCTCGGCGGTAAAGGCCGTCGCCGTGGCGATCGTGTCCTCGAAGGAGAGGCCGCGCTTTTCCGCCGCTTCGACGAGGTTGGACACGAAAGCGGCGTTGTACAGTTCGCGCCCCGTGCTCTTGGGCGGTTCCTTCGCGTAATATGAATCGGCCATGAGCTCAGCCACGAGATGATCATCTGCTTTTCCGGATCGGGCGCGTCGTCCGCCCTCATCGTAGTGTTCGGCGCCCTTCGTCTTCCGGCGGACCAGTTCGTCAATGATCATGTTGCCCGGTCCGGTATCGAAGGCGAAGATCCCGTCGCGCTTCGATCCCGCGGGGATCACCGTCGCGTTGCCGATGCCGCCTATGTTCTGGACGATCCGCCCCCGCGAGGGACTGCCGAAAAGAAGGGCGTCCACGTAGGGCGCGAGCGGCGCGCCTTCGCCGCCGGCCGCCATGTCCCTCGAGCGGAAATCGAAGATGACGGGGATGCCCGTCCGCTCGCGCAATACGGCGCCCGACCCGATTTGCAGGGTGCCTTTCACGGGGATCGAGCCGCCGCCGGGCGCGGGAAAGAGCCGGGGGATGGGAGCGTGCCATATCGTCTGGCCGTGGAGGCAGATCGCGTCCACCTTTTCAGCGCCAAGCCTCGCGATCGCCAACAGCTCGCTTATCGCGGCGGCGTACCATTCCGAAAGGCCGAAGTGCGCGAAGACGATATCGTCAACCCTCGCCGTCTCCGGGGAGCAGAGCGCGAGCAGGATGGATTTCAGTTCCCCCGTATAGGGAACCGACGCCTGCCCGACGAGGGCGAGCTTCTTTATGGAGCCATCGCCTCCGGTTTCGATCCTGGTGAGAACAGCGTCCGCTCCATCGAGGGAGGTGCCCGACATGAGGCCGATGAGAAGATGTTCCCGTTTTTCCCTATATCCTTCGAGCCGTGAATTTATATGATCAGCCGTAACGCCCATGCTTCCCTCCGGCGGCATAGTATATGGTAATAATTTTCACGCCGCAATGACACATAAAAATAATTTTTCAAAAATGTCCCCAGGTTGCGCATAAGCGGAACCGAGGTTACAGTAGAACAATACAAAACTTTCTGGAGGAATGAGATGCTTAAGGATAAAAAAAACATTGGCTTCATAGGGCTGGGTGTCATGGGAGGCGCAATGGCAGGGCACCTCCTTGAGGCGGGCCAGCGCGTGGAAGTCTACACAAGGACGAAATCCAAGGCCGAAAGCCTTCTTAAAGCGGGAGCCACATGGGCAGCGACGCCTGCCGCTCTCGCGAAAGACTGCGACATTATCTTCACCATGGTGGGCTATCCTTCCGATGTCGAGGAAATCTATTTCGGCGATGCGGGGCTTATAGCCAATGCCCGCCCGGGCGCGCTCCTCATCGATACCACAACCTCAAGCCCCGAGCTCGCCGCGCGAATTTACGCGGCGGCGGCGGCCAGGGGCATCGCCGCCCTCGACGCCCCCGTTTCGGGCGGCGATACAGGCGCCAAGAACGCCACGCTCACGATCATGGTGGGCGGCGACGAAAAAGCCTTCGATTCGGTAAAGCCCCTCCTGGATGTCCTCGGCAAAACCGTCATCAGGCAGGGTGGCCCCGGCATGGGCCAGCATACGAAAATGGCCAATCAGATTTCCATAGCCGCGAGTCTCATGGGAGCCATCGAATCACTCACCTACGCCCGCGCCGCGGGCCTTGATCCGCGCAAAGTCCTTCTATCGATCGGCAGCGGATCGGCGGGAAGCTGGCAGCTGAACAACATGGTGCCGCGAGTGCTGGATGGTGATTTCGCCCCGGGTTTTTACGTGAAGCATTTTCTCAAGGACTTGCGCATCGCCCTGGACGCCGCAAAGCGGATGAGGGTCAAGCTGCCCCTCCTTGAACTCGCCGAAGCTTTGTTCGAAAAGCTTTCGGCGGAAGGCATGGGCGATCTCGGGACGCAAGCCCTCTATAAGTTATACGAGAACGGTCTTGTCTGACCTCCTGCCCGCTCAGCCCGCGAAGGATCCCGCCCCCGAGGCTCTCGTTGGCGACGACGGTTCCATCGTCCTGGGCTCGTGGAATGGCATTCCCGGCAAAGCCAATCTCATCGACGCGGAGCGCCCCTACCACTATCCTCTTCCTCATTTCCTGAAACGGCTCAGGCTCAAGGAATGGCGGGCCATACAGGCGGGCGACGAAGACTGGTTCCTGTGCGCCGTGCTCTACGACGCGAAATTCATCAGCATGGCATCCATCGATCTTTGGGACAGAAAAGGCAAGAAAAAGTCGGGATTCCGCCGCATTTTCCCGGGAAGCCGCTTTTCCATGCCGCAGAATCTCGATGCTTTCGAAAGCCATGCCAGCGCCGGCGGCGATTACCTTTCGATTCGGGTCTCTCCCGATAAGGGTTTTCTCGGCCTCAAAGCCTTCTCCCGTTCGAAAAATCCCGGCAAAGAGGCAAGGCCCGGCGATGAGGCCTTCAATCTTGACCTGCGATTCGATCTTTCCCCGGGAGCCTGTTCGCCCTTTTCCGTCTGCCTTCCCCTTGGTCTCAACCGGGCCATGTATTCGACGAAAATCCTCATGCCCTGCTCGGGCACGCTTTCCTCATCCGGCCGCGTCCACCATTTCGATCCGGCGAAGGCCACGGGAACCCTGGACGACCATAAGGGCTATTATCCCTATCGTCTCCATTATGACTGGATCATGGGCTTTGGGATCGATGCTTTGGGCCGGCGCGTTGGCTTCAACCTCACCGACAACCAAGTGAGGGACCAGGCACGCTATAATGAAAACAGGCTGTGGATCGATGGCCTCATCCATTCGCTGCCGCCCGTCAAGATCACCCGTCCCTACGGGGTGGAATCGCCCTGGAACATCCAGGATACCGAAGGCATGGTGGACCTTGTTTTCCACCCCGAGGTTTCGCACGATATAAAAATGAAGCTCGGCATCGCTGAAATCGATTACGCCGGGCCTTTCGGCCGCTTCGAGGGAAGGCTCCGCTCCCCGGCTGGCGAATCGATCGAGGCATCGGGGCTCTATGGCATGGGCGAGGATAAAAACGTACGGCTCTAGCCCAGAGGGAACGCCCTTTTTGGGGGATGGACTCGCATGACGAAGGAATTTATCGAATCATTGAAGCGACGCGGTCTTGACGAAGGCTCGATCCGGGAGTCCGTTAAAACGATCCAGGCCATGGAATCGTGGCTGGAAGGGAAAGGCTTTTCGCTGAGCGAGCCGAGCATCGAGCCCGTTGAAGCGTGGATCGCCGAACGCCTGGGCTCGGGCGAGCCCGCCAGCGATTTTCTCGTGCCGGCGATCCGGTATTTCGCCGCCGCCCGGGAAGAAGCCATCGCCATCCGCCTAATGGCCTATCTCCTTCCCGTGGGCATTCTCCCGGCCATGGCAGACAGGCTCGCCCGCCTCGAAGGGCAGGCGATTCGCGACCGCGTGATGGCACAGGTAGCCATTCCCGCCGAAGGCAGTCCGCCCGAATCCTATCCGCCGGCCACGGCTTGTTTCTCGGAATCCCTTGAAGCCGAACTCGGCGCCGAAAAGGCCAGGCAGGTCCTCACCTGGAATGTCCACGGCGTATCGGCGGAATCCTTCGCGGAGGAGAGACGGCGATTCCTGGAACTCGGTTCGGTGGACGCGTGGCTCGCCGATTACCATGATCGACAGGTCAGTGTCCTTAAAAAGCACGCGGAGGACGGAACCCTGTGGTTTGAGCAGCAAATCACTCCCGCCGTCGTCGATTTCGTCGAGGCGAGGCCTGAGATTCTTGGCGGCGTCAGGAAGGGCGACACGATCTACGTCACTAAGATTCCCTACGACCCTGATCGCTACCTGCGGACAACGGATAGCCTTGAGCGAAGACGTTTGGCATGTCATTGCCCTCTCGCGGCTGCCTCGATCACGGAAAGCGGGGCAGCGGTTCCCTCGCGCTGGTGCGCCTGCTCGGCGGGTTTCGCCAAGGTCCGCTTCGATGTCGTATTCGGAGAGGAAACGGAAGCCTTTGTTCTCGATTCGGTCCTCGCCGGAAGCCAGTCTTGTCGTTTCGCGGTCAAGATCCCTCAATCGATCAATCGCCGGCTTTGAATCGCTTTCAGCGCGAACGATCGAATCCTCTCAGAGCTGCTTCCCCGTCCTCAACTTTTCCTCGAAGCGTTCGAGTTCCTTGCCCTTGAGAAGGGGCGTCTCGCCGCCCGCGACACTTCCCGCGACATCGCCCCCGGCCGATCGGCCGGCGAGGCGGCGCTTGAGTTCAGCCATCTCGGCGCCGGTAAAGCGCACCGCGCTTAAGGTATTGCGCTCGAAGCTTTCGACGGCTCGCGGCGCCACCGCCCGGGTGATGTCCAGTATCGCGTTCGCGTAGAGCCGGATCTCCTTTTGGGCGTGCGCGTCCATGCGCAGCATCAGGAACCTGAAGAGGTTGTGCAGATCGATCTGCCAGTACCATTCGGTATAGAGCGAAAGCGGCAGGTTGATGCGGGCTATTTCCCTCGCCAAGCCCTCCTCGACGAGGTTGGAGTAATCGCCATAGGCCGCCTTTTGCCCCCGCTCAAAGCGTTCGATCACGTTCGCCGCCTTGTCGGCATCCATGGGCTCATCGGACCGGCCCTGCTTGTTGTCGGCGCTTTGTTCGGCCAAATCCGCCGGCACCGGCACATAGAACTCATCCTTCATTATGGAATAGCGGCCCGAAATTTCATTCAACCGCGCGGTTCGGTGCCTGATCCACTGACGCGCCACGAAAATCGGCAATTTGACATGGAAGGTGAGGACGACTTGCTCGAAGGGAGAGGTGTGTTCATGGCGCAGCAGATAATCGATGAGTCCCGCGTCCTCACGATAGCTTTTCGTGCCTTCGCCGTAGGACACCCGCGCGGCTTGGACGATCCTGTCGTCGCCGCCCAGATAGTCGACAAGGCGGATGAATCCCTTGTCCAGAACCTTGAATTCCTTGTCGAGGATCGCCTCGGCCTCGGGTACGATGCAATGCGCCATCCATAGCTCCTTGAATGCTCAAATGAGGGGAAAGCCGGCGAAGTCGCCGGAAAATTTGTCGATCGTGTATTTATCCGTGCCCGGTCCATGACAGTCGGAGCCGAAGGTAAAGAAAAAGCCGAGCGGTTTCGCTATTTTTTCCACGAATTCGTTGATGGCTTGGGTCTTTTTCTTGTTCGAATACCAGTACAGCTCGATGCCGTCCACGCCGCGGCTCCGGAAAAAACTCAGCTGCGCGGCAACTTTCGCCTCATGGAGCTCCATGTCCTCGCTATCGTCATTCCAAAAATGGCCGAAATGCGGAATGACGGCGAAGCCTCCATCGGCGTGAATTGAGCGCACGCAGTCTCCAACGTTGGGCTTGGAGAGCTTGTACTTCGGGAATTTTCCTGGCACAAACCATTCCTTTTTGAAAATCTTGTAGGTCGTATACGAGGGGAGGAGCCTTCTGGCCTTCAGATAGAGGAAGAGATCCACCTTGCTCCAGGAAACGCCGCCTAGTTCCCTCGACATGTCTCGTTCCACGCCCGCCAGCTTGTCCTTCAACATATCCTCGATCATCAGGTCTTCGCGGCGGAATATCGTTCTCGCCCAGTATAGGTAGTACTCGAGCCGCTTCTTCCTCTCCCCGAGCACCGTATCGAGCATTCGCCGCGTCGCCGGGCATTCAGCCGACGTCTTGCCGGGAAAATACGCGAGAATCTCGCTTTTATAATCGATTTCGGGCTCGAAAACGTCGATTTCGCAAGCGGTCAGGCCCTCAAGGCCAAGCCGGACGCATTCGGCGACAAAGCGATCAGTCCCGCCCATCGTGTCGTGATCGGTGAGCGCAGCCTGCGCAAGCCCCAGCCTGGCCGCCTCAAGCGCAATTTCTTCCGGCCAGAGGCTGCCGTCGGAAAACCTCGAATGGAGGTGGAGATTCGCGTTCATAATTTAGCCCAGTATACCGGTCGTCCTCGACCCTGTCCATAAAAATGCATGTGCCATGGACACTCGGAGTGGTGTACAATGAGATCATGCTGAACAGCGAACCGAGCTTCGAGCTGAGCGAAACCATTCTTGAGCGGATCATCTTCGCGATGGAAGACCAGACGAAATCCCGCGTCATCGATCTCAACACCGGCGAACTGGTTCCGCGTCCGGAAGGGGAGCTCGCGATAAATCTGGCTCCGCCCCCCGCCTGGACTCCGGCCGACGGATTTAGGCTCATGGAAAATTATTGCCTGCGGCTCAAGAATCTCGAACTCAAGCGAGCCCTGCTCAAGGCGCTTTCCCATGGGAAGGGCGTCTTCAAGGCATTCCGACAGGTTCTCTCGGATTACCCCCAGGAGGATCTGCAGTATAGGGAGTACAAGAACGCCGTTTTGCGGCGCTACATCGAATCTTGGATGGACGACATGAGGGAGTCGCTGGGTTTGGCCCGGCTTGGGCCCGAGCCGGAGGAATACGAGGAGCTGCTCGACGAGGAGTTTTCCGTGGAACGCTGTGCCCTGGCCGACATCCCCTTCGATCTGGGCCTTGTTCTGGAGGAAGCCAAGCTCGACGCCCTGGATTGGCTTCCCGTCGCGGCAGCCTTGCTGGAAAAGGCCGATATCCTGGAATTCCTGGACGCTCGCCGCCGCGACGCCTTCGTCCACTTCATGCCCGACGCGGGAGGGCGGCCGATCGCGGCGGCGGTGGGCGCGGTGGCCCAAGCGGATGGCCGCGCGATAGGCATCGTTCGTTTCCTCTATGTCGCCAAGGATTTTCGCGACATAGGCCTCGAATTCCGCCTTCTCGACAGCGTCCGCGCCACGCACAGGAAACAAGGCGTGGAGCACAGCCTCGTCCGCTGCATGTTCCTGCGGCCGGAGCTCACAGGGCTCCTGGGAGCCAGGGGGCACAAGATCCTCGGTTCCCAATTTCTTCTCGATTGAGATGCCCTTGAGACGCTTTTCAGCGAAAGCCAAACCTCGCCATATCGACCCCGCCGCGATCGGTGAATTCGATGCCTTCGGATTCGAGAAGCTGGCGCTGGAGGTCCTGCCCTTCTGCGTCGCCCAGGGCGATGGACCCGTCCTTTCTCACGATCCTCCACCAGGGAAGATCGTAGGTCCGCGACATGGAATGGAGAATCCGCGCTACCTGACGCGCCCCCGCGGCGCCCGCGGGCGTGCCGGACATCTCGGCGATGCCGCCGTAAGAAGCCACGCATCCGGGCGGAATCGCGCGAATGCATTCAACGATCATCATGGTCGATTCGGTGGGCATGGGGAAAGTATAGCCGTCCCAAAAGCGCTCCGCCAGTACGGATCCAGCGGCTGGAGCTTTCGGAAAATCGGCTCTTTACATTTTTTCGATTTTTGTAAATTATACTATGGAGTGCTCGCCGCGCGAAAACCGCTTCAGATTCCCAGGAGGAACAGCCATGAAAACCTGCTTTCTTTTCCCCGGACAAGGCGCCCAATACCCCGGAATGGCCAAAGATTTTTTCGAGACGAGCAAGGCCGTGCGCCAACTTTTCGAATTGGCTTCCGAGGCCTCCACGATCGATATGAAAAAGCTCCTCTTTGACAGCGACGAGGAGACTCTCAAGCAGACGCAAAACACCCAGATAGCCCTTGCCCTGGCGGAATCGGTCGCCGCCCTCAGCGCCCGCGAGCATGGCATCGTGCCCTCGGGCTTCGCCGGCTTCTCGGTGGGCGAATGGCCAGCCCTGGCCGAAGCCGGCATACTTTCCAGCTTCGATATGTTCCGGCTCGTCTCCGAACGGGGCAGGCTCATGGATGAGGCGGGCCGCAATTCCGGCGGATCGACAATGAGCGCTGTCCTCTTCCTGTCTTCCGACAAGGTGGAACAGGCTATCGCCGAAGCCGGCCTTAAAAACGTCTGGGTCGCCAATTACAACAGCCCTGTCCAGTGCGTCATTTCCGGAACCGAAATCGATGTCGCGGCCGCGGAAGAAAAACTCAAGGCGGCGGGCGCCAAGCGCGTGGTCCGGCTCAAGGTTTCAGGCGCCTTCCACTCCCCCATCATGAATTCGGCGAAAGAAGCCTTCGCCGCCCTCCTCGGCGACATCGCTTTCAATGACCCCAAGACGGCGGTTTATTCCAACGTCACGGGCGCGCGGATCCTCTCGGGAAGGCAAGCCAGGGAGCTGGCGTCGGCGCAGATAATCAGTCCCGTTAAATGGGTGGCCGAGGAAGGCGCCATTTCCGCCGATGGTTTCGACCGCTGCGTCGAAACAGGACCGGGTTCCGTCCTTTCGGGATTGTGGAAGGCTTCCGGTTCGACCATTCCCTGTTTCGCCGGCGGGACGCTCGACTCCATCGCCTCGATATCGCTGTAAACCGGGAGGTTACCCATGGATAAACTGCTGTCGGGCAAAATATGCGTCGTCACGGGGGCGTCGCGCGGTATAGGCGCCGCTATCGCCGAGAGGTTCAGGGCCGAAGGCGCCAAAGTCTACGCTTTTTCGCGAAGCGCCCCGCCCGAAGCCGCTAGCGGAGAGGGAAACCTCCTCCGGGATTTCTGGCTCTCCTGCGATGTATCGAATGAAGCCTCGGTCGAGGCGGCCATGGCCGCCGTTCTCGCCAAGGAAGGCAGGATCGACATCCTCGTCAACAACGCCGGAATAACCCGAGATGGTCTCCTCATGCGAATGAAAACGGAAGACTGGGAGGCCGTGCTGGATACGAACCTTAAAAGCGCCTTCCTGCTCTCGCGCGCCGTCGTCCGAACCATGCTCAAGCAGAAGGATGGCTGCATCCTCAACGTTTCGAGCGTCGTGGGGATCATGGGCAATGGAGGCCAAACAAACTACTCGGCCTCGAAGGCGGGAATCATCGGTTTCACGAAGAGCCTGGCCCGCGAGGTAGCCTCGCGGAATCTTCGCGTAAACGCCATCGCCCCGGGCTTTATCGAAACAGCGATGACTGATAAGATACCAGAGGATTTCAAACAGAAAATGAAGGAATCCATTCCACTGGGCAGAGTGGGCACTGCCGAGGAAGTGGCGAACGCCGCCCTTTTCCTTTGCTCGCCTCTCGCCTCCTATGTAACCGGCGTCGTGCTCCAAGTCGACGGCGGAATGGGGATGTAGCCATGAGTCGAAGAAGAGTAGTGGTAACCGGCATGGGAATCGTAAGCCCCCTCGGCAACGATATTCCCTCGTTTTGGGCTTCGGTTAAGGCCGGACGCTCGGGTATTGCCCCGATCACGCTGATCGATACTTCCGACCTCGCGGTTAAGATGGCCGGCGAAGTCAAAAATTTCGATCCTTCCCTGCGCCTCGACGCCAAAGAGGCGAAGAAGATGGATCGCTATGCCCAATTTTCCGTTTATGCCGCCATCGAGGCTCTGCAGAACGCGGGCCTCTCGAAGGAGGCGCTGGACCCCGATCGGACCGGCGTCTGCATCGGCACCGGCCAGGGCGGCTCCCAAAGCATCGAAGACGCGGTTTCCCGCATGATCGAGCGAGGGCCGGGCCGCGTCCCCCCCCTTACGGTCGCCAAGGGCCTCGCCAACTTCGGCCCGGCCCAAATCGCCATGACCTTTAGCATCAACGGCCCCTGCCAGTGCATCGTCACCGCCTGCGCGGCCGCCACCGACGCGATCGGCCAGGCCATGCGCCTCATCCGCGAGGACCACGCCGACATGATCTTCGCCGGCGGCTCCGAGGCGAGCATCGTGCGCATGTGCATGTCTAGCTTCATCAACATACAGGCCCTTTCCACCCGCAACGACCAGCCCGAAAAAGCCTCCCGCCCCTTCGACCGCGACAGGGACGGCTTCGTCATGGCGGAAGGCGCTGGCGTCCTCGTCCTCGAGGAATACGAGCACGCGAAAGCCCGTGGCGCTAAAATGTACGCCGAGGTGGCCGGCTTCGGCCAAACCTGCGACGCCCACCACGTCACCGCCCCCGACCCCGAAGGCAAGGGAGTCGCCCGCGCCATGCGCCTCGCCCTCTCCGACGCCCAGCTTTCCCCCGAAGACATCGACTACGTGAGCGCCCACGGCACCTCGACCCCCCTGAACGACCCCATCGAAACCAAGGCCTTGAAAACAGCCTTCGGGGACCACGCGCGGAAGCTCAAGATTTCCAGCCTCAAGTCGATGACGGGCCACTGCATCGGCGCCGCCGGCGCCATCGAATCCATAGCCTCGATTCTCGGGATGAACGAAGATTTCGTGCACGCGACCATCAACTATGAAAACGCCGACCCCGAATGCGACCTCGACTATGTCCCGAACGTCGGCATCCACATGCCGGTGCGGGCCTTTATAAAGAACTCCATGGGATTCGGCGGACAAAACGCGGTCGTCGTCTTCAAGAAAGTCTGATTTCCCTCTCGTGAGCGCCATGGGAAAAATTTCCACCCCTATCCTCGTCACGGCCGGGAACCCCCTTCAGGCGGGGGCTACCTTGGCCGCCGACGGCGTCAATTTTTCCCTCTTTTCGCGCAACGCTACCCAGATATCTCTTTGCCTCTATGCCCATTCCCATGACGACGAACCCGTCGCCGAGATAATCCTCGATCCAATCAAGAACAAAACCGGCGATATTTGGCATTGCCACCTCAGCGGTGTCGGCGCCGACACCCTCTACCTGTGGCGGGCCGACGGCCCCTTCCAACCCAAACTCGGCCACCGCTTCAATAAAAACCGCGCCCTGGTCGATCCCTATGCCAAAGCCCTCACCGACGGAGGCTGGGATCTCAGCCAAGCCCTCGCCTACAACCCCGGCTCGCCCGACAAAGATCTCTCTTTTTCCGAATCACGCGACGACTCCCTCCTTCCCAAATGCGTTGTCGTGGACGACACCTTCGATTGGGAGGGCGACGCCCCCCTCAATTACCCCCTCAAAGACTGCGTCATCTACGAAACCCACGTCCGCGGTCTCACGAGGGGCATGCTAGGCGGAATCGCGACCCCCGCCGCCATCAAAGCGCCCATTCCCTCCGTCGCCCACCCGGGCACCTACCGCGGCGTGGCCGAAATGATCGACTACTTCAAATCCCTCGGCGTCACGAGTCTCGAACTCCTTCCCACCCACGAATTCGATTCCATCGAGCGTTTCCGCAGGAATCCAAAAACGGGAGCCCTCGTTTCCAACTACTGGGGCTATTCGCCCCTTGCCTTCTTCGCCCCCAAGGCCACCTACGCCTACGTCGACGGGCAAGCCCACGCCGAGGACGACCCTTCCCGCCAGGTGCGGGAGTTCAAGTACATGGTGCGCGAACTCCACAAGGCGGGCATCGAGGTCATTCTCGACGTCGTGTTCAACCACACCGCCGAAGGCAGCGAACTCGGCCCCACGCTCAGCTTCCGCGGCCTGGACAACAGCATTTACTACATCCTCGACGAGGACAAGCGGCGCTACAAGAACTTCTCGGGCTGCGGCAACACGCTGAACTGCAACCACCCCGTCATGCGAACGCTGATACAAGAATGCCTCCGCTATTGGGTCGTCCACATGCACGTCGACGGCTTCCGCTTCGATCTGGGCTCCATCCTCGGCCGCGATTCCTCAGGCCAACTCCTCGAGAACCCGCCTGTCATCGAATCCATCGCCGAGGACCCCCTCCTTCGAAACACGAAAATCATCGCCGAAGCCTGGGACGCGGGCGGGGCCTACCAGGTGGGCTCCTTCCCCGGCGGCCGCTGGGCCGAATGGAACGACAAGTACCGCGACGATATCCGCCGCTTCTGGAAGGGCGAAAAAGGCTCGGCCATGCATCTGGCGACCCGCATCACGGGTTCCAGCGACCTCTTTCTCCGCGATGGGCGCAAACCTTTCCATTCCATCAATTTCATCACCGCCCACGACGGCTTCACCCTCAACGACCTCGTCAGCTACGCGAAAAAGCACAACGAGGAGAACGGCGAGAACAACGCCGATGGCGCCAACGCCAACTGGTCGGCCAATTGCGGCGTTGAAGGCGGCTCGAGCGATCCCCTCATCGAAGGCAAGCGGAATCGCCAGGTCAAGAATTTCCTGGCCACCCTCCTCCTCTCCATCGGAACGCCCATGCTTCTGGGCGGTGACGAGATCCGCAGAACCCAGCGAGGCAACAACAACGCCTACTGCCAGGATAACGAGACCAGCTGGTACGATTGGAGCGGCGTCCAGAGCCACGGCGACATTCTCGCCTTCTGTTCGGCCCTGATCCGATTCAGGAAAGCGCATTCGGCGTTCCGGCGGGCCGAATTTTTCACCGGCCTCGACCACGACAGCAACCAACTTCCCGATATCACCTGGTTCGACGAGCGCGGCACCTCGCCGGACTGGACGAACATCAACCTTACCCTCGCCGCCCTCATCGATGGATCGAAGGCCGAATCCTCGGCCGATGTCAGCGATGACGATTTCTACCTAATGTTCAACGCCTCGAGCCACTCGGTGAGCTTTTCCGTGCCTCACCACCCCCGTGGCCTGGTCTGGGGCAAGGTTATCGATACCGCCGCCCTCCCGCCGGAAGAGGCGGTGACCGCCGGCAGCGGCATGCCGCTACCCCGCCAGGACGTCTGCGTTCTTCCGCCCCGTTCCCTCATCGTCCTGCTGGCCCCCTCGGCCGAATAGCGCGCCACGGGCGTTCATCCTTTCGACGAAGCTTGCCGATAGCCCTTTCAATAAGTATATTTCGATAGGCTGAACACTATGGATAAACAGGAAAAACCGAACACGGCGACATTGCTTCGCAAGGGACTCAGGGAACTCGCCATGCACCGGCCGGATAGAGCTATCGGGACGCTCCGTCTGGCGGTCGAGGCGATACCGCCCTCATGTTCGGACGATCTCTCCCATGCCCTTTACTGGCTCTCCGTGGCCCTCCTCCGGCTGGACAAGCGCGAATTGGCTATCAAGAGCCTTGCCTCGGCCCAAAAGTTGAGGCGGAGAGGGCACGCGCGCAGCGTTTATCTCAGGAACGTCAACGAATACGGCATGCCCAAGCAGCCAACTCCCGAACTCGACGATTTTTATGCCTTCATGAATATCCAGCTCGCCGCCTATCTCGCGAAAAAGCCCCGCAATCGCTTCGACTCGAACCAGGAGCGGGAGCTTGTCCTTAAAATGCTTCTCGACGCGTGGAAAAGCCTGAAAAGCGGCTCACTCCTCGATGGCCACGATTGTGGCGAGAAGCTCGTCCTCTTCCGCAGGCTTAGGCCAAGCTTTCCCAATTTCGGCCTGGGCGCCGAGCGGCGCGTTGTCATCAGGGCATCATTCGGGATGGGCCAAGCCTCAGCCGGCGCGTCGAGCCGCTGCGTTTGTGGTTCGGGGCTTCCCTACACCCAATGCTGCGGCCGTATCAGCAGCATCGGGGAGCTCTGAAGACGGCGAAATCGCCTTCTTCTTTCCTTTTCCGGGCAATTCCCTTCAAACCCCTCCGCAAGTGTATCAAAATTACACAATCCAAGCGCTTTCTGGGAGCACCATGTCGATTTGACACATTCCGCCCCGAATCAGCCTGAGCCGATCCTTGCTCCCCATCCCGCCAGCCTCGCAAGTCAGCTATATATAATTTTCTAAATATATACCACAATAGAAATTACTAAGTTTTTCAATTTTTTGCCTTGTCGCGTAAGGGTTTGGCATGGCTATTGCAGTATAGTATGCACCAGGAGAAGACAATGAGCAAAAAAAACCTTTCGAGTACGATGCTTAGCGCCGACGGTTCGGACGAAAATGTCCTCTCTATATATCTCAAAGAAATCAACAAGATTCCCCTCCTTTCCAGGGATCAGGAAAATGACTACGCGATACGGGCCGCCGCTGGCGAAAAGTTCGCCAAGGACATGCTGGTCAAATCGAACCTCCGCTTCGTCGTTAATGTCGCGAAGAAATACCAGAACCAGGGCCTGCCCCTGTCAGACCTCATCTCCGAAGGGAATATCGGCCTCATGAACGCGATCGAGCGCTACGATGTGACAAAGGGATATCACTTCATTTCCTACGCCGTGTGGTGGATCCGCCAGGCCGTTCTGAAAGCCATTTGCGAGAAAAGCCGCATGATCCGCCTTCCCCTCAACAGGGCGAACGAGCTGGTGCAGATCGAAAAGGCGCGCAAAGGTTTCGAAGGCATCTCGGAAGACGCAGAGATCCGCGAAGTGGCCGCCTACCTGAACATGGACCCCGAGCACGTCGCCGATATCGTCGCCGTTTCCAGGGACCTGGTTTCCCTCGACAGCCCCGTCTATGACGAAAAAAACGCGAGCGTCGTCGGCGATTTTGTGGAAAACGACCTTTATCAGACCCCGGAAAATTACGCTTCCGAGCTCAATCTCAAAGATGACCTGAACCAAGTGCTCGCAATGCTGAGCATCAAAGAGCGTCAGGTGATCGAATACCGCTTCGGCATCAACGGAAGACGTCCGATGAGCCTGAAGGAAATCGGCGACAGGATGCACCTCACCAAGGAGAGGATCCGACAGATCGAAAAAGCCGCGCTCAAGAAGATTTCCGTTCCCGAAGTGAAGGAGAGGCTGGAAGCCTACGTCGCCTGATAAAGGCGAACCAGGAATGCCGATGCGACCGATGAAAGATTCGGAACCGTATCGGGCCCATTCCTTTCTTCTACGATAGAGCAGCCCGATCGGGATCGACCGGGCTGCTTTTTTTGTCGGGAAAACCCCTCGCCCTTCTCTCCAATTCCACCCTAAAGCCCTGTCCCGCCGCGTATTCTCATGCTATACAATAAAGGCAGTCTTGAATCGACAGAAAGGGACATGATGACACTCTCAGAATATTTCTCTTTAAAACGCGAAAAAATCTCGGAATCAATCTCCATGACGCTTGAGGAGAACAAGGCTCTTGGCGCGAAATTCGCCGGCGACTCAGCAGCGATCTTCTCCATCATGAAGGAGTACGCGAAGTCGGGCAAAATGCTCCGTGGCCTTCTCGCCTGCATTGGCAGCGAGCTATTCAAAATGGACACCTCGCAGGCCGCCGCCCGCGCTTCCTCCGACGCGGTGAAAGTCGCCACCGCCCTGGAGCTGTTCCAGGCTGGTCTCCTTGTCCACGACGACATCATGGACAAGGACGAGATGCGGCGCGGCAAACCTACCATGCACAAAATATTCGAGCGTATCGAAGCGGAAAAAAGCGGGGGCACGCCCGAAAGCGCCTCCTTGGGCGAGGCGATCGGCATTTGCGCCGGAGATATGTATTATTTCATTGCATGGAAACTAATTACGAGTTTTGGAGCTGAGTTGGGAACGCTGTTTTCGCGTGAACTCGTCGACGTATGCCTTGCCCAAACCGTGGATGTCAGGCTAGGAACCCATGACAGGCTCCCTAGCCTATCCGAAATTCTTGACGTCTACGCCTACAAGACGGCGCGCTATACCATCTGCCTGCCGCTTTGCGCGGGCGCCCTGCTTGCCGGCAGAAAGGACGCGCTACCCTATCTGGAAGCCCTGGGTTTGAATCTCGGCATTCTTTTCCAGCTCCAGGATGATCATCTCGGGCTTTTTGGCGAGGCTGAAGAGCTTGGTAAGCCGGTTGGCTCCGATATTCGGGAAGGCAAGAAAACTCCCTACATGATTCTTTTAATCGAATCCCTCAATAGCGAAGAAACGGCGCGTTTCGGCCAGATTTTCGGAAAGAAAACTATCGGCAAGGAAGAGGTCGATTACGTTCGGGGCCTCGTAAAAACGCATGGCATCGACGCGCGCATGCGCGAACTGGTCAATTCCTACGCGAAAAAGGCCGAGGCCAGCCTCGCCGATCTTTCCGCCCATCTCATCAACCTGGCGCCGGAAACCCTTGGCCTTCTGGAAGAGTTCATCGCGTACTCCCTTTCAAGGAAGGTCTAGTCACACATCCCTGCCGCATCGTTCCGGGCATTTGTTTCACGTGAAACTTTACATCCTTGAACGGAAGGCTAGCCGCTTGTTTCACGTGAAACATTATAATGAAAGAGCCCCTGGATCGCTCCAGGGGCTCTTTCGCGCAGTGTCCGCGCGTTCATCGCGGCTTCTCGCGGCCGCCGCTGTTTCATGCTTCTTCGTTGTCGTCGGCACCGGATGGCGCCGGCGCGTCGTCACCGCCATCAACTTCGTCCGCCGCCTCGATCATCGCGGCGCCTTCAAGCGCGCCGGCGCTGTCGGCGCCCTCGAGGCTCTCCGAAACGGTGGCAAGGAGGCCTTCCTCGACCTTGTCGCTGATGACGCGGTCCAGGCCTATGACAAAATCAGGGGCATCGATGTTGACGATTCTCACGCCGCGCGCGCCCTTGCCGAGAACACGCACCGTATCGGCGTCAATTTTGATGGTTTTGCCCATTGAGGTGATGATCATCGCCTCGTCCTCTTCCGAAATCGACACGGCGCCCACCACTTCGCCCGAAAAATCATCCGGGACATAGATCATCTGGCCGCGCGTCCCTCGCCCGTGGCTGGAGAAATTGTCATATTCAACGCGCTTTCCATAGCCATTGGTCGTGCTGATCAGCATTTGCTCGGCGGGATTGACGCGGAGCATGGCGGCCAGTTCGTCGCTGTCCGAAAGAAGGATGCCGCGCACCCCTCGGGACGCGCGCCCCATAACCCTCACCTGCTCCTCATGGATCCTCAAAGCCTGGCCTTGCCTGGTTATCAGGACAGCCTCGTCGGAACCGCCCGTAAGGCAGGCGGAAACGAGCTGGTCGCCCTCGTCCAGGTATATCGCGATAATGCCGCGCGTTTTGGCGTTGACGAAGTCCGTAAGGGCGACCTTCTTGACCACGCCCTTCTGGGTGCCCATGAGAACGTATTTCGTGTCGGAAAATTCCTTGAAATCGAGAACGGCCGAGATTTCCTCGTTCGGAGAGATAGCGAGAAGGCTTTTTACATGGGCGCCGCGCGCCTGCCTGCTCGATTCGGGGATTTCATGCACCTTGAGCCAATACGCCTTGCCCGCCGTCGTTATGAAGAGCAGATAGCTATGCGTATTCGCGACGAACAGCTGTTGTATGAAATCTTCCTCAAGCAAGGTTGTCGAATTCGAGCCCTTTCCGCCTCGCCCTTGAGATCGGTAGAGATTGACGGAGACTCTCTTGATGAAGCCCTTGTTGGAAATGAGAATGGCCATCTCCTCGGGCTTTATCAGGTCTTCGATATTGATGGCTTCGACATTGGAAGCGACGATCTCGGTGCGGCGCTTGTCCCCGTATTTCTTCGCTATTTCGATGGTTTCGCTCTTTACGACATCGAGAACCATCGCTTCGCTCGCGAGCAGTTGCCGCAAATAGGCGATGCGCGCCTCGATTTCAGCCAATTCCGCGAGGATTTTCTCGGTTTCGAGGCTTGTCAGCCTTCCCAGCCTCATGTCGACGATTGCCTGGGCCTGGATTTCGGAAAGGTCGAAGCGTTTTTGCAGATTCAGCCGGGCCAATTCCACGTTTTTGCTCGCCTTGATGATGGCGACCACTTCGTCGATGTTCTGCAAGGCGATGACAATGCCGCGCAGGATATGGGCCCGTTCTTCGGCTTTGCGCAACTCGAAGCGCGAACGGCGGACGACAACCTCTATCCTATGCTTGACAAAAAGTTGTATTAATTCCTTTAAGGATAAGCACTTAGGCCTTCCTGAAACGAGGGCGAGGTTGATGATGCCGAAGGTGGACTGCAGGGCGGTGTGGGTAAAAAGCCTGTTGAGGACGAGCTTGGGGATAGCCCCTTTCTTGAGCTCGAGGACGATGCGCATGCCATCCCTGTCGCTTTCGTCGCGGAGGTCGGATACGCCCTCGAGGATCTTGTCCCGGACGAGGTCGGCGATCCGCGTTATCAAGGTTGTCTTATTGATCGCGTAGGGGATTTCGGTGAAGACGATCTGTTCCTTGCCGTTCTTCATCGTTTCGATGATGAACTTGCCCCGGACGATGATCTTGCCCCTGCCGGTCGTATAGGCGTCCCTGATGCCTTCGCGGCCAAAGATTATGCCGCCCGTGGGAAAGTCGGGGCCCTTGATGTGCCTCATGAGCCCCTCGAGGTCTATGTCGGGGTTTTCGATGTAGGCGGCTATGGCCTCGCCCACTTCCAGGAGGTTGTGGGGTGCCATGTTGGTGGCCATGCCGACCGCGATGCCCGAGGATCCATTCACGAGGAGGTTGGGGAAGGCGGAGGGCAGGACGAGCGGTTCCTTCAGCGATTCGTCGTAGTTGGGTCCGAAGTCGACCGTGTCCTTTTCGAGATCGGCGAGCATCTCCTCGCCGAGGCGCGAAAGTTTGGCTTCGGTATAACGACTGGCCGCGGGCGGGTCCCCATCGATCGAGCCGAAATTGCCCTGGCCGTAGACCAGGGGGTAGCGGAGCGAAAAGTCCTGGGCCATGCGGACGAGGGCGTCGTAAAGCGATAGATCGCCGTGGGGATGGTACTTTCCCATGGCGTCGCCGGTGATGCGGGCGCATTTTTTCGTGGCGGCGTTGTTGCGCAGGCCCAGCTCGTCCATCGCGTAGAGAAGGCGCCGATGCACCGGCTTGAGTCCATCGCGGACGTCCGGAAGGGCTCTGGCGACGATAACCGACATCGCGTAGGTGAGATAGTCGGTCTTCATTTCGTCCTCAATGGGGACGGATATCAATCTTCCTAATTCTGCCATTTTCTCGCTTTCCTACACATCGAGGTTGGAGACTGCCAGCGCATTCTCTTCGATGAACTGCCGCCTGGGCTCAACCTGTTCGCCCATGAGGGTGGTGAACATTTCCTCGGCGAGCACCGCGTCTTCCATGGTTATCCTGATCATGCTCCTGCGCTCGGGATCCATGGTCGTCTCCCAGAGCTGTTCGGGATTCATCTCGCCCAAGCCTTTGTAACGCTGCATGGCGATTTTAGACGGATCCCTGCCGACGATGCCCGCCAGGATCTTGTCCTTCTCAACGTCGTCGTAAGCGTAGCGCAATTCCTTATCCCAATTGATTTTATAGAGAGGCGGCATGGCGAGGTAAACGTATCCTCCCGTAATGAGCGCGGTCATGTAGCGATAGAAGAAGGTGAGCAGCAGGGTGCGGATATGGGAGCCGTCCACGTCGGCATCGGCCATGATGATGATCTTATGGTAGCGCAGTTTTGATGGATCGAATTCCGGGCCGAGGCCGGCGCCCAGGCTGGCGATGACGGGCTGCAGCTTGTCGTTGCCGATGATCTTGTCGATGCGCGTCTTCTCGACGTTGAGCATCTTGCCCCAGAGGGGAAGAATGGCTTGGTGGACCCTGTTCCGGCCCATCTTGGCCGAACCGCCTGCGGAATCGCCCTCGACGATGAAGATTTCGCACTTCGTCGGGTCTTTTTCCTGACAGTCCGCCAGCTTGCCGGGAAGGCTCGCCGAGTCGAGAAGGTTCTTGCGCCGGGTGAGTTCCCTTGCCTGCCGGGCCGCGATGCGCGCCTTGGCCGCCAGGACGCACTTGTCCAGAATGGCGTTGATCGTGTCGGGGTATTTCTGGAAGAAAAGGTCGAGCTGGTCGGCGCAGAAGCCATCGACGATGCCGCGGACTTCCGAATTGCCCAGTTTGCCCTTCGTCTGCCCTTCGAACTGGGGCTCAAGGACCTTGACGGAGAGAACGGCGGTGAGCCCTTCCTTGACGTCGTCCGTCGAGAGGGTTTCGTCGAGCTTTTTGACGTATTTCGACTTCTTGAAAAATTCGTTGATCGTCCGGGATAGCGCCGACCTGAAACCAATGAGGTGGGTGCCGCCTTCCCTGGTGTTTATGCCGTTGACGTAGGAATAGAGGGCTTCGTTGAAGCTGTCGTTGTACTGGATGCCTACCTCAATTTCTACATCGTCGCGCGAACCGTGGAAATAGATCACTTCCTTGTGCAGGAGAGTCTTGTTCTTGTTGAGGTATTCGACGAACTGCTGGAGCCCGCCCTCGAACTTGAATTCGATTGTTTTTGGGGCCGAGAGCCTCTCGTCCACGAGGATGATGCGGACGCCCTTGTTGAGGAAGGCCATCTCCCTGAGGCGGTTGGCCAGAACGTCGAAGCTGTAGACCATTTCCTCGAAAATGGTGGGATCGGCCTGGAAGCGCACGGTCGTTCCGCGTTTTTCCGAAGCGCCGATCTTGCGGACGGGAGCGACGGGGATGCCCTGCTCGTAGCGCTGGAAGTGCTCCTCGCCGTCCACATAGACGTTGACTTCCATCCATGTCGAAAGAGCGTTGACGACAGAGACGCCGACGCCATGGAGGCCGCCCGACACCTTGTAGTTTTTCTTGTCGAACTTGCCGCCGGCATGGAGTCGCGTCATCACGAGTTCGAGGGCTGAAATGCCCTCGGTGGGGTGGATGCCAACGGGAATGCCTCGGCCGTTGTCTTCGACGCGGACGATGTCGTTGCGTTCGAGCACGACGACGATATCCGAGCAGAATCCCGCGAGGGCCTCGTCGATCGAGTTGTCCACGACTTCGTAGACAAGATGATGGAGCCCGTCGATACCGGTCGATCCGATGTACATGCCGGGGCGCTTGCGCACCGCTTCGAGCCCTTTGAGAACCTGAATACTGTTCGCTGAGTACGTTGAATCCATACCTATCCTGGATGGAAAAGATTATTGCGGGTCGCGGATGTGTTTTGCCCTTCGTTTCAAGCCAAAACCTGACGCCCTGAACAGGGAGATTATATCGACTGCGAGGAGAATAGTAAAGCGATTAGGCTGTTCAGAAAACCATTCTGAGCACAATTCACCGAACATTGTGCATAAGCTGTGGATAACTTGTGCTGAAGCTGTGATGATCGCCATGGCGGACGCTTCGGGCGAGGTTGGGGCGATGCGCGAAAAATCACGCGGCGGGGCAGAAGATTATGTAATTTTATAATATAACAAGCATTATATGAATTGTTTCCCCTGTTTGCTATACGGGCGCTCTTTTTTTTTTCCTTTTTCCGTATTTTCCCTCTTGCGGAAATCCGTCAGCTGATTATAAACATATAGACGCCACTTGTGGATAACTTGTGGATACCCTGTTGCTTATTTCAAATCCCGAGGAAAAAATGGAAGCGTTCGACGGATCCGCGATTTGGGGCGAGGCCCTTGAAATCGCGCGTAAAGACATACCGGAACAAGAGTACGTGATGTGGTTCCGACTCTCCTACCAATCCCTCGCCGCGGGAATACTCTCGGTCCGCGCCCCGAACTCATTTCTTCGCGATCAATTCAATAGGAAATACCACGCTTTCATGCAGAACATCGTGCGGGAGCTTACGGCGCTGGAGCTGAAGCTGGAAGTGACCGCCCAGCGCGGCCCCGAGGCGTCCGCGCCGGCCTCCTCGATCTCCCCGACCTCCGCTGTCTCCAGGGTCTCCGCCTCGCCCGAAAATTCCGCGTCCGCGTCAGCGGCCTCGGCCCCGGCTGACCCCGCGGACGGAAATTCCGACATCGCGCCGTCCCGAACCTCCATCTACGTCGATGTGCCCGGCAGGCAGGGCGCCGCGATCCAGCGAGCCGACGCTAGCCCCAGGACCCACCCTTCGCTGCGACCCGGCTACAAATTCGAGAATTTCATCGTCGGCGAAAACAACCGCTTCACGTTCAACGCGTCTGAGGCGGTAGCCAAGAGCCCCGCGCGGGTCTACAACCCCCTCCTCATCTATGGCGGCGTCGGCCTGGGCAAAACCCACCTCATGCACGCGATCGGCAACTACGTCTTCCAGACGGCGCCCGAGAAAAAAGTCATCTGCATCACGGCCGAGGAATTCACGAACGAGTTCATCCAGATGATTCACGACCGATCCACCCATGAATTCAAGAACAAGTACCGCAACGCCGACGTTCTCCTCATCGACGACATCCATTTTTTCCAGAACAAGCCAGGCGTCCAGGAAGAGCTTTTCCACACCTTCAACGCCCTCTACGATTCCGAGCGCCAGATGGTCTTCACCCTGGACCGCCACGTCAAGGAACTCAAGGATTTTTCCGACAGGCTCAAGAGCCGCTTCGACAAGGGGCTCGTCGTCGATGTGCAGCCCCCTATGTATGAAACCCGGGTGGCGATACTCAAGCAGAAGCTCATCCAGTCGGGCAAGAACGTCAATGTCGTCGAGGAGGTCATCGATCTTATCGCCAACAACGTGTCGTCGAACGTCCGCGATCTGGAGGGCTGCCTGACAAAGCTCACGGCCTACGCCGAGCTCGTCCACAAGGACCTGTCAGTCGACATCGCGAAGAATCTCCTCAAGGAAATGTTCAACAGCAAGCGCCACTCGGCCATAACCGTGGACTCCATCATACGGATGGTGGCCGATTTCTACAAACTGTCGCTCTCCGACCTGAAGGGGAAAAAAAGAAGCAAGAATATAGCCCTTGCCCGCCAGGTGGCCATGTTCGTGATACGCGAGGTAACCGAATACTCGACGACGGAAATAGGCGTGGAATTCGGGGGCAGGGACCATACCACGGTGATGCACTCCTGCCAAAAAATCGAGCAGATGGTCAAATTCGATCCTTCCTTTGACGCTTCCATTCAGAAGCTTTTGAGGGAAGCCCGCGAAAGCGAATCAAAGTAAAAGCGTCCTATAAGTGGTGCAAAACTACCCCTTCCCTGTGCAAAACCCTGGGGCCTGTGGAAAAGCGAGACGAAACGACTCATTTCTCAACAACTTTTGCACAGGATATAGTTTCATTAGATATATAGATTTAAATGAGTTTTCCACATATATGTCCGTATTATTACTATTATTACTCTTATATATAATCATATAGAGAAATCATAGAGAGGGCGCGAAGAAAAAAGCGACGTGTATCTGTTTCAATATGAATAAAGTTCTGGTAGAATAAAGAGGAGCCATGTACGTCAGTCCCAGGGGGATACTATGAAGTTTACGTGCGATAAAACGAGTCTTTTCAGGGAAATTGCCTTCGCCCAGGAAGTGATAGCTTCGAAAAACGCCTTATCCATAATGTCGAATGTCTATCTCGAGGCTTCGGACTCGAGGCTTCTCATACGAGCCACCGACGTGAAGGTGAGCTTCGAGACCTCCATTCCGGTCGACGAAGTCGTTCCGGGTTCCCTGACCGTTTTTTGCGATAAACTCACCGGCATACTCTCCTCCCTTCCCGAGGGGGATCTCACCGTGGAACAGGATGATGGACGCGTCGTGCTGAAACCGACGGCGCGAAAAGTCCGTTTCCAGCTCAAGACGCTTTCGGGCGAAAAATACCCCGAATTGCCCCGGGCCGAACCCGAATTATTCTTCGATATTCCCGCCCGGGAATTCAAGCGGATGATAACGCAGACTATTTTTTCCGTTTCCACCGACGAGACCCGCTATTTCATGAACGGCGTCTTCATGGAAAAAACCCCCGATGGAGCCCTCGTCATGGTGTCCACCGATGGGCGAAGGCTCGCGTACGTAAAGAATGAGCTGGAAGGCGGCTTGCCTGATTTCAGGCCGGTGATTATACCCACGAAGGTGCTGGGCATCATCAACAAGCGGCTTTCGGACGAAGGAATGGTATCATTGGCCATCACGGACAAGAGCATTTTCTTCCGCTTCAATACCTATCAGATTTCGAGCGTTCTCATCGAGGGCCAATTCCCGAATTATCAGAAGGTGATTCCCCAAAGCCAGAAATCCTCGTTCTCGGTGAAAAAGAGCGATCTCATGGAGGCATTGAAGCGCGTCTCCATTTTCGTGGAGCAGAAATCCAACAGGACCTTCTTCACCCTGTCCGAGGGCGGGCTGGTGCTTTCCTCCGAAGAGAGCGAGATCGGGGCGGCGCGAGAGGAAATACCCTGCGAGTACGCGGGAGAGGACATAACGATCGCGCTGAACTACCGTTACATCGAGGAGCCGCTGCGCGTCCTCGACAGCGAAACCTTCTCCGTGGATTTCAGCGATCCTTCGCGGGCCATTACCTTGCGGCCTGAGCCGAAGGGAGACTATTTCCACATTGTCATGCCGATGCAGATCGACTGATGCCTTTCAAGCGTGCGCGCTTCGCTTCGTTCCGCAATCTTGAAGACGGAGAGCTGGGCGTGGACGCCGAAAGGATTTTCCTGATCGGCGAAAATGGCCAAGGCAAGACGAATTTTCTCGAAGCGCTCTATTATCTGTGCTATGGAGCTTCTTTCAGGGGGCTTGTCGATTCGCAGATTCCGGCCGCGGGCAATCCTGGCTTCGGACTTTCGGGGCAGTGGTCGGGCTCAGGCGATTTGCCCGATGAGGAAATATCGGTGCGGGTCGAGGGGACGGCGAAGGATATCCGGCTTAACGGGAAGCCTCTCAAGGACAGGAAGGAACTCGTTTTCCACAACCCCGCCGTCGTTTTCTGCCATGAGGACTTCAGTTTCGCCGCCGGCGATCCCGAACGGAGGCGGTTTTTTTTCGACCAATGCGCCGGGATGCTTTCCCTTGCCTATATCGACGCGCTTCGTTCCTACAAGAGGGTGCTGAAGCAGAGGAACGCCGCCCTCAAGGAAAGCGCCCACGATCTCCTGGATGCCCTCGACCCTCAATTTGTCGGCTATGGCCTGAGGCTGATGGCCGCGCGGAAAGCCCTTCACGCGAGATTCCAGGCCGAGTTTCCCGATCTCTACGAATCGGTTGCCCTCTTGGGCAGGAAGGTTGACCTCACCTACGCGTCGAGCTGGCCTCAGGACGCTTCGATCGAGGCGATTCTCGAATTGCTCGGCGCGCGCCGGGAAAGCGAGATCATCCTCGGAACGACGAGGACGGGCCCGCACCGCGATCGCTGGAATTTCGCCTCCGGAGGCGAACTGTTCACGGAAAAAGCCTCGACAGGCCAATTGAGGCTTGTCTCCCTCATCCTTCGCATCATCCAATCGAGAGCCTACGCCGACCAGGCAGCGAAGAGTCCCTCCGTGCCTCAATGGCCCGTCCTTCTCCTGGACGATGTTCTTCTCGAACTCGACGTCGGCAGGCGGCGGCGTTTCCTCGAGCTCTTGCCCGGCCCCGGCTCGGGGGCTCAGGCCTTCTTCACCTTCCTTCCCGAGGAACCGTGGACGGAGTACGAGAACGGCGCTACCATCGTCTACAAGGTGAGTCATGGCAGATTCCAGAATCAAGAGCGTCTCTGAGCTGCTTTCCTCCTTTTTCGACCAGGATTTGGTCAAGAAAGGGGAGCTGTATTCAGGCTTTGGCCGATCGTGGAAGACGATCGCGGGAAGCAGGCTGGGGGAACACTCGCGCCCCGTCGACATCCATCGCGGGATATTGATCGTGGAAGCCGAGCATCAGGGCTGGATGCAGCTTCTGCAGCTGCAGCAGGACAAGATTCTGGAGGAAATAGGGCGGAAATTTCCCGATTTGAAGATACGCGGGATAGCCTTCAAGCTGGGCGATCCGGCCAAGCCGAGCGTTCCCGCCGCGACGATGCTCCCGGCGACCTCGCGGGAGCCCCAACAGGAGCCGCGACGAGAGCCGGAGCCTGAATACGAAACGGAAAAAGAGGCGAATGATAAAATCGGCGGGAAAGAAAGCCTTCCACCAGATATGGTGGCCATGTTCGCCAGAATCAAAAAAAATATCAAGAAATAGTGCTGCGACCTTTGGGTTGGGGGCCTTTGGGCCGGGCTTTTCGCAAGGCGCCGGCCAATTGACGAAAAGCGGCGCATCGATTTATACTCACGAACCTGCCTCGCGCGTTCCCCGCGGGGGCTGAAAAATAAATCGACCGGCGCGTGCGCGCCGTCGCCCATAGGATAAGGAGCAAGATGCCATGAAGCGCACCTATCAACCCAGCAGAACGAAGAGAAACAGGAAATTTGGCTTCCGCGCCCGCATGAGCACGAAGGGCGGACGCCTCGTTCTCAAGAGAAGAAGAGCGAAAGGGCGGATCAAGCTCTCTGTCGCCGACGAGAAGAAGAAGTATTAGTGGAATGTCCCCGGATGGGGATATGGAAAAGCTGAAACAGGATTTTCCGAAATCCGAGAAAGTTCGGAGCAAATCGGAAATTGACCGGATATTCCGCACAGGCGCCCGGTTTTCCTGCAAGGGGATGGTGCTTCGCGTCGCGCGAAATTCCCTTGGCGGGAGCCGGGCGGTTTTTGTTGCCGTACGCTCGTTTGAAGGAGCGGTGCAGCGAAACAGGGCGAAGCGAATCGCGAGGGAAGTGTGGCGTCTCAATAAGCACAGGATAACCCCGGGACGCGATATCGCCTTCGTTCTTTATCCCGGCTACGACAGCTTCGCGGAGTGTTCCGGCCTTATGCTCCTGCTTCTCCGCAAGGCGGGTTTGATTCGATGAATGTGCTAAGAAAGCTGCTTTCGTTTCCCTTTCTCGCCCTCATCAAAATCTATCAAATCGCCATTTCGCCGCTCTTCCCCCCATCATGCAGGTTCTATCCAACCTGTTCCGCGTATTCGTATCAGGCGATTTCCAAGTATGGACCTTTTAAGGGCGGCTTTCTCGCCGTGAAGAGGATCCTGCGATGTCACCCCAGAAATCCGGGAGGCTTTGACCCAGTACCATGAGCATATTCAATTTTAACAACGGTTCCCAATCGAAAGAAGAAAGCAGGCGCACCATCATCGCGGTGGTGCTGTCAACCGTGATCGTGGGTGTGGGCTTCATGCTCCAAAATACCCTTTTCCCGCCAGCCCCCGCGCCGGCGCAAAGCGCGACCCAGCAGGTGTCGACGACGAATGTCCAGGGCGCTTTGCCCCCCGCCGCCACCGTGGTGACCGCGCCCGCGGTAACCGCGCAGCCCGTATCGGGCTTGGTGGCGCCAGCGGCAACCGCGCCGATCGCCGCCGAGGCTCTGCCCGTGCCCGTTGCCGAAACCACTTACACGATCGAAACCGATCTGTTCAAGGCCGTGTTGAGCAACGCGGGCGGCGACATCGTCTCCCTTCAGCTCAAGAAGCATAAGGACAAGGCCGGTTACGTCGACCTTATCGTTCCAGGGGAAAAAGGCTCGAGCGGCATTGGCCTTTCTTTCGGCGCCCAGGACGTCGCTCCCGTCAAGGACTTGATGACCGCCTCCTGGCTCGACGCGGACAAGAAGACCATCCAGTTCGCCAGAACCTTCTATGCCAAGGCCAACGGAACCGGCGCGCTGATCCCCTTTACCTACAAGAAAGCCTTCACTTTCCGCGATGGGGAATATCTTTTCGGGATGGCCATCACCCTCGAGGGCGCGAACGGCGCCGCGATTCCCCTGAACGCGAATGGCACCGCGTATACGCTTTCGATCGGGCCTCAGATCGGCCCGCGCTTCGATCAGCTCCCCAAGAACGCCGATTACCGCAAGTACATCCTTGAGGTAAATGGAAAGAAGAAGCTCGAGACGCCGAAAACGGGCAGCCTCCAGGTGATCAAGGAACTGCCGACCTGGGGCGCGCTCGCGGGCAAATACTTCACCCTCATCGCGATTCCCGAGGCTCCCATCGCCACCTTCAGCTATCTCCAGGGCCAGGATCCTCTGATCAAGCAAACCAATACGATGTACCTTTCCAGGCCGGCGATTTCAGCCTCCAGCCAGACGGATCGGTACTATTTCTATTTCGGCCCGAGGACGGCTTCACAGCTGGCCAAGTACGAGTATGCCGACAAGAACTCCTTCGGACTCCAGTCGATGCGCCTCGAAGACGCGACGGAACGTTCGAATCTTCTCGGCTGGCTCGAAAACATCCTCAAGTTCCTTCTCAATTTCTTCTATAACTTAATCCCGAACTATGGCGTCGCCATCATTCTCGTGACCATCCTGATTAAGGCGCTCTTCTTTCCGCTGACGAAAAAGGGATCGATCTCCACCGCGAGAATGCAGGAGCTCCAGCCCAAGATCCAGGAACTCCAGGCGAAATACAAGTCGAATCCGCAGAAGCTCAATCAGGAGATGGCGGAGTTCTACAAGCGCGAGAACTACAATCCCATGTCGGGCTGCCTGCCCATGCTGATCCAGTTCCCCCTCTTCATCGCCATGTACAATCTCTTCAACAATCATTTCGACCTGAGGGGCGCGAGCTTCATCCCCGGCTGGATACCCGACCTTTCCCTTCCAGAAAGCATCATCAATTTTGGCACCTTCAAGCTTCCCCTCCTTGGTTGGAGCGATTTGAGGGCCTTGCCCATTATTTATCTGGTAAGCCAGCTTTTGTATGGCAAGTTCACCCAGACCTCCCAACCGGGCCAAAACGCGGGCCAAATGAAGCTCATGATGTATGGAATGCCCATCATGTTCTTCTTCGTGCTCTACGATGTACCCTCCGGCCTGCTTCTCTACTGGATCGTGAGCAACGTCCTCACGATCGTCCAGCAAATGGTGATCAACGACATGCTCAAGAAGCACAAATTGGCGGCCGCGACGGCGTCTTCGGGCCCATCCACCTCAAGCGGCTCTTCCGGCATGAAAAACGCCGGGAAAACGACGGTTCGCGGCTCGGCTCCCGCGCCCGAAGCGGGATTCAGCGAAAAGGTGAAGAACTGGATCGAGAAGAAGGGAACCGACGCGGGCAATGCCTTCAAGGACCAGAAATCGCAGACTCCGCCTCGCGACGGGAAATCCGGGAAGCAGCCCGGCAAGAAGCGCTGAGAACACCCCTCTCTTTAGGAGATTTTCGATGATATATGAATTTGAAGGCAAGACGGAACGGGAAGCCATCGAGCTCGCCGCCACCCAGCTGGGATTGGAAACCGACGAGTTCGACGTGGAGATCCTGGAATCGCTTTCTGGAGGATTGTTTAAAAAGGGAAAAGTGCGGATTCGGGTGCACACGAGCGAAGCCGTTTCGGCGAAAACCCCCTTCACTCCCCAGCCGGTTTCCGAAAGCCCGGCCGCGAAGACGGAGCTTCCGAGCGAGCGTCCCCCGCTTTCCGACGCGGAACGCATCCCCCTCGATGAATTCGAAACGAAAATGGTCGAGTGGACGACGGAAGTGGTTGGGAAAATGGGCTACCCCGCCAAGGTATCGGTCCTGTTCAGGGAAGAGAAGAAAATAGGCTTGAAAATCGAGACGGACAACACCTCGATGATCATCGGCAAGAAGGGCAAGAACATCGATGCCCTCCAGCTCCTCGCCAATGTTTACGCCGGCAAGCTGGGAAGGGAAGACATCAAGGTTATCCTCGATTCCGAGAATTACCGGATTCGCAGGGAAGAGTCCCTGGTTCGGATCGCCTATGAATCCGCCGAACAGGTGAGGCGGACGGGGCGTTCGATCCTCCTCGAGCCCATGAATCCCTTCGAGCGGAGGATCATCCACACGACGCTGAACGATATCGTCGACATCGAGACGAAAAGCGAAGGCGAAGGCCTCTACAAGCAGGTACGAGTGATGTTCCGCGGCAGGAAGTAACCGCGCGCGCTGCCTTTCATGGCAGCTCGCTCGAATGGCCGGCGCGCTGTCAATCAGCATGCCGGCTTTTTTTATAGATAATATATTATCGAGAAAATTGCTTCTTATCCCCGGTGATATAAGGATTTATCAGAACGATTCAGTCGTCTTCAGCTTGACCGTTATTGATTTTCCGGGGTAAAATTCCGCGTTTTCCCACCCATTCATCGTGTCGCTCCTCGTATTCAAAGACAGGACACGTACGAAAGCGGATCTTACCTGCAAAGGAGACTTTTTCCGCCATGGCAGTAAAGACCTTTAGGGGCGGAGCCCATCCGCCCGAGAGAAAAGACCGTTCAAGCAGCCTCGCGGTCGAACGTCTGCGCGATGTCAAGCAAGTCGTCGTTCCTGTGAACCAACATTTTGGGGCTCCGCTCCAATCGCTGGTCAAAGTGGGCGACCTCGTCAAGCGCGGCCAGAAGATCGCCGACGCCGATGGAAGGATGACGGTTCCCGTCCATTCGCCTATCGCGGGCATCGTCAAGAAAATTGAGCCCAGGACTCAGTCGAACAATAGCGACGGCCCCTGCATCATCATCGAAGCTCTTCCCCCTCCCGCGGAGGGACAGGCAGCGCCGGCGCCTGAGGATTTGATCGATTTCCTGCCCCCGCTCGACGCCTTCGCCTGCACGAAGGAAGAAGCCCTGGCCCGCGTTCGCGCGGCCGGCATCGTCGGAATGGGCGGCGCAGGATTCCCCACCCACGTAAAGCTCGCGCCCTCCAAGCCTATCTTGGTGGTCATCGCGAACGGCGCCGAGTGCGAACCCTACCTCACCATCGATGAGCGCACGATGACCGAGCGCCCCGAGGATGTGGTGGAGGGCGTGGCCATAACGATGAAGATCGTGAACGCGCCCGAGGGCGTGATAGCCGTTGAGGAAAACAAGGCGCATGCCGTTCCCCTCCTCGAGAAGGCGATAGCCTCCAGCCCCCGCACCAGAAGCGGCATGAAGATCCGCGTGCAGCTGCTGAAGACGAAATACCCGCAGGGCGGCGAGAAAATGCTCATAACGGCCATAACCGGCAAGGAAGTGCCGTCGGGCGGCTTGCCCATGGATGTCGGCTGCGTCGTGCAGAACATCGGCACCCTTTGCGCCATGGTGGATGCCTTCAAGGAAGGCAAGCCGCTCATCGAGCGTGGCCTGACCATCACGGGCGGGGCTTGCAAGAAGCCTGTGAACGTTATCGCCCCCATCGGGACGCCCGTGGCCGACATCATCGCGGCCGGTCTTGCCCAGGTGGATGACGAGGCGCTCGGCATGGTGATCTATGGCGGGCCCATGATGGGCGTCGCCGTTCCTTCCTACCAGATTCCCGTTCAAAAGAACACCTCCGGCGTTCTCTTCCTCAATGTCGAGGAATCCAGGCACTACGACGAGGAAACCTGCATCCGCTGCGGCAGATGCATGAGAGCCTGCTCCTGCCGGCTTTCCCCCGCGCTTCTCGCCGTCGCCCTCGAGAGCGGCGATTACGTGGAAGCGGAGAAAATCGGTTTGCTCGACTGCATCGAATGCGGCACATGCTCCTTCGTATGCCCCGCGCACCGCCACCTCGTCCAGCGCTTCAGGGTAGGCAAGCAGATACTTCGCGCAATGAAGCAAAAGGAGGCCCAAAATGCCCGCTAAAGGCATGCTGCTTTCTTCGAGCCCCCACTCGTTCACGCCGGTGACTACGTCGCGCATGATGCTTTCGGTCATCATCGCCCTGATCCCCGCCGTCGGGTATGGCGTCTATCTCTACGGTTTTTCGGCCCTCGCCCTCATCCTCGTTTCCATCGTGTCGGCCGTGGCGGCTGAATATGTCTTCCGCAAAGTGATCAAGGCCTCGACGACGATTGGCGACTTTTCCGCCATCATCACCGGCCTTCTCCTGGCATTGGTCCTTCCTCCCAAGACACCGCTCTGGATGGTCGCTCTCGGCGCCATTTTCGCGATCGTCGTGGCCAAGGAATTCTTCGGCGGCCTCGGGGCCAACCCCTTCAACCCGGCCCTGATCGGACGCGCCTTCCTTCTGATGAGCTTTCCCGCCGCCATCACTACCTGGTCGATGCCCAATGGCCTCGCTCTCGCGGCCGACGCC
>Ga0074195_1001446_pt1 | contig 33566 bp, 24 predicted proteins | sample EPASupsiteHSE623_FD_64525 | JGI IMG/M metagenome (GOLD analysis project Ga0074195, IMG submission 64525) | Bioremediated contaminated groundwater from EPA Superfund site, New Mexico - Sample HSE6-23 | ecosystem: Environmental > Aquatic > Deep subsurface > Groundwater > Contaminated ... | reverse complement strand
AACGGCGTTCATCGTCCTTTCCTTGCGGGTTACCTCGGAACTGGGGCTCTGCCCCAGACCCCGTCCTCGAGCCGAGCACAGCTCGTCTCGACCGGTCACTTCGCTCCCTGGAAGCCACCCGGCCACCCGGCTTGGTCGTTGCTAATGCTTTAATTCAGGGGTGTTGGATCAAAAGCCAGGTTGTGACTCTAGTGAGCCGGAAGCCTGGATTTGAAGCGGTCCGCGAGCACGTAGAACGCGGGCACCACCAGAAGGCTGAGCAGCGTCGACACAAACAGACCGCCGATGATCCCGATGGCCATGGGAGCCCGAGTCTCCGCGCCCGGCCCAAGACCGAGCGCCGGCGGGATCGCGGCCATCAGTGTGGCGATCGATGTCATGAGAATCGGTCTCAGTCGAGCCGGGCCGGCCTTCAGCATCGCGGAACGGGCGTCTTTGCCTTCTCCCGCGACCTGATTGGCAAAGTCGACGAGGATGATCGAGTTTTTCTTGGAGATTCCCATCAGGAGCAGAAGACCGATCATGCTGAACATATTGAGCGTCATGTTCCCCATCGAGAGTGCAGCAGCAGCCCCCGACACCGACAGAGGAAGAATCGTAAGCACGGTGATGGGATGCATGAACGAGTTGAATTGAGAGGCAAGGACCATGTAGGCCACGATGATCCCGACGATGAGCGCGAACATCAGGGAGCTCGACGATTCTCGGAACGTTGTGCTTGCCCCACCCAGAACGATGCTGTAACCGGCCGGCATATCCTTGCCGACGAGCTCCACGAACGCGAGGGCCTCTTCCTGGGATCGACCGGGAGCGACATTCGCGAAGACGGAGATCGCCCGATCACGGTCCCGCCGCATGATCGCCTGAAGCTCCGGAAGCTCCTGCAGTTTCACCAAGGAGGAGAGCGGCACCAGCTGACCCGCGTTCGTACGGACCTTGAGAGTGGCCACATCCTCCGGACGGGTCCGTTGCGACGCCAGAAGACGAACACGGATGTCGATGCGCCGGCCACCGGCCGTGAATTTGCCCACGCGCAGACCGCCGACTAAGGCATTGATCGCGGTCGCCACCTGTTCGTTCGATATCCCCAGATCGGTCGTGCGCGCAGTGTCGGGAATGATGCGTATCTCCGGCATTCCGACCCGGTAGTCAGTGTCCAGGTCGACCATGAGACCACTGTCAGCCAGGCGCCGCATCACATCGTCGCTCAACCGGGCCAGCTCATCCCAATCGGGTCCACGGATCGAAAACTCTACCGGGAAGCCTCTCTGGGCCGTCAACCCCTGCTGGGAAAGATCCTGTACAACCGCCTTCAACCCAGGATAGCTGTTGAGCTCCTTGCGGAGCACGGCGGAGAATTGAGATTGAGAGAGTTTCCTCTCTTCCGGAGGCACGAGATTGAGCATCAACTGGCCGGCGTTTACGGTACCGCCGCCACCACCACCACCGCCGCCTATCATCGCCATCGTGCCTGCGACTTCGGGCCGCGCCATCACGAACTTCTCGGCCCTCTTGAACAGACGGTCGGTAGCCCAGATGTCCGATCCGACGTTCGTCTGGAGCCTCACCATCACGCGGCTCACATCGTGGGAAGGCACGAATTCCCGCGGGAGATTGGCGAGCGTCGCGAACGAACTCCCGCAGAGGACGGCGGCGATGAGAAGGACCAGCACGGGCCAACGGATGCTTCGGGCGAGGGTCCAGGCGTAGCCTTTCTCCAAGCGCTTGAACGCCATGTCGGTAAGGCGGCCTGCAAGATTGCGATCCCCATGGCCCGCGCTGATGAACTGGGCACAGCGCGCGGGAGCCAGAGTGATCGCCTCCACGTAAGACAGCAGCACGGCCGTCGCCAGGGTCACGCCGAACTGGACGAAAAACCGACCCACCACCCCGGACATGAAGACCACTGGCAAGAAGATGGCCACGATCGCCAACGTGGCGGCCAGAGCAGCAAATGAAATCTCGTTCGTTCCATCCAGGGCGGCCTGCAGACGAGACTTGCCCATCTCCGCGTGCCGGACGATGTTTTCGAGAACCATGATGGCGTCGTCCACGACAATGCCCACGGCCAGAGCAAGACCCAGGAGAGTAAAGGTGTTGAGGGTGTAGCCGAGGAAATAGATGACGCCGATCGTGCCGAAAAGCGACATCGGGATCGCCAGCACGACGTTTAAGGTACTCGAGAGGGATCCGAGAAACATCCAGCAGACGAGACCTGTCAGAAGAACTGACAGGAGCAGCTCGAACTCGATCTCGTGGATCGACTCCGCGATGAATTTGGTTGAATCGTTCGCCACTGTCACGCGCAGGCCGGGCGGCAGAGTCTTGCGGATGCTCTCCAGGGTCTTCTTGACCGAATCCGCCACGGCGACCGCGTTCGACCCCCGCTGTTTCTTGATTCCGATCATTTGAGCCGGAGCACCGTCTGCGCGGGCGATCCGGGTCGTGTCCTCGAGTCCATCCTCCACGAGGGCGACATCCTCGAGATACACCGGACTGCCGTTGATCCTGCCGACCACGATCTTTCGGACCGCGCTCACATCAAGCGCCTCGCCCATCACACGAACGTTGATCTGCCGCCCCTGGGTCTCCAGAACCCCGGCGGGCAGCTCGATGTGCTGCCTTCCGATGGCGGCGATCACCTCGCTGACAGTCATCGCCTTCTCGTCGAGCTTGCGCGCATCGAGCCAGATGCGCAAATTACGGTCGAGGAAGCCGCCCATGGTGATCTCACCAACGCCCGGCAGGCTCTGCAGCTTCTCCTTGAGCTTGTACCGAGCGATGTCGCTCAGATACCGCTGAGGATAGGGACCACTCACTCCGAGAAACAGGACCGGTTGATCCTCCGGGTTCGACTTGCCGACGATGGGGGGATCCATGTCCTTTGGCAGGCGCCGCCCAGCCTGGGATACTCTGGTCTGGACGTCCTGCAACGCCAGGTCGACGTTCCGTGACAGATCGAGCTCGACCGCAATCGACGCGGCTCCCTGCCGGCAGGTCGAGCTGATCGTCTTGACGCCTTCGACTTGGGTCAGCGCCTCCTCCAGGATGTCGACGACATCCTTCTCCATGACCTCGGGGTTGGCCCCCTCCCAGGTCACGCTGACGCTGATGGTCGGGAAGTCCACGTCTGGGAACTGGCTGATCCCGATCCGGGAGGCCGCAATACCCCCGAACAGCAGGGTACCGAGCATGATCATCCAAGCGAATACCGGCTTTTGCACGCAGACGCGCGTGAGATTCACGGCCGGAGAGCCTTCTCGGTCTTCGCGGCGGTCGTCGAGGAGGTTCCGGGTTCCGACGCTCTGGACGAGCTCTTCCCCTTCTTCTCGATGTCCACCTCAGCGCCGTCGCGCAAGGCATCGCTGCCCTGCACGATGAGAATCTCCCCTGGAGTCAGCCCGGAGCGGATCTCGACCTGTCCGTCGGCGGTGCGCAGACCCAGTTTCAAGATGCGCTCCCGAGCCACGCCATTTTCGACCACGAACGCCAAGAACCCGCGCTCGCTGGGCCGAACGGCTGCCTGAAGGATGATCGGATTCTCCGCGTCGGAATCGATGGGGACGGTCACCTCCGCAAAGGTGCCCGGCTTGAGCACCTCCCGATCCGGACCGAGGACGCGGGCCGTGATCGTCACCATGCGAGAGCTCGACTCGGCCTGCTCAGCCACGTGGAAGATGGTCGCCCGAAAGGTTTGCACGAAACCGGCCACGGTGAACCGGACGCCCATCCCGGTCTTGAGTTTGGCGATGTCGACCGCTGGCACATTGAACCGAAGCAGCAGAGGATCCCGTCGGAGCAGCGTTGCGATCGTGGCGCCGCGTTGCACGAACTGACCCGTCTGGGCCTGACGGGTCTGAATGACCCCATCGACCGGCGAGCGCACGTAAGCCTCTCGAAGGTCTCGCTCGGCCATATTCAGGGCCGCCCTGGCCTGGGCGGTCTCGGCTGCGAGGATGTGGACTTTCGCGATGGCAGTGGAGACCTCTTCCGCGGTCAATGTCCCAGGAGCCTTCTGCAGGAGCTTGCGACGACGTTCGAACGCCGCGTCAGCCTCTGCCTGGGCAGCTTCCGCCCGCTGCAGACTGGCCTTGGCCGCGGCAACGGCGAGCTGGTAGCGCTCGGGCTCGATCTGGGCCAGAATCTGCTGGGTCGTAACGCGGCTCCCTTCCTCGAAGGCCAGCTTGTCGAGGACCCCCGAAACCCTGGCCACCACCTCGACCTTTTCGAACGCCTCGACCGAGCCGACCGCATTGACCGCGTATTCCACGGGAAAGGTCTCGACCTTGCGAACGACGACGGGATACCTGAGCTTCCGTCCGGCCAAACCCGCGCCCTTGGATTTCTCCTGCGTGCCCGGCGAACACCCTGCCAGCGGCAAGAGCAGGGGGCCCACGACCAGCGGCAAAAAGAGCACGGACAAGAGGACTCCACGAACCTGTCGGAAGACCCCGACAGTTCTCAGTCTGAAGTCCGGAGTCCGGAGTCTGAGGCCTGAAGCCTGGAGTCCGGAGTCTTGCGTCCGGAGCCTTGTCGGATCAGAGTCCGACGGGCTCCTAAACAGGGGTTTCCGTCGCTTCATAATAAACGGCGCCAAGAGAGACACTCGATCACGGACTGACCAAACGGAGTTGACCCACCGCGCCACGTTTGAGACAATCAACAAGACGAGTGGCGAAGCTCGCTCTCGAACCGTGGACGTTTCGGGATGAAGAATGAACCCATTCTTCACCAGCCATCGCGACGGCGAGCAGCTCCTCGCCCGCCGGAGAGACAGATCATTTTCGGTCGAACCCAAAAGCAAGGAGCCGGCGCTTGAAAGAGATGTTGTCGAAGCGAAACCCCAATTTTATCATATCCGTCATCGTCCTTGCGATGGTGGTTGGCGCTGTCGTCCCCTCGGCGAGGGCGGAGCAGGAGAAGCTGGACCTGCAGATGCAGGACGTTCTCGCTCGGCCGGGTGATTTCGTGGACCTGGCTGCCAAGCTGGAGAAAGCCGGACCGCACGGCATCGCCATTCCCGCCGCGGACATCGAGTTTCGCTTGGATGGCAAGCCGATAGGCACCCGGAAGACCGACGAACATGGCGATGCGACACTTCGTATCCAAGCCCCGGAACCGGGCGACCACATCGTCAAGGTCGTCTACGCCGGAGAACCCCGATACCTGAGAAGCGAGTACCGTGCGCTGCTCGCTGTTCGACGAGAGACAGAGACGATCCTCGTGGTGGACGTCGACTGGACTCTGTCGATGACGGACAACCTGAACACCACGCTCGGCGGGAGAGACTGCCCGCCGGTTCGAGACGCTCCCGAGGCTCTTGAGAAGCTGGCCACCCGGCATACGGTCGCATACGTGACCGGTCGGGCTCGTCAGCTCAGGAAGCGAACGATCTCCTGGCTGCACCGCTATGGGTTTCCACGAGGGCCGACGTTCTTCCTCGATCCGGGAGAGTTCCCGACCTACGATGCCGTGGCTTACAAAAAATCGGTGCTCGCGCCGATGAGGCAGAAGTTTTCCGGACTCAAGATCGGCATCGGAAACGACCGGGACGACTTGGAGTCGTACGGAGCCGTCGGTCTTAAGACGCTGCTCATCGGACAAGAACCGATCCCAGGCGCGGTCTGTGTGCGCGATTGGTCGCAAGCCGAAGAGGCCCTCGTCCGACTCGAGTCCGCTCCGGGCCCGTCCAAGAAATGAAATTCGTTTCTCGGAAGGACTTCTAGGCCAGATTCTTGACCATCTCGAGAGCTTCGGTGACGTGCTGGCTCGCGGAAAGCTGAGAGCTGAACACGTGACGAACGACCCCCTCCTTGTCGATCACGTACGTGACCCGTCCAGGCATGATCCCCAGACTCTTGGGCACCCCGAACGCTTTGCGAAGCGATCCCTCCGTGTCGGCCAATAAGACGAAAGGGAGTCTGTGATCTCGAATGAACGACTGATGGTCCTGGGCGGAATCAGAACTCACCCCTATCACCACGGCCCCCAGCGACACGAAGTCCTCGTAGGAATCACGAAAACTACAGGCCTCCTTCGTGCAGATCGCGGTCCCGTCCTTGGGATAGAAGAAAAGCACGACAGCCTTCTTACCACGGAATTCGGCCAGAGAGACCGTTTGCCCATTGTGGGCCAGCGCCGCGAAATCGGGTGCGAGAGCTCCAACCTGAATGGATGCCATAAAAATCGGCTCCTCTTTAGCGACCGGTGAAAAATGCGATGGTTCTTCCCAATAGATACCCTGCGATTCGTTATCTGTCGATGTCGATCAGGGGTGCATGACGTTGGGGGATCAGTATCTTGAGACTTGAGAGGGATGTCGGAGTCTTCGGGGAGAAATCGCTTGTGGACACAAGACAGGCTGCCGGGTTACAACGATCCGGGTGAAGATCAAGATCTCTCAGAAAGTGCTCGACCATCTCGAGGACGCGGGAAAGTGTATCCGCGATCCCGTCTGGGGCTACATCTATATCACCCCGGAAATCGAGTCGCTGATCGACACCATCGATTTCCAGAGACTCCGACAGATCTCCCAGCTCGGACACGTCAGTCTCGTCTTCCCCGGAGCGCGTCATTCGCGCTTCGAACACTGCCTCGGAGTCTACCACCTGGCCAAGAGTTTTCTCCTCAAGCTGATGAAGTCGGACCCTCCTCTCAAGCTCGACTTGGAGGACGTGAAGGTCTGCACGGCAGCGGCTCTTTTGCACGACATCGGCCACTATCCCTTCTCCCATGTCCTGGAGGAACAAAGGAGCTTTTTCGTCCACCACGAACTGCGCGGACGCCGGATCATCACCGATCCCGCGAGCGAGGTCCATCGGGTGCTGCGCCGAAGAGTGGGGGTCGACCCGGAACGGGTGGCCAACGTCATCGACTCGGGCGACCCCGACCGCACCATCCCTCCTCAGGACAGACTCCTTGCCAAGATCCTCTCAGGAACACTCGATCCCGACAAGATCGACTACCTGCTCAGGGATTCCCTTTACTGCGGCGTGCCTTTCGGCTTGGCCGTGAACAAGGGTCGACTGATCAATTCGATCGTGTACCACCCTGAAAAAAAACGGCTGGCCATCCATCAGAAGGGAATTTCCGCCATCGAGTCGCTGATCTTCACGAACTACCTCATGTACCGAAACGTCTATTGGCACCACACGGCCCGTTCCGCGACGTGCATGTTCAAGAGGGTGGTCTTCGAGGTCGTGAGCCATCCGGATTGCCGGCTCAGGCCCGAACAGTTCGAGCGGATCGACGAGTACCAACTCATCGAACTCCTAAGGGGTGAGATCGAGAGACTGGGAGCTTCCCAAACGCGCAAGCTCCTCGACGACCTCCAGAGACGAAAACTGCACAAGGTGGCAAGGATCTTTCACGCCCAGGAAAAAGCGAAGCAATCGTTCGTCCACATTTTCTACGACCTCTATCAGCACCCTGACCAGCGATATCGCCTGGAGGTCGAACTGTCGAGAACCTATTCACGGAGACTCTCGGAGCAGTACCCGGACAACGCCGTGCTGATCGACATCCCGGCCTTTCACAAGAACCTGGAGATCGACCTTCCGGTCTTCTTCGGGCCCAACCCTCCGGTCGGAATGAACGACTGGGAGGATTTCGACGACTGGCGTGTCAGCGGGCTCAAAAAGTATTTGGTGGACAACTTCGAGGCACAAGCCAAAATCTTCAGAATCTTCACGGTCGATGATGAGAAACTGATCGAAAGCGTGGGGCAGACCGTGAAGAGTTGCCTCGTCGGTTCCTAAAGAGCTGTACCGGATGCAGGAATCTTAGGCAGAGCCGTGGCTCGCCCGCGGTCCTTCTCCTTTCGAATCGAGACTCGGGAGAGTGAAGTTGAAGAGGCTTCCCTGACCGACCTCGCTCCTTACTCCCACGCTTCCCCCCAATCTCTCCGTGATATGACGCGCGATGGACAAGCCCAAACCATGCCCTCGAGTATGAATGACCCCCAGACGGACAAAGGGGGCGAAGATGAGACTCTGATGCTCGGGCGCTATGCCCACACCATTGTCCCGAATCCAGAAGCTCACCATTCCGTCCGGTTGCTTTGTCGCGCCCAACTCGATGACAGGCGGCCGACCGCCGTACTTGAGCGCGTTGCTCAGGAAGTTGACCCACAGCTCCTCGACCCAGGGACCATACCCCACGGCCAGAGGCCATTCCTCCGGGATGATGAGCTGGGCCCCGGAAGAAGTGATGCTATCAGCCAGTCGCTCCTGCGCGCCGGCAATGACCGGGGCCATCCGAACCACTTCCCTGATCGGTTCAGATTTTCGAACCTCCGCCAAAAGGAGCAGCTCTTGGATGATGCTGTCCATCTTCCGCCCGATCCTGAGGATCGAGACGGCGGCATTGCGCTGTCGCGCGGGAGACAGGTTGTCGTCGGGTTCGACCAGGAACAACGAGTGACCGATGATCGTGGAGAGCGGGTCCTTGAGGTCGTGGGCAACGGCGTGGGCGAAGCTGTCCAGATCGGAGTTCGACATCTCGAGCTCGGCGTTTCGCCGTTTGATCTCGTCCTGAGCCCTTCGGCGATCGGTGATATCCAGAAAGGTGACGACAGCACCGACCACGATGCCGTCTCGGCGCTGCGGATAGGACCAGAACTCCACCGGGACACCGGTTCCATCGGCTCGGAAGAGTAGGTCTTCATCCACGTGGACATCGTCCCCTCGTTTGAACGCCCGGAAGATCAGGCACTCCTCGACAGGATAGGGGGTTCCATCCGGATGGGTGTGATGGATCTGTCGGTGCATATTCTTCCCGATCAGATCGTGGGGGTGATCGTATCCGAGAAAACGAAGGCACGAACGGTTGCAGAAGGTGCAGTTCCCCTCGAGATCGAGACCGTAGATCGCTTCAGCGGTAGAATCCAGCAGGAGGCGCAATCGCTCTTCGCTCTGACGCAAGGCCTGCACGGCGTTTAGGCTCTCCTGCGCCAGCTCGCTCTGCCGCCGATAGAAGCCGGCCTCCCTCTGTTTCCACAAGAGGAGGACCACCAGCCCCATCACACAAACCAAGCCGATGGAGAAGATGGGTGCAGACAGGGCCTTCTGGTGCTCGAAAAAGCCCCAAAATGCCCCCGCGAATCCTCCACCGAGAAGGACGAGGAGGACGCACGTCCGAAGAAACGTCGGACAATGTGTGCTCATGGTGCAAAAGCGTGTGGCGAACGCCCCCCGGTCACTCTGACGAAAAGTCCGAAACGCCACGGACAACGGACAACGGATTCATCACGGTCGGTACTTCGATTTTTGGCCCGCCTTCCAACAAGAATCACATGAAACCGATAACTAATTGTATAGGCCATTTTCGTCGATTGCCACAGAAGGGCAAGAATCAAGCCGCGCCTGGATCCGGAAGAGATTGGATTGAAAACGTGACGACGCAAGAAGACCTTGGGGATCAACGGTGAGGATCGCAGCCAGACAACCGCGGAAAGTCCCGACGGTCGATGTCGATCCGGTTGGGGGTGCAAGTCTCGAAGCGGCCGTGCGGGACGGAGCCTGGTACTCCGTGATGGTTGGAACCGGAGACCAGTATCTGACCGCGTTCGGAATCTCTCTGGGAGCAACGACCCTTCAGATCGGCCTCCTCTCCGCGCTTCCCACACTGGCGGGAGCCATCTTTCAGGGGCTCGGCGTCCATCTCATGGAACGTTTCTCCAGCCGGCGTGCATTCATCATCGCCGGAGTCATTCTTCAGGCCCTGACCTGGTTCCCCATCGCGTTGCTGCCGATCCTTCTCGGCACCGGAGCAACGACCGCCAGCCTTTTGATCGGCTTGGTCGTCGTCTACCAAATCACGGGCAACGTCATCGGGCCCGCGTGGAACAGCCTGATCGGCGACCTGATCCCGGCTGATGCACGCGGCCGATTCTTCGGGTGGCGCAGCCAGGTGAACGGTTGCTGTACCTTCGGGTCCATGCTCGTATCCGGAGGACTCTTACACCTCTGCCAAAAGATCCACATCGGCATGACCGGATTTCTGACACTTTTCCTCGTCGCGGGAGTGGCGAGACTGCGCTCGGCTTTCTGGGTCGCCCGTTACGACGATCCGCCCTACTACTGCGCCAGGAAGCATCGATTCTCGTTCTTTCAGTTCCTCCGAAAAGCCCCTCGCTCCAATTTCGCTCGCTTCGTGCTGTTCGTCTCGGTGATCAACTTCGCCGCCACATTCGGAGGTCCTTACTACGCCGTCTACATGCTCCGCGACCTGGGGCTCTCGTATCTCGAGTTCACCGCGATCACAGCGGCTCTGACCCTGAGTCAGTCCATGGCGACGAAGTACTGGGGACGACTCTCCGATCGACTCGGAAGCAAGAGAGTGCTCACTCTCTGCGGGTGGGGAATCTGCGTCACCCCTCTCCTCTGGTTGGTCTCCCCGAAGAGCGTCTACCTGGTCATCATCCAGATCTTCACGGGACTCGTCTGGGCAGGGTTCAATCTCGCGACCACGAGCTTCTTGTTCGATGCGGCAACCCCGCCCAAACGCGCACGTTGTGCGGCCTACCAGACGATCATCTCATCGACTTTCGGTGTCCTTGGCTCTCTGGCCGGAGGGCTCGTAGCAGCGACTCTGCCCGTGGTCTGGGAAATCGCAGGCTTTCGCCTTCAGCTCGTTTCGTCTCTCCTTCCCGTCTTTTTCTTGTCGTCGGTCATCCGCTTCGCGGCCATGATCTATCTGCTGCCTCTATTCGCGGAGGCCAGAGAGGTCATGTCTCTCAGAAGGCCCGTTTCGATCTCTCGAATCGCACAGAGCTTCCCTGAGGGGCTTCCCGAACCCGGATAAGCGACATTCCCGGCAGGGGCGATGCCGCACAGCGTTTTTACTGCTTCGGAAGGCTCCCAGCAGCCGTCTACTTTTCCGTGGGCAGATCCAGGAGAAGGCCGCACTCAAGACAAATGTTGTAGACAAGTTTCATATCGTTCACCTTGCGCTCGAACGAGTACATCTCGATGGGAGCCGTGCAGGCGATGGGCTGATCCCCTTTCCACTGGATCCCGATACTCGTCTCCCCCTCCGTGCGTCCGCACAGATAGCAGAATTCGGAGAGAACCTTCCCGTGCGCCGTGCTTTTCTTGAGCCTCTTTGAGAACTCGGACTCTGTCAGACCGGTGCAACAAAAGGTGTTCTTGTCTTGGTCCGATTTCGCGGACTTCGCGGTTCGAGCCGGCGCCCTGGTGGTCCCGGACTGTTTTGTCGACTTCGCGCCTTGCCGGGTCCGGGTGGTGGTTGTGGTCTTTTTCGATCCTTGCCGGGTCCGGGTGATCGTGGTCTTCTTCGGCATCTTTTGGTCACCTCTTGGAGCGATGTCAGCAAAGCTCCGGTTATCCGTTTCAGGTTCACCCAATGTACCATGAAGATCCGTTCCCTGACTCTGGACCTCTGCCAGAAGGGTGGCACTCCCTGATGTCTGCTCTCTTGTCAAAGCAACGAGATAGGCTTATCTTGCTCTCCGTATGACCAAACCGAAGATCATCACGTTCGACTGCTACGGGACCCTGATCGACTGGATGGGCGGGGTGCGGTCCTATCTCAGCGGGCTGCTCAAACACCACGGCCGCAAGGATGTCGATCTGGACCAATTCGTGGCGCGGTGGGAACGTATCCAGTTCTCGCTGCTCAAACCATACCGTCCGTACAGCTGGATCCTGGGCGAGTCGTTGACCCGAGCGGCCAAGGAGTACAAGCTCGACTTCGACCCGCACGAGGCCGGCCGTCTCTCCGGAGCCATGGGGGATTGGCTCCCCTTTCCCGACGTCAAGCCGGCGTTGACTCTGCTCGCCCAAAGATTCCCTCTGGCCCTCATCTCCAACACCGATCGCTCGATCATGAACCGGACCCGCGACAAGCTCGGGATTCCGCTCTCGGGAGTGGTTGTGGCAGAGGATCTCGGCTGCTACAAGCCGGATTCGGAGATGTTCGAGAAGGCATTCGAACGATTGTCAGTGGCTCCGAGCGAGGTTCTGCACGTCTCGTTCTCGTTCGAGTACGACCTCACACCGGCCAGAGCGTTGGGCGCTAAGACCGCCTGGTTGCGTCGCCCCGGCACTGCTGTGACGACAGACCTTCCTGTGGACGTGGTTCTCGAGAACCTCCACTCGATCGAGCCGCTGTTCGACTGACCGATCAGCACGCTCTCCGCCTTGACTCTTCTCCCGGACGCGCATCCGCCCGTTTCTTGACATTCCTATAGGCGGAATGCGTTTGTTAGCGGCGGAAGCTGAGGGCCACCGGGGCCGATCGGAAGCCCAAATCCTTTGATCGCATGATGGCTTCTGTGGTAAAATGGGGCGTCTTTTTCGTCGTTGAATGGTTACTCGGTACGACCGACCGAGTTTCACTCCCTAGGAGGCCCCACGAATGCCAGAGAACGATGCCGTGGCCTCGAAGAACGGAACCCAAGAAAAGCCCGTAGTCTCCGGGTTCCCCGAGCACCCGGACCCCGTGGCCAATCCGACCGAGCCGGCTCCTGCCGACGCCAATAGTCCGACAGAAGCGGCCAACTACACGGCCAAGGACATCCAATCTCTCGAGGATCGAGACGCGGTACGAACGCGCCCGTCGATGTACATCGGAGACGTGGGGACTCACGGGCTCCATCACCTGGTCTACGAGGTCGTGGACAACTCCATCGACGAGGCGTTGGCCGGTTTTGCCACACGGGTCGACGTCGTCGTGAACACGGACGGCTCGGTTTCCGTGACCGACAACGGACGCGGCATTCCCGTGGATCTCCACGAGAAGGAAGGAAAGAGCGCTCTTCAGGTCATCATGACCAAGCTCCACGCGGGAGGCAAGTTCAATTCGAGCGCCTACAAGGTGTCAGGAGGGCTTCACGGCATCGGCGTGTCGGCCGTCAATTTCTTGTCTGCCTGGCTCGAAGCCAGGGTCTTCCGAAACGGCAAGATCCATTTCATGCGGTTCGAACAGGGTGTCACCGTGTCAGAGCTCAAGGTCCTGGGCGATACGGCGGAACGCGGGACCCAGGTGACGTTCAGTCCCGATCCGGAAATCTTCCGGGAAACCACGATCTTCAACTTCGACACGCTCTCCAACCGGTTGAGGGAGCTCGCCTTCCTGAGCCCGAACGTGACCATCACGATCGCGGAGGAGGCGACGGAAAAAAGCCACGAGTTCGCCTATCAGGGTGGCATCCGTTCGTTCGTCCAGCACCTCAACAAAAACAAAACCCCCATCCACCACGAGCCGATCTACATCTCCAAGGCCACCACCGCCAAACAATCCGAGACCGAGGTGTACGACGTGGCGATGGACGTGGCCATTCAGTACAACGACAGCTATCAGGAGACCATCTTCTCGTTCGTGAACAACATCAACACGCGAGAGGGCGGCACTCACCTCTCCGGGTTCAAGTCGGCCGTCACCAAGTCGATCAACGAGTACATCCGAAAGAACGCGGCTCTCCACAAGCTCAAGAAAGAGATCACTCTCACGGGCGATGACGTCCGGGAGGGGCTGACCGCCATCGTGTCGGTGAAGATGCCCCAGAACAAGGCCCAGTTCGAGGGACAAACCAAGGTCAAGCTCGGCAACTCCGAAATCGAAGGTGTCGCTCACTCCATGGTTTACGAACAGTTCGGGAACTACCTGGAGGAACACCCGGACACCGGCAAAAAGATCGTCGAGAAAGTCTTGAACGCCGCGCTCGCCCGCGAGGCAGCCCGCAAGGCACGCGAATTGACCCGCCGCAAGGGGCTCCTCGATTCGGCGAGCCTGCCTGGGAAGCTGGCAGAGTGTTCCGAGAGGGACCCGTTGAAATGCGAGCTGTTCCTGGTCGAGGGAGAATCGGCCGGTGGTTCGGCCAAGCAGGGGCGAGATCGCAACTATCAGGCGATCCTGCCGCTCAAGGGCAAGATTTTGAACGTCGAGAAGACCCGACTCGACAAGATCCTCGGGAACGACGAGATCAAGTACCTGATCCTCTCCCTCGGAACGGGCATCGGTCAGGATGACTTCAACATAGAGAAGCTCCGCTACGACAAGGTCGTGATCATGACAGACGCGGACGTCGACGGGGCCCACATCCGCACGCTTCTGCTCACGTTCTTCTATCGATACATGAAGCCGCTGATCGAGGGGAAGAAGATCTACATCGCCCAGCCCCCCCTCTACAAGGTTCGCAAGGGCAAAAATGAGGTGTACCTCTCCGACGATTTCGAGCGGATCGACTTCATCGCCAAGCACATCGATGCCGAGGTGGAGGTCGTCAGTCCGGATCCCGGAGCAACTCGCAAGCTCAGCGGGACAGAACTGGCAGAGTTCTACAGGAACCTCGCTCGTTTCAAAACCCTGTTCCGGTCCACCGTTCACTCCACCCTGGGCGGGCTGGTGCTGGAATCGCTGCTCTTCGCGAGCGAGCCCCTGTCCCTGAAGGAAGACGCTTTCCTGAAGGTTTTCAGGGCGCAGCAGACGCTCGAGCAGAAATTCGGTGCCACCGTCACTCGTGATCAGGACGAACACTCCAAGGCCTATTCCCTCACGATCACCAAGGACATCGACGGAGAAAAGCAGAAGTTCGTTTTAGACCGCCTGTTCATGGACAAGGTCAAGTTCGAGAAGCTCTACCAGATGGTGAAGAGCCTGAATCTCTTTGCCAACTTCCCGCTGCTGGTGCGAGAGCGCGGAGAGGAGAGCTCAGCGGCCAACCTTCTGGAATTAGCCGAGATCTTCGAGACGATCGGCCGAAAAGGTCTCTCGATCCAAAGGTTCAAGGGACTGGGCGAGATGAACGCCGAGGAGCTCTGGAAGACGACTCTCAACCGGGATACGAGGCGGCTCCTCCAAGTCCAGCTCGAGGACGACGTAGAGGCCGACGAAATGTTTTCCATTCTGATGGGAGATCAGGTCCCGCCGCGGAGAGCCTTTATTGAGCAGTATGCCAAGGCGGTCCGCAATCTGGACATCTAGTGACCGATCGAACACGCTGATTCCGAGGCATTGCTCTCGCAGGGAGCACCTCCGGAGATAGAGGACGGCGAAAGGCGAAAGATGGCAGACCGAGAAGAGACCCCCCCGACCCTTCCCGCGAAAGACAAGATCCTCCCCATCCCGATCGAGGATGAGATGAAGGGATCGTACATCGACTACGCGATGTCGGTGATCATCTCACGGGCGCTCCCGGATGTCCGGGACGGGATGAAGCCGGTCCACCGTCGCATTCTCTATTCGATGCACCGGCAGGGGCTTACCTCCGGCAAGGCCTACAAGAAATGCGCGAAGGTCGTCGGCGAGGTGATCGGCAATCTGCACCCCCACGGGGATGCCGCTGTCTACGATGCGCTCGTCCGGCTGGCACAGGATTTCTCCATGCGCTACCCGCTCATCGATGGGCAGGGGAACTTCGGTTCGATCGACGGAGACCCTCCGGCCGCCTACCGGTACACAGAAAGCCGTCTCCAAAAAGTGGCCGAGGAGTCGCTCGCCGATATCGACAAGGACACTGTCGATTTCACGCCCAACTTCGATGACTCCCTCCTGGAGCCGACAGTGCTTCCATCCAAGCTCCCCAGCCTTCTCCTGAACGGCTCCGACGGGATCGCCGTCGGAATGGCCACGAAGATGCCCCCGCACAACCTGCGGGAGGTCGTGGACATGCTGACGTATCTCATCGATCATCCCGAAGCGGAGACTGCGGATCTGCTCAAGATTCTGAAAGGGCCCGATTTCCCGACCGGCGCCAACATCGTCTCGTCCAGCGACCTCAAGGACGCCTACGAGACCGGCCGCGGCCGGGTCATCGTCCGCGCGACCCACGAGATCGAGGAACTGGACTCCGGCAAAAGCCGGATCATCGTCACCGAGATCCCCTACCAGATCAACAAGGCTCGGCTCTTGGAGTCGATGGCCGATCTCGTCCGGGATAAGAAGGTGGAGGGCATCACCGATCTGAGGGACGAATCCGATCGGCAAGGGATGCGGATCGTCATCGAGCTCAGGAGGGGAGAGATCCCGAGCCTGATCTACAATCAACTCCTCAAACACACCGATCTGCAGTGCACGTTCGGGATCAACATGGTGGCTCTCGTCGACAACCGCCCCCAGATCCTGAGCCTCAAAACGATCGGCAGCGAGTTCATCAAGCACCGCAAGAACGTCCTGATCCGCCGGACGAAGTACGAGCTCAAGAAGGCCAAGGAAAGGGCCCACATCCTGGAAGGGCTCAAGATCGCAATGGACCACATCGACGAGGTCATCGCGATCATCAAGGGTTCAAAGGACGTGGAGACGGCCCGCAACGGCCTGGTCGCTCGCTTTGGACTCTCTCTGATCCAGGCCCAGGCGATCCTCGACATGCGGCTCCAGAAGTTGACCGGCCTCGAAATGGCCAAGATCATCGAAGAGCTGGCGCAACTCGTCAAGGAGATCGCTCGCCTCTCGGAGATCCTCGCGGACATCCAGAAGGTCTACGCCCTCATCAAGGAAGACCTGCTCGATCTCAGGACCCGCTACGGCGATGAACGCAGGACCCATTTCATCACCGATTCCGGAGAGTTCGATGCCAGAGACCTCATCGCCGACGAGAAGAAGGTCATCACGCTGACCCAGTCGGGTTACGTGAAGATGCTCCCGCTCGACACGTACCGGAAGCAGCACCGGGGAGGCAAGGGCTTGACCGGCATCGATCTCAAAGACGAGGATCTGGTGGACCGGATCTGGGTGGCAGACACGTTCGACACCATGGTCTTCCTCACCAGTCGCGGCCGCTGCTACGGGATCGAGGTCTGGAAGCTTCCGGAAGGATCGCGGACCAGTCGAGGCAAGGCTGTGGCCAACCTTCTGGCACTCTCCGAAGGGGAGAAGATCACCGCCATGATCCCGGTGAAATCGTTCGAGACCCAGGAGGCGATGGTGATGGTGACCCGACAGGGGTTCATCAAGCGCACGCCCCTGGAGGAGTTCAAAGGATGTCTTCGCCAGGCAGGGATCATCGCTCACCTCTTCGTCAACGACAGTGACGAACTGGTCAACGCCGCATTGTCCGATGGGACCCGCAACATCGTCCTGGGGACGAAACAGGGGCTGGCCATCCGGTTCCCCGAAGAGACGGTCCGGACGTGCGGGAGACAGAGCAAGGGCGTGATCGGGATCCGTCTGGAAGAGGGCGACTACGTCTGCGGGATGGAGGTCCTCAAGGAGGGTGCCAAGCTCCTCGTCGTCACCGAGAAGGGTTACGGAAAACGGACCGACCTCGAAGAGTACCGGGTGACGAACCGCGGAGGAAAGGGCATCATCAATATCCAGGTCACCGAGAAGAACGGCTTGGTGGCTTCGTTCCGCGAAGTCAGCGAACGGGATGACATCGTGGTTTCCACAGCCAATGGAATGATGATCCGAGTTCCCTCGGATTCGATCCGTAACACCGGGCGCAACGCGCAAGGTGTGAAGGTGATCGACTTGGCTGAGGGCGACAAAGTGGTGGGAGTGACCGTGGTCGCTCCCGATGAGGAGTCTTCGCCCTCGTCGACCCAGACGGAGCCGGCGGCAACGCCTCCAACCGTTCACTAGGACCGAACAGGTGTCTTCACAAGAGCCCAAGGTGGTTCCGCCCCAGGAAACCCAAGAGAGCGGGGTCTCGCCGGTCTATCAGGCGGTCCTTGTCGTCGCCGTTCTATTGCTTCTCGCCGTCGTCTCCAAGCTGTTCATCGAAGGTTACATGGAGATCGCGCGACTGGAGGCGAAACGGGAAGGCGAGAAGAAGAGGTCTCGGGAGTACACGGCCACGCTTTCGAAGATGGAGAGCGAGATTCGACTCCTCAAGACCGACGAAGGAGTGGAGATGGTGGCCAGGGACAAGCTCCGGTTCGTCCGTCCCGACGAGGTCGTCATCATGCCGCTGAAATGAACAAGGCACCGCAGCGGGGCCTGGGAGCCTCAGCCGGCTCCTACTGCGCCGTCACAAAGGTCGAGAAGAACAGAGGGGAAAGCCCAACTCCTCTCGTCGACTGAGCCAGACCATTCACCCGTATCTGGATGCTGGTGGATGCGGGGAGGGAGTTGGTCGACTGGTACACGGCCTGGGTTCGTGGAGGAGAACCGACCGTCGAGAAGGTGAACCGGCCGTCGCTTCGCCCGAGGAACGTGGACCCGTAGACCAAATTGAAGGCATCGGCCACCGTATCGGTGGTCATGGTCGTCGAAAAGACCACGCTCACGCTCGTGGTGCGGGACACGCTGGTGGAATAATTCGAAGGGACCGTGAACTCGGGAATGACATAGGGGGCCGGTTCGATCGTGAAAACAGAGCTGAACGAACGATCCATGCAGATACCGGCGGTGTCCTTGGCATCCTGCCGGAGCGTCACATAGATCGTCCGGCCCGGGGCAAGGAGATTTCCCGGTTTGAACGTCATCACAGTACGATCGGAGTCCTGGAACGTGGCCGTCCCCACGATGCCGGGACCAACGGAGAGCGCCGAGAGAACCGACGATCGATCCATGACCTTGCTGAAGGTGATCTGAATCGGTGCCGTGGCCAGGACTTGAACCTGACCCGTCAGCGGCCGGATCGAGAGGACCTGGGGAGCGACCTTGCTCGATCGACCTGTGTAAAAGGTCGAAACCAGGGTACTGAAGGTCACGTTTCCGGTAGAGCGGACGTCCTGAACGAGGATCTGATACCGACCGCTTTCGGAGAGCGCCGCATCGGGCAGAATCGTGATGAGTCTCTTGTCGGAAGCGTAGGTGATCTTGGTCGAGACGACGCGACCTTTCTTGTCCTTGGAGGCCGAAGAGTCGGCATCGGCCTGCGTGTAGTCCAGGAGGTGAACGGTGTCCTTGGTCACGGTCCTGGGGTCGAGATCAAGAGGAAACGCGATAGACAGAACCGTGTCCGGTGAAACCTGAGTCGCTCCGTCGGGCGGGACCACGCTGGTGATCGACATCACCGGGCTGACGTCTTGACTGAATGGATCTCCCTGAGACGAACAGCCCCAGATCAGACCGAAAACGAGAAGCGTGACCGACAGGTCGAACACTCGTCTTCCACTCGTGGGTCTGGAGAAGTACGCCATGGGCCAGGTCCGTTCTCCGGACGGGGCGACGGACAGGCCAAGGTTTGCGTTGAAATCGGCTTGGCTCGTTCTTCGCCGAATGCCCCCGAACAAAGGCTTCAGGCCATGTCAAACCCGCCTGCGACACTGTCTGCAGCCCTCAGTTCGTAGGGATTGCTTTTCAAAACGGGCTCCAAAGAAAACACCCATCCCCCTTATCCCTATCGAACGAAACGCCGCGATCGTTCAGGATCATTCCGTGGAGCTCACTCGTGGTGTCGTTGACGAATCAGCGACGGGTGCTCCAGAGCCGGAGTCACAGGACGGTTACTCAAACCGTCAGAGCACGACATGAGCCCACACCAGCTCGAACCGTTCGCCGCGACATTCTCGAACCATTCGCCGCGCGACATTGCCCAACCTGGTACGTAGACGGTGTAGGCACGTGGTGAGCGAGAACGAGCGAGTCGAGCAGACCCTTGAGGCGTTTGGTCGCGGGGACCTCTCAGTCCGAAAGGTCGGGATCATCAGGGGGAATGGGGAACGTCCTGCGGGGGACGCCGGAACGTTCCGCCTTCAACGACAGGGAGAACAGGTTGATCCCGTTGATCAGAGAGTGGGCCACCATGGGCGGTATCAGAGAACCGGACCAGTCGTAGAGAAGCCCCAGAACGATCCCCATGGCCAACGCGAAGAGAGTCCACGGGAGAAGCTTCGGCGAGTAGGGGAGGTGCACGGCTCCAAAGAAGATGCTCGTGAACACAAGACCCAGCCAGGGCTGAACGACCCCCCTGAAGAACGCCTCCTCGGCCAAACCGGAGAGTCCGGCCAGGACCGCGACCTCGAACGCGGTCAACGGCCCCAAGACCTGCATGAATTCGTGCTCCATCTCGCGGGCCCAGGAAAAGCGTTCACCGGCCACTCGGGACGCCATCACGACCGCAAGGGAGATCCCCACGGCCGCCAACGAGTAGGCGAACCACCCAGGTCCGGGATAAAACATGTCCCAGCCATGGCGATACAGGAGAATGGCGTATGAAAAGACAGCCAGGGGCGCGTAGAAGAGGAGTGCAAAATGAACCATCGTTCTCTGGTCCTAGGTGAACGAACGTCCCGTGATCTGCTCCAGAGCCCGCGCAGCGCTGGCTCGAACCTGAGGAGACACGTCCATCAGAGCCCTCTGGAGAGCCTCCATCGCGCGATCGGTTCCCAAGAGCCCCAAGGCGTGCGCGGACGCCGCGCGCATATCGTCATTCGGTGCATTCAAGAGGTTCAAAAGCTCCCCTGTGGCCGATCGAGCCTTGAGAGCCCCCAGAGCCGAGATGATCGAAAGCATCAGATCCGCGTCAAGCGACTCTCTGGTCTTGCCGGCTTTGTGGGGTTTGCCGCCCTTTCCGTTTGGCGGATTCTTCGTCGATTTTTTGGACCCTAAGATTCCCTTTGAGGCGTTCTGGAGAGCCTTGACCAGGTGAGGAATCGCGGACTCCTCCCCCAGCTCGCCCAGAGCTCTGGCTGCCCCCTCGGCCACCCGACCTCCCCCCTTCAGGACGTCGATCAACGGCAGGACCGCCGCGGTGTCCCCCAAGGCCGCGACCGCGCCGGTCACCATGTAGCGGATGTCCTCCGTGTCGGATTTGAGGTGCCTGAGAAGAGCGGGCATGGCCTCCTTGTTTCCGATCTGTCCCAAGGCCAGAACTGCCGACCACCGAATCTCCGGACTCGGGTCCTTCAGACAGTCGAGGACCGGCTCGAACGCGCTGGAGCTTCGGATCGCCCCCAGAGCATTGAGAGAAGCACGACGCACCTCACGATCCCGATCGGAGAGGAGCTTCAGAAGGGTCGGTGCGGCCTTCTGGTCCTCCAGGTATCCCAAAGCCCTCGCGGCGTTCTCCCGCAGACGCGGGTTACGGCTCTTGGTCGCCTCCATCAGGGGTTCGAGCGCCTTCGGTCCAAAGTTGGCCAGAGAGCTGGCCGCTTGCCAACCGATGATCTCTTTCTCGCCATAGGAATCGGTGAAGAGCTCATCATCGGCGAGCGTCGACACCAACGCCGGTATGGCCATGGAATCGGCAAGCCCTCCCAAGGCCCAGACAGCATGCCCACGGACATCCGGATCCTTGTCCGAAACAAGCTTGAGGATGGGCTCGGTGGCAACGCGGTCACCGAGAAGACCGAGGGCCTCGACCGCCGCCTTCCGGACCTCCGCGCTCCGGTGCTTCAAATGGGCCAACAACGGCTTGACCGCCTTGGTGTCGCCCAGACAGCCGAGTCCCCAGACCGCCGCCCGAACAACATCCGGGTTTTGACCCGAAGCAGCTTCCAAAAGGCCCTCTAGATCACGGTTCTGAACCATCTCCACGGCCCAGGCCGGGTGCTCGAACAACGGAGACATGGGTTCACCTTTCCATGGTCTTTTTCGTTCAAGAAGACTGTCGATTCCTGCTCTTTAAAGTCAGCTGTCCGCACGCGGCACGGATCCCGTTGCCCTGGCTTCGCCGTACCGTCGTCCGGATACCTCGCTGCTTCAGACGTCGGACAAACCGTGCCGTAGCCGTCGCACCGGAAGGGCCGAAAGGCGTCCCCTCCACGGGATTGAACGGGATGAGATTCACCAGGGCCGGGTGTCCGAACTCCTCGATCCAGTTGGCCACCTCCGCCGCATCCCGATCGGAATCGTTCACCTGGTCGAGAAGCACGTACTCGAACGTCACCAGGCGCCGGGTCATCCGTGCGTACTCCTTCAGCGAGGAGAAGATCTCTTTCAGAGTAGCACGGGCGTGTGGCATGAGCTCGCGCCTCTTTTTCTCATCCGGATGGTGGAGCGAAAGGGCCAGCCCTACCTGAAGATTGAGCTTTGCGAACTCCAGGATCCCTTCAGGGATTCCGATCGTCGAGACCGTGATGTGCCGATCTCCGAGACCGATTCTCTCCGGATCGGTGATGGCGCGAAGCGCTTCGAAGAGGTTCTGACGATTCAAGAGAGGCTCCCCCATGCCCATGAAGACGAGGTTGGGTGAGGGCTTGCCTCCGTGCTCACGCTTGAGATGGCTCATGAGGTGCCACACCTGCCCCACGAGTTCATCGAATCTCAGGTTTCGAACGAAACCGGACAGTCCGGTGGCACAGAACCGGCATCCCAACGGGCACCCTACCTGGCTCGACACACAAAGGGTGGGAGGCCGCCCACGGTTCTCGAGGATCACGGACTCGATCCTGGAACCATCGTCGAGGGCCAGGAGAAACTTGCGGGTCGCTCGGTCAGGGGCGGAAAGGATCTCTTTGACCTCCATGACCGGCGAGTCGATGAGCTCCGGGAGCTTCTCCCGCAGGTGAAGGGGGAGATTGGTCATTCCCTCCCATTCGACGAACTGGTCGTAGAGCTGCGAGAGGATTTGGCCCGCGCGATAGGGTGGCTCACAAAGCGGAATCACGATCTGTTCCAGCTCGGGCAAGCTCAGACGAAAGATCGAGGGCTTCATGAACGTGCCGATTCTCCCCAAAGGACCCGCGAGCGATCGAATCAGACTCTGCTTCGAATACAAAAGTCTAGCATAGGGCCCAAAGTTCATTCAATCAGAGGTCCAGGATCGTGTTGAGGAACACCATGCTCTCTGTTCTGTTGTTGTCGGGCTGGGTCTTGGCCTCTCGATCGAAATAGCGCACCCCACTCTCCACGGCGACCCGGTTCCAGACTTGATGGTGGTACTTCATCTCACAGGTCTGGTCGGTGTACGACGAATCAAAGAACGTCTCGAACTCGGGCACGCGGATCTTCGCGTAACGAAACGACAGAGAAAGCGACTGAATGGGCGAGAAGTCCACCCGGAACACCGTATCGAAGAAGCCCTGGTCCTGGCGGGAATACCCGGACTGCTCGGTTCTGGGTTTCTGCGTCACGAACCCCATGTCGGACACGATCCAGTAGCGCCTTCCGAAATGGTGGAGGGTTCGATAGCCGGCCTCGACAGAGTCGAGGTTCAGCCGGACGAAATCGGGAAATCGATAGATCCCGTAGGCGCCATAGAGCCCGTATTGAGAAGTGTCCCGCGTCCACGTGAGTTCGATCTTCAGGCGGTTGTCATAGTGGTTCACGAGCAGCCGCGACGTGTCCTCGGTCTTGTAGGTGGTATAGCCGGCCGCGTCCGAAAGCTCCAGAAACAGACCGCGACGAACCCTCCGCCGATGAAAGCCGCTCCCTCCCAGTCGAAGGAGATTGGAAAACGTCGATCCCTTGTACCGTCTGCCGGTCGCCAAGAGCTCGACCCCGGAAAGACTCTCGTCGGACACGATCCGTTCCCTGAAGAGTCGGTCGTAGGGGGAAACCTTGAGAGGGGAAGCGATCGACTGGCCGATCATCGATTCCTCTCCCAGAGGAAACAGTTTCTTGGATTCGTGAAGGCCCAGCTCTCCGGAATAGAGAAAGCCGTCCGGCTGGCTCTGGGTCGGGTGGGGCAATGAGACAGGGGCAGGCAGAGAATCCAGGCGTGTGACCCTGGGATCGAACGTCTGGTAGAGAAGCTTGGCCGTGCCCTCGAAGTAGTTGTCCGACACGGATTGATCAAACAGCGTGGCCTGCCCCTGGAAATCGAACGTCAACCACGATCCACGCTCGATCTCCGAATCGAACGTGAGCCTGAGCTCGCCGGTGGACGCGTCGAGCTCTGGGAGAAGATGATCCTGATAGGTGTGAAGGAGAAAGTCGGCCTTCATCGTCGTCTCAGGATCGAGCGAAATTCCCCAGAGCGTCCGGAACAGATTGTCCACAAATCGAAAGCGTCCGCCCTGGATATCATCCAGGCTGTAGAAATCCGCCTTCATCCGATCGGAAAAATCGAGGATGACGTCGTCGGAGAGACTGTTCTCGGCGTGCAGGTCAAAGGTCGTTTTGGCCTGATAGGATTCCCCTTTGAACTGGGCGTCTTTCGTCACGACCTGATCGAACGGATCGACGGAGAGCCGGCGCTGAGTCCGATCCCGATAGAACGTGCCCAGCGAAAGCTGGCCAGAGGCGAGGATCTTCTGGTCCTTGGGGTCCTCAGAATGGGCCTCCGAAGGGAAAAGGAGCCCCCAGAGGAGAACCCCCAGCACGGTCCAACCGACCCAAGGTCGCGCCATATTTTGTGAGAGGAACCACCTGGGATATCGACAAGATCTCTTTCCCTCCATAGGGAACTGTCCGTCCGTCTTCCTGAGAAACCCAACCCGAAAACCCGAAAGCCGGCTTTGCAATTCTTGCCACGACTTGATACGATACGTTCCCCTTTTCGGTCTCGTGACGGACCCCGTGGCCAGCCTGGGTTCGGCCCATGCGTCGAAGGAGGATCCCTGTTCCATGCTCAGCCTCTACCGCAAGTACCGGCCTCGCACATTCGGAGAACTGGTCGGCCAAGAGGCGGTCGTGACCGCGCTCACAAACGCCTTGACCTCCGGTTCCACGGTTCATGCCTACCTGTTCGCAGGACCTCGAGGCTCGGGGAAGACGAGCTTGGCCCGACTGCTGGCCAAAGCCTTGAACTGCCCCAATCGCGGGAAAGGCGGCGAGGCAGGCCAGGCATTCAGAGAAGCGGATCCGTGCAACGAATGCGAGATCTGCCGGGCCTGTGACGACGGAAGACTCCTGGACCTCATCGAGATCGACGCCGCCTCGAACAGGGGCATCGACAACATGCGCGACATCCGGCAGCAGGTCGCCTATGCCCCCTCTCTTGCCAAGCGCAAGGTCTACATCATTGATGAGGTCCACATGCTCTCGAAGGACGCAGCCAACGCCTTTCTCAAGACGCTGGAAGAACCGCCGCCCTTCGTTGTCTTCATCCTCGCGACCACGGAGGTCCACAAACTCCTGCCCACGGTTGTCAGCCGCTGCCAACGATTCGAGTTCAAGAAGGTCGAGTTCGCTGCCAGCCTGAAGAGGATCCAGGAGGTCGCAAACAGGGAGAAACTCGACATCACCGAAGAAGCACTGAGCTTCATCGTGAGCCGGGGAGACGGCAGCCTTCGCGACATGCTGGGGCTCCTCGAACAGGTGGTGACCTTCGGCTCGCGCGAAACCAAGCTCGACAGAGGCCATTGCCTCAAGGCTCTTGGGATGATAGGAGACGAGGAGCTGTATGCCCTCGTGGAAGCTTCCCGAACGACCGACCCAAGCCAGGTCGTCCTTCTCCTCGATCGGTGTTCTCGAGAAGGCATCGATGCGTCGGTCCTGGCGTTTCAGCTGCTCGAACACTGCCGACGACTGCTCTGGATTTCCTCCGGAAATCGGGAGCTCCTGGCCCCTGGAATGGCGCAGGAGTGGCTCGAAAGGAACGCCACCCAGGCCTCGAATCTCGGGATGACGGGCCTACTCAGGCTTCTGGAAAGGATCTCCGAGGCCGCCGCCTCTCTCCGGAACGCAACGCTTCCCTACTTCACGCTGGAGCTTGCCCTGCTCAGGGGCCAAGGAGTGGATCAAAGCGACATCAAGGCCCGACTGGCCCGACTGGAGGAGGCTCTTTGGTCCGGAGCAACCGTGGTTCCGACGCCAGCCCCTCAGCCGATGCCAGCCCATCAGACGACGACAGCCCCCCGCCCGACGCCGGCCAAGGCAACGACCGCCACCCCCGTGAGCCAACAACGTCCGCAGGAACAGCAGAAGGCCCAGAGCTCTCTCTCTCAGGGAGCCCCACCCCCGCCGGTACAGACCCCGTCGAAACCGGCTCCCATCCCGGTCGAGTCGAAGGCCAAAAAAGCCGAGGCTGAGGCCGCTTCGGACGACGAGCTCTTCGAACAGATCCCTGAGCCGGCCCTCGAGGAAGAGAACCTGGGCAGTGAGATCGCTCCACCGAATCCAAGCGATCCTCCAACGACCGAATCGGTCTCCGCAGCTTGGGAGAAGGTCATGGGGCGTATCCGCGCCGCGAGTTTGAGAACTCACGCCTTACTCAAGGACGTGGTTCGCAAGGAGCTCACCGGCAGTCCCAAGAAGAGTCGACAACTCGCGCTTGTCCTGCAAAAGGGTCATAGATTCGCTGTGGAACGGCTGAGAGAAGAAATACACATAGCGCTCATCAGGGATGCGATCGAGAAAGAGCTGGGGATCAAGCTCACCGTCGTCGTCGACGAGGACAACGATCCGCTCCAGAAAGACAGCCCAGGCGGGGCCACGAGGCCCTCCCCGGAAAAGGGATGGGCTGAAAAACAGGCTGTCCAGGCAAAAGGGGTCCAGGCGGTCCTCACCAACTTGGAGGGAGAGGTCATCCGGACCGAGTGAGAGCGGCCCCACGGCCATCTTGAGGATGCTCGAGGTCGTATCCTGGGGCACGAGATCCCATCCGCGTTCACGGCAAACGGAAAAGGGTCCGATGCGGCCGACTTGAGAATTTGGGAAACCGTTTGGCCACAGGGTGCGTAGTAGTGCGTGAAGTGGTCCTGAGTCTTTGAGCGTGAGAGATGTTGAGATCCTTGAATCGAGGATTGCCAGCGTCCGGGTCTCTCACTATACTAAAAGTCGCACCAAGGCTCCGACAGACATCCCCTGTGGTGTAAGGAGACGGTCATGACTCGCGTCGTGCTCTGCCTGGCGCTGGTGACGTGCATGGTTTCTGCCGTCACAGCCCAAGGGGTCGATATCGACGATCTCCACATCAGGGCACTGGCCGATCAGCTCAAGCAGAAGCCGGATTCCCGCTCGCAGCTCTGGGCCCAGGTGCCCTCGGTAACGCCCACGGAGATCTCCGCGCTTCTGGATCGAATCAGCGAGGTTCTTTCGGCCAAACCGGACTCGCAGTCCGTCGACTCTCTCTCCGCCATCAGCCGCGAGATCGGCCGTCAGACCTCCGCGTTCAAAAAGGCTCTTGAAGAGGCCCTTCCCAGCAGGGAGACCAAGGTCGACGACGTGGATCTCCTCTTCTCACAGGTGTTCGAAAACAAGTCCCACGTGGATCCGGATGTGCTGAAGGCTCTGACAACCACGTACGAGACGCTGTACGTGCAGTTCGGTCAGTACATGAACTCACGATTCCTCGCCACCAACCGGTCCGGGATCTCCTCTTATCGGAGCGCCGATCAAGAGAAGAACGACGCGGCCAAGGTAGCGGATGCTGCGGCACAGCACTTGGCAGCGTACCAGGCGAACATCATCCGGGCGACCAAGGATCTCAGACTCCTGACCGGAGTGGAAACGGCCCGACAGTAGGAACACGGCCGCTGAAAGCGGCATCCTCTTCCTCTGCTTTGGCGAGAGGCTTCCCCATTTAAGAACCTATCCCAAAACCTCTCGCAAGACGAGGCCGCGCAAGACGAAAAAGATCGGTTCACGGACTCTAAACAAAATCCCCTGCTCGTCCGATGAATGTGTGAGTGCAGACCGACATTTTGCCGGCCAGCCTCTCACCTATTGTCTTTAAGGATAAACGGACGGGAGATCCATGTCCCAGCGTCTTGGACATCTCTTGCCGAAGCTCCTCGCGCTCACGATCCTCGTGAACCTTCTGTCGCTCTTGGGTTGCGGCGGTTCGGCCGGCGCGGAGAACGGCCAGGTCGTCGGAACTGTGTACTCGAACCTCCAGGATAACTCAGCCACTCGAGCGCCGGAATCCGGAGTATCCGTCGTGGCCCAAAAGCAGGATGGGATTCCGCTCATCATCCGGAATACGATCACCAACAGCAAGGGGGCCTTCGTCTTCTCCGATCTGCCAACGGGCTCCTATATGATCGGGTACGCCAAGGAAGGTTTTGTTCCGATCCAGACGTCGGCGGGTGACACCAACCAGCGCACGGCTGTCGGCGATCAGATCCGCGTCTACGTCGAGTCTGGAGCGACCAGCGTGGCCCCGGATGTCACCCTGAGGGCTTACCAGGCGTCGGGCGACTTCACCGCCATCGTGACGGTCCTCGACTCATTCACGGCCTTGCCCATCACCAACGCCACGGTCAGTTCCTCGGGAGGGTCGGTCTCGCAGAACACGAACGGCGTCTACACCCTCACAATCCCCATTATCAGCAAGACCGAGTTTCCTCCGCCCAGTCCCCCGGTCCAGACGGTTGCGGTCGTTGCGGAAGGATTCGCCGAGGGAAGCGTGACCGTGAGTAACGCGTCCGCGGGACAGAGCCAGAAGGTCACGATTTCGCTCATTCCGTTGAAGACCGTCACGCTGACCGGATCTTTCCGGTTCACGACCTACGAGAATCTGTACCAGGGCGCGACGATCAGCCTTCAAGTCAAGGATCTCAGCATCCCGGGCGCTGTAGACATCGCGAGTGGAAAGTGGGAAATCCCGAACTTGCCGCCGTCCACAGCGACGATCACCCGGCAATTCGACCTCATCTTCTCCCATCCGAACCTCAAGACCTACACCTTGCAGAAGGTGGTCATGCCGGTCTCCGGTACAAAGACCATCACCCAGCCCGTACTCCTCGAGCCGATCACCGTGGATGTGATCGGAAACGTGCTGGTCAGTAACGACGACGGAAAAACCCAGCTCGTTCCAAGCGGATCCGACGATATGGCGTGGATCGCCGAAACCGGCCAGACCGGAACAGTCAGCAACGGCACGTTCCTGATCTCCCAGGTCCCGGTCCAGCAGTCAAAGTCAGACACCGGCTTCACCATGAAAATTATCGCCACGCATCCGACCGACAAGCTCAAGTACAGGGTTGCCGATGTCGCCGAGTTCAAACCCGTGGCCTCCAGCGCCGGAACCTTCTTTGCCGGCACCTTCCTCGCATCGCAAAAGTTGAGTGGTCAATGACACCTGGCGAACCAAGCCTTGCATTGGCTTCGACCTGAAAACAAACGCGGAGTTGTCCGATACCTTTAGTGGGGCCTCGTGTGCCGTGGTCCCCTCAAGATGGATCGAGTCCGGCACCAAAATGCGAAGTCGTTGGATTCTCAAGGAGAAAAGCCCATGAAGGCGGTTCTCTTGCAGTATGGACCGCGGATCATCGCCGTGAGTCTGCTCATCAGCCTCGGCGTCCTCTTCGGCTGTGGAGGAAGCGCTGGCGTACAGGATGGAACGGTCGTCGGTCGAGTCTATTCCGATGCCTCCTCGATCTCGTCGAACCGGTCCCCCATCTCCGGAGTCACGGTCGTGATCCGGCGACAAAGCTACGTCCCCGAAGTCGTCCGACGGACCCTTTCGGACGCCAACGGGAACTACGTCTTCACCGACGTTCCGGTCGGGGAATACTTTATCGGCTTCTCGAAAGAGGGTTTTCTTCCCATCGACGTGAACAGCGGAGGCTCTCCCACCCGCACGAACTACGTTGCCCAGGATTTTTTCATGGAGTCCGGCCAGACCGTCACCGTGCCCGACATCACCATGGAGACCAACCGACAGACCGGCTCGGGCACCGTCATCATCACAGTCCTGGACAGCATCACGGGAGACCCGGTCACGCACGCCACGGTCACGGTCGGGACGGCCGTCACATCCAACGGTGGCAACAACGGTGTCTACACACTGAGCGTTCCCATTCAGCCCACGGATCAGGACACCAGCGGGACTCCGCTGCAGGACTCGAGCAAACGCGTGTCGATCCAAGCGGATGGCTACCAGCTCGACGACACCGTCTTCGTCGGCCCGGTCGCGAACGAGACGATCCAACGAACGGTTGTGCTCAGGCCCCTCGAGGTCACGATCGATGGATTGGTCCGGATCGACAAGTGGCAGGCGCTCTTCAACCTGTCGAACGTCGAAGTCAAGATCACGAACACATCGGGGCCTTCGACCGCCAGTCCGGCTCCGAACGGTCTCTTCACGATCACCGCCGTCCCAGCATCCAACTCCAACCTGACCAGGACGCTCAACATTCGGTTCACCCACCCGGATCTCCAGACTGTTGTGCTTTCGAACATCGTGGCACCCAGGGCCGGAGATCGGACCATCGCGATGACGGTATCGATGACGCCGATCACAGTCGACGTGTCCGGGTCTGTCGTGGATTCCGGGAACCTGCAGGCCAATGGCACGGCGACCGTGGTGGAAACAGGACAGCAGACATCGATTGTCAATGGGAGTTACACGATCCCGGGAGTCCCGGTCCGACAGGCGAGCGGAGACACCGGATTCACCATCGAGATTCGCGTGTTCAACGCTCTGGGAGGTTCCGAGAAGGGGTCCATCTCGAGCGTGAAACCTCAATCCGATGGAAGCGCGAGTACGATCTTCTTCGTCCCCCTCGTCAAGACCTCTTAGAACCTATCGAAAGAACGCCCCAAAAGACGGGCGAGAACCCGCTTCGTCGCACCCCCAGGAATCGCGAGGATCCTGGGGGTGTTTGTTTGGCTCTTGGACGGGGTTTGCGCCGTATCCCCGGGACACGGACGGCGTGGACGCCTAATCTTCTCACCTCGCGCATCCGATAGCCATGCATGATGGAGTCGGGTGCGACATGTTCGCCCCGATTCTCAAAGAGCCAAAGTCGCAGCATGGGTTCACCCGTGAATTGACGGGCGGCCCGTAAGACACAGCACCGAACGCAGCTAAGGAGACGCACCATGAGGCTCAGCTGGGTTCTTGCCCTCGGCCTTCTCATCGCCAACACCGCCGCAAGCGTGGCGCCAGCTCTCGCCGCTGGGGGTGGCGCGGCCGCGTACGAACGCCTTCTGGTGGGAGCTCGTCCCATGGGCATGGGCGGAGCGTTCACCGGCCTCGCCGACGACGTGACGGCGATCTTCTTCAACCCTGCCGGAATCTCGGCCATTCGCCAGAGAGAGGCCATCGCCATGCACGCGGCCCTCTCGTTCGACAGGAACTTCAACTATGTCGCCGGATCGTTCCCCAATCACAAGGGAGACTCTGCATGGGGGCTGTCGTACACAAGGTTCTCCGTGGATGGAATCCCCGAAACCCGTCTCATCTCGGGAACGACAAGTCCGGTCCTGAATGCGGACGGAACAGTGACCATTTTCTCCCTGTTCGATGACATTGAAGAGAACCTGGTCCTTTCCTACGCCTGGAAGCTCCAGGACAAGCTTCGGGTCGGCGTCAACGCGAGAATCCTCCATCAGGAGCTCTACAATCAGAAGGCCAACGGGCAAGGGCTCGATCTGGGCCTCCTCTATCAGGCCACACCCGACGTCAGGCTCGGACTTTCACTTCGTGACATGTTCGAGTACGTCCGGTGGAACGTAAGCGGTCTTCGCGACAGAGTGCCTTGCACCGCCACGATCGGTGCTGCCGTTCGAGGGTGGAAGGACATCATGTATCTTCTGGACGTCTTCAAAGTGGAAAGTGACGACGTGGGATACCGGATCGGCTTTGAGAAATGGTGGGCCAACCACTACGCCCTCCGTCTCGGCGTGAACGACGGAGACTTCACGGTCGGCGCCTCGGCCAAGTATCAGTCGTTCGAGTTCGACTACGCCTACCAGACCCAGGATCTGGGCGACATCAATCGAGTCTCCCTCATCTATCGCTGGTAAAACACTCGAGCGATCGCCAAAGCGAAGAGAAGGCCGGGGCCAATGGACCCCGGCCGTTCTTTATCTCTATCTCGGAATCGATGGGGGGCTTGAAACGTCTGTGCGAATGAGAGCCCCGACAGCCCTCTACATGATGGCTCCGCACTCGGAACAGAACTTGGCCTGTGGCACGGTCTTCTGACACTTGGGACAGATCACCGCGGCCAAAGAGGCCAGGTTCGCCCCGCATTCACCGCAGAACTTGTTCCCTGCTGGAACCGGCTTTCCGCATTTGGGACAGTCGACGGTGGGAGGGGCCATCGAGGCTCCGCACTCCGCGCAAAACTTGCTGCCCGCCGCCACCGGTTTCGAACACTTGGGGCAAGCCACTTGAGCCTGTGAGGTGGTGGTTGGTGCGAATCCTCGGGTTACTACGCCGGCCAGAGCCTGACCCACGCCCACACCCATTCCGAGGTCCATCCCGATTCCACCGCCTGCGCCGCCCTTCTTGGCGAACTCGGGAATCGCCTGGGCGGCCTTGAACTGGGTGTACTGGGCCATGTCACCGACGACAGCCATCTGGGCTCGCTCGTCCATCATCTTCTGAACCTCTTCCGGAGGCGTGATCGCCCCCAGGACGAAGTCTCTGAGCTCCAGGCCGTACTTGCCGAACACGTCGGTGAGCCGAGCCTTCACGGCGATGGCGATCTCGTCGTAGTGCCGCGGGAGGTCGAGGATCGTCTTGAGCTGCTCTCCCAGGAGGTCGTTCAGCCGCTGGACGATGAGATCCTTGAGGTATCCGTCGACGGCCTGGGTCGTCACGATCCCCTTGGTACCGACGATCTCCGTGAGAAAAACCTTGGGATCGGCGACCTTGATCGAGTACTTGCCGAAAGCTCTCAATCGGACGAGCTTCAGCTCCGTGTCACGGAAAGTGATCGGCTCCTTCGTGCCCCATTTGAGATCGGTGAATGTCTTCAAGCTGATGAAGTAGACGCACGCAGGGAATGGATTGCTCCCGCCAAAAGGAATCGAGAGGATCTTCGACAACAGCGGGATGTTGTTGGTCGTGAGTGTGTACCGTCCGGGTCCAAACGTGTCCAGAGCCTTCCCGTCGCGGTAGAAAACGGCGGTCTGCGCCTCCTGGACGATCAACTGAGCGCCGATCTTGATGTCCGCCGATCCCTCGGGGGGGAACCGGAAGACCATCTCGTCGCCGCGATTGTCGAAATGCTCGATGACCTCGATGAAGAGACCCATGCTATCGCTCTCCCTTCAGGATCTGCTTGCGTTTGTCGAATTGGGTGCCGAAGTAGACGACCTTGTCTTCGACGGCCTTGACGGTCGCCAGGAGTTCGCTCTCGGTCAGACCGGAAGATAGAGAGCCCATGGACGCCTCCAAGGTCTTGGACTCCTCGATGAGCGCGAGGTCGACCTGATAGAGGGCGTCCAACTTGGCCTCGTCGACCTGATTCCCGTCAAAAAAACCGGAGTACCCGTAGTCGGCGGACGAAACCTTGCTGATGATGGTGGACAGCTTGTCGGTCAACGACTCGAGCCGGGTGAGAGCCGAAAGCTGTCCTGCCGTGGCCAGATCGCGCTTGACCCCCTCGACCCGACCTTTGAGCCGTCTGAGCTCTCCTGAGAGAAAATCACGCTGAGACTTGTCGGCTTCCCTCCGGAGCTCCTTCCGGAAATATCCCTTGAATCCGGGGATGTGGAGGCCAATTTCCTGCAAGAACCCTCGGTCGGCCATCCTCTTCCTCCTTGTTCACTTTTTTGTCGTGGAATCCGCCAACTTTGCGCATCTCCAGACGGTAGTAATCGTAGAGCTCAGACAGGATGAGCAGACGGAGAGACAACGATTACAAGACGATTGCCGCAAGACGCCTTTGTCCAAACCCAAAGGGCATTCTAGCACGGCCCCGATGGTCGATCCAGAAGAGCACGTTTCCCTGATCCCCCATCTGCGCCCTGGTCTGCCCACTCGTCTGCTGCGTCAGAACTCGTCGCCTTCCGGCCATCTTGCATAGGACCGCTCCTCTTCGTCGCGGTCGCAAGATGGCGTTCGGCCTCGGCTCTTCAGCCGGGCCTCACCCTCAATGTACTTCTCTGTACACCTCGGGGGTCCCCCACCACCTTTGGAACGGTGATGT